>CAJDWP010000069.1_pt1 | contig 14109 bp, 15 predicted proteins | sample 7391631 | NCBI WGS metagenome assembly CAJDWP01 (sample SAMEA7055740, study PRJEB34461) | soil metagenome | biome: terrestrial ecosystem; feature: Peninsula; material: soil | place: Antarctica | collected 2016 | reverse complement strand
AGCTCGATCGAGCGGGTGTCGGTCGCCTGCTTGAACAGCTCAATCCTGGTTTCGTGCCATAGGGAACGTCCGCAAAAGAACGGCCCGTTCGCCGCGAGGGCGACCTGCGGTCCGGCGATCGCCTGAGCCGCGTTCCACGCGCGTGCGAACCCGCTCGGCGCGACCTGCAAGTGTAGCTGCAGGGACGTGCAGGCCGCCTCCGGAGCGATCGACTCGCTGTAGAACTCCAGCCGCTCCCCGCTCGGCCCATCGATGTCGATGAGGATGTCCTCCCCCCGGGCACGCATGATCGCGTCGTTGAGGGCCTGGTAGCGGGTGGAGTCGCTCATCCAACCGGGTGCGAAATCCTCCGAGCTGAGCGTCGGCACGATGCCGATCGGCGCGGGGCGTGCCTGAACCGGGTCACCGGCGGCACGCACCTGGGACAGGCGGTCGCTCAGCGTCCGCTCAAGCGCGAACGCCTCGTCGCCGACAAAGACCCGCGGATCGATGTTGACTTCGAGGTTGAAGGTCCCCAGCTCGGGGACGTACGCAGGGTCGTCGAGGTTCGCCAGGACTGCGGCGTTCGTGCGGCTGGGCCTCATGCCGGAATCGACCAGCGTGATCTCCATCTCCAACCCGGTCGTCGGCGACTCTGCGTCGAAGCTGTGCGTGGCGAGCATCTGCTCGAACACGTCGAGGTCGGTGCGCACCTTCTCTCGGTACCGCAGCCGTTCCTGGTTGCTCCACGTCGCGTCATTCACTTCGGCACCCATGGTTCTTCACCACCCCTGCTCGGGCCATTCACGCGTCGGCTGTCCATGACGGAGGAAGCAAACCACACCTCGTGCGTCGATCGGCTCCGGTGACGGTCGCCACCCTCCACGGCGGTCAGCCCGGGCGCGCTGAAACACTCAACGATGTCATGGATAACCTGTACTTCTACTACAGAGTTATGTTTAATCCGGCCATGACGTACGTACATCTATGGCGCAACGGGTCATTCCCACGGATCAGACGTCATCCCGGTCGGCCCGTCGCCGCAGGCCACGCAACGGCCCTCGACGGTTCTAGCGCCAAGCGTTGGCGAGGTCCACGCCCTTCAGATCGGCAGTCTCACCCGGTCCGGCGGGCTCGGCGCCGCGCCGCCAGCTGGTCTCCGCCGTGCTCCATCGGCTCGCCCTCGTCGATGACGCGCTCCGTGGGCAGCTGGGCCAAGTCCCCTTCGACCTCACGCCAGACGCGCCCGACGGCGATCCCGAAGACCCCCTGACCGCCCTGAACCAGATCAATGACCTCGTCGGCCGACATGCATTCATAGACCGACGCACCATCGCTCATCAGCGTGATCTGCGCCAGGTCCTCCACACCCCGCTCACGCAGGTGATCGACGGCGACCCGGATCTGTTGCAGGGAGACACCGGTGTCGAGCAGCCGTTTCACGATTTTGAGGACAAGCACGTCGCGGAAGCCGTAGAGGCGCTGCGTCCCCGAACCCGTGGCATTGCGCACGGACGGCTCCACCAGCCCCGTGCGCGCCCAATAGTCGAGCTGCCGGTAAGTGATACCCGCCGCGCGCTGAGCGATCGGGCCGCGGTAGCCGGCTGACGCGTCCAACTGCGGGAGGTCGTCCTCGAACAGAACCCCTTGAGCTCCGGTCGATCGGCCGGCCTTCGCTTCGTTCGCCTCGCCCACGGCTACTCCTTTGTTCCGTGCCCGCGTTCCGTGCCCGCCACCTGTGGCGCCACACCGACGCTACGGGTCTCACTCACGCGGGTCAATGACCACGCACGCGACGCGCCGGGCGCATTGTCCACGTCGGATGACATCACCTTAAACTGAAGGCTGATACTTCGAACCCTCAAGAGCGACTCTCGCGCCTGGCTTTATCCCGTCGGACCTGGGGTGTCGGTCGGTCCACGACCCTGTCCTGTCTCGAAGTCCTCGGCGGAGACTTGGTCGAGGAAGTGTCGGAATCGCTCGACCTCGTCGTCTTCGTCCTCGGCGACCGCGATCCCGGCCTCGTCCATGAGATCTTCGACCGCCCGGATCGGGGCCTCCATGCGCAGAGCCAGCGCTATTCCGTCCGACGTGCGCGAACTCACCCGTACGCCGTTGTCGAACACCAGCTCGGCGTGGAAGACCCCGTCGCGCAGCTCCACGATCCGGACCTCCGCGAGCGAGCGGCCCAGCGCCGCGATGACGCTCGCCATCAGATCGTGCGTGAGCGGCCGAGGGGGGGTGACGCCCTGTTGGGCGTATGCGATAGCGGCCGCCTCAGCGGCCCCGACCCAGATGGGAAGATAGCGGTCGCCCTCGCGCTCCCGCAAGAGCACGATCGGTTGGTTTGTCGGCATCTCCACGCGCACACCGAGTACATCGAGATCCTTCACGCCACTTACGATACGTCCCTTCCGGCCGTTTGCGCTCTCCCGCCCCCGCGCGAACGACGGGTCGCCATCGTGCTTCTGCCGTTCGGTGCCGTTCAGCGCCCGGTCAACCCTGCCTTCACCAAGGCCGCATGCAGGGCCAAGCACTGGTGCAGCAGATCTGCCTGGATCGCCTCGGCGCGTTCGTCGCCGCGGTGTCGTGCCGGGGCGAGCACCTGGTCTGCCAGACCGATCTCTCGTTCGGCGGCCGTCCGGAAGGGGCGCAGGTGCCGGGCCTCGATGCCGTACGACCCCAGGGCGGCGGCCGCCGCGGCCACGGGCAGCGCGCTCGCCTCATACAAGCCGTCGGGACTGGGGCGCAGCAGCCCGTAGGTGACCAGGGCATCCAGCGTGGATGCATCCAGACCACTGCTGCGACAGACCTCCTCGCCGGTGAGGCGCATCGTCCCGAGATCCGCGGAGAAGTAGTCGGCGACGGGGACGTCGGGATCGTCGGGGGGCGGCGGCACGTGGGCGCGAGAGGCGTCCGGCGGCGGCGCCTCCAGCCCTCGGTCCATCGCATCCAGCGCCTCCCGGATCACCTTGAGGGGCCAGAACCGCTCTGTCTGGGCCATCAGGATGTAGCGAAGGCGCGAGATGTCGTCGGGCCCGTACACGCGGTAGCCCGAGGGGGTCCGGCCGGGAGTGAGGAGACCCTCGGCCTCGAGGAAGCGGATCTTGGAGATGCTGACGTCGGGGAACTCAGGCGTCAGCTCCTTGAGCACCGCCCCGATCGTCACCTTGCCCGTCACTTTGCCCGTCACTTTGCCCGTCGCGGACGACGAAGCCGCCCCGGGCGCCACCTCGGCCACGGCGTGACCCCTCGTCTTTCAGCCGTCGGCCCGAGGCGAGGTGTAGAAGATCAGCCGGAACTTGCCGATCTGCACCTCGTCACCCGTGCGCAAGGAGATGTGGTCGACCAGCTCACGGTTCACGTATGTCCCGTTGAGCGAGCCCACGTCTCGGACCAAGAAGGCGTCGCCCTCTTGCTCGAAGAGTGCGTGCTTGCGCGACACCGTCACGTCGTCGAGGAAGATGTCACTGTCGGGATGGCGGCCGACCGTGGTCAGGGGCGCGTCGAGCAGGAACCGGGCGCCTGCGTTGGGACCCCGCAGCACCAGCAACAGCGCCGTGCCGGGTCGAAGCGCGTCGATGGTTGCGTGGTCGTCCGTCGACAAGCCCCGGTCTAGCTCGACCTGAGCCTCAAGGTCGGCGATCCCCGCGAACCGCATCGTCGACGGGTCAGATGATCGCGCGCCTCGGTGCGACTCCGCACGGGCGTCCTGCGCGCTTTCATCGCGACGATCCTGCGGCCGCCCCTCGCTCGGGTGGGATGGGTCGTTCACGGGAGTCACCTCCTTGTCTGGTTCACGTGTCGGGTCTGATTCACGTGTCGGCCAAAGCCCTGGCTCACGCGCGATCGGATGTTCGACGCGGTGCTTCAGACTATCCCATGACAGAATCCGTCGGCGGCCACCCGCGCGTGCGTGGAGACCGATCTCAGCTCAGGACAGCGCGGTTCGCCTCTATAGTCTGGGGTCGATGTCTGGGATCGTGTCGACGCGTGTCTCATGGTCAGCCGGCGGCGCAGGGTAGCGGGGTGGTGGAGATCAGTCATGTCGCCGGCGTTCATGCCCTGCTGGACCCGGTTGCTCCGACCTCCCGGTGGTGAGCATCGCGCGGGCCTGGACGACGTACATCGCGAACGACTGCCAGTACAGCGCTAGCCCCCACCACGCGAATGCCCAGGCCACTGGCAACACCCAGGCCGTCCAGTCGGGCCGCCACGCCGCGAGGAGCAGCAACGTGAAGCCATACAAGAGATTGAACGTTGCGGCCTTACCCGCAAAGTTCACGGGCATCCCCCGGTAACCGACGTTGCGTACCCTGCGTACCAGGATCGAACCCGCCAGCAGACCGCGCGCCAGCAGCCCCACCATGGCCGAGAGGATGAGGAGGCGATCGGCGACGGGGTCCAACAGCTGCCCGAGCCGCGTGACCTGCCGCAGCCGCCGCGCCAGCGCGCCGTCCACATAGTCGGTGATCCCGGAGACCGCGAGCACCAGCAGCGCCCAGCCGTCGCGTCCGGTGATGACGAGGGCGAGGAAGACGGGCACGCCCACCAGCCGGAGCACCGTCAAGAGGTTGGGCACGGTCCAGACACGGTCATGCGACAGCTGATCCTCGGGCGCCCGGTCTTCCCGCATCCGGTCGTACGGCGCACGTGCGTCGTCTCGGCCGAGTTCCACCTCACGAGCCTAGAGCGCTTCCCGGCGCCCGGGCCTCCCGGTCCACGCATCGCTCGGGGCTATCGCGCGGGATTGAACAAGGTTGACTCAGCTACCGGCCACGCGAGGCGACGCCCGAAGACCTCCCACGTCGGGCGACGCCCCCTGGCGATCAGGAGCCCAGCGCCGCCAGCAGCGCCGCGTTGAAGGCCGGCAGGTCGCCCGGCACACGCGAGGAGATCAGGTTGCCGTCCACGTGGACCTGCTCGTCGACGTAGGTGGCCCCGGCGTTGGCGATATCGTCGCGGATCTTGTTCACCGACGTCAGCGTGCGTCCCCCGAGCACGCCCGCGGAGATGAGCAGTTGGGGCCCATGGCAGATCGTGGCCACCGGCTTTCCGGAGGCCACGAACCGGCGGGTGAAATCCACGGCCGCGTCGTTGATGCGCAGGTTCTCGGGGGATCCGCCGCCGGGGATGAGCAGACCGTCGAAGGCGTCCACGTCGGCGCCCGCGATCGTGGCCGTCGCCTCGATCTCGGCGCCCTTCTTGCCGGTGATGATGCCGCTCCGCTGTCCGAGGACGGTGACCCGGACGCCCGCGTCCGTCAGCGCCTCGATCGGGCTCGTCGCCTCGGAGTCCTCAAAGTTATCGGCCAGGATGATGGCCACAGTCCGGCCAGTTGCTTCCATGGTGGGGTCTCCTCGTGTCCTACGTCGTTGCTCAAGCACCATCCTCTCCCCTGCCGCGCCGCGCGGGCGAGCCGCTGGCCGCAATCGTGCTGCGGCCCGGTTGGTAGCCTCAGTGCAGGTATCGGTGCAGAAGAGGAGTCGATGTGCTGCAGGTGGTTGGGTTCTTGTTGGTGGTGTGGGTGGTGTTGATGATCGTTGGTGTGGTCATCAAGAGTCTGTTCTGGCTGGCCGTCGTGGGTGCCGTGCTGTTCTTGGCAACGGCTGCCTACGGCTGGGTCAAGCGGCAGGCGCTGCGCCGCTAGCCGTCGTCACCGATCGGGCGCCTGACGTGCCGGGCACACCATCGCGTGCCGGCTTCGAAGTGGGCGGACTATTCGGAAGCGGGACGATAGGCGATTGCTTCAATCTCTACGGTGGCGTCGTACGGCAATTCAGAAACGCCAACGAACGTCCGAGCCGGTCTAGGCTGTGCATAGGTGCGCTCATAGTGCCGATTAGCCTCCTCTCGCAGGGTGACATCAGTGACGAAATACGTTGTCTTTATGACGTCTGAGAGAGCAAAGTCAATCGTGCCGAGCCTCTCAGAGAGACGCTCTGTCGCTGCATCGATCGATTCTGCGCGCCCGGATACACATTGGCCGCGTGTGTCGACGGAAAGAGCGCCGGATACAAAACCGAAGCTACCGGCGCGATAAGCAGGACTGTAAGGATGCGGGTCCACGTAGGATCCTTTCTGTGATCTGAAGTGGATAGAAGACGGCTCAAATACGGATTAGTAATTATCATCACATATCTCGAGGACCGAGGTCAAGGCGGCCCAAGCGGGCCTATACCCGAGTCGTGCCTGGTTAGTGCCCCCTGGCGGTAGGAGCTTGTCGAGGATTTCGGTGGCCTTTGTGCTCGGCGAGGTCTCGACGGTGACGTGATGGCCGCCGACATCAATGGTGTCGCTGTGCAGCGGTCTTAGCGTGCGGATGAGCTCTTGATCGATACACCGGACGCGGTGGTCCAGTAACGGTTGATGGCCAAGGCGACGAAAACGACGGCCAGGTTTGCTTCGATGCTCTGGCCTGACTCGGCCAAACGCGTCCGATCAAGAACAGGCGTTGGCGCGCCGGGCAGAAGGGCCCTCTGGATACTCCCGTCAGAAATGACGAAGCCCTGGTGAGGAACATCATCTCACCAGGGCTTGTGCGTCGGGATGACAGGATTTGAACCTGCGACCCCTTGACCCCCAGTCAAGTGCGCTACCAAGCTGCGCCACATCCCGTTGTACAGTTGTCGGGCCGATCGACCATGTCACTTTTGTCCAGCTGCTCGGCCCAGGCCGCGACCACCGGTCGCGGGCTTGGACGAGGCTACCGCAGGACAGCGCGCGGCCACCAATCCCGGGCCCCCGTCAGCGGCCTCGACCACGTTTCTCCCGGACCCGGACCGAGATCTCGATGGGGGTGCCGACGAAACCGAACTCTTCGCGGACGCGCCGCTCCAGGAAGCGGCGGTACGGGGCCTCGATGAACCCTGTGGCGAACACGACGAAACGGGGGGGCTGCGTGGCCGCCTGCGTGACGAAGAGGATGCGCGACTGCTTGCCACCCCGCACGGGGTGCGGGTGCGCGGCGACCACGTCGCCGAGGAAGGCGTTGAGCCGCCCGGTAGAAATCCGGGTATCCCACGATTCCAGCGCTACCTCGAGCGCCGGGGCGAGCTTGTCGGTGTGTCGGCCCGTGAGCGCGGAGATGTTGACGCGCGGCGCCCAGGCCACCTGGTCAAGGTCGCGGGCGATCTCCCTCTCCAGGTAGTAGCGACGCTCTTCGTCGAGCAGATCCCACTTGTTGTACGCGATGACGAGGGCACGCCCGGCGTCGATCACCTGCTGGATGACACGGACGTCTTGCTCGGCGACACGCTGCTCGGTGTCGATCAGCACCACGGCCACCTCGGCTCGCTCCAGCGCCGCCTGCATGCGCAGCGATGCGTAAAACTCCGCGCCCGAGCTGGTGCGCGACCGGCGCCGGATCCCAGCCGTGTCCACGAACCGCCACATCCTGCCGCCGACCAGCACGTCCTCGTCGACCGGATCGCGCGTCGTGCCGGCGCTCGCGTCGACGACCACTCGCTCGGAGCCGGCGAGCTTGTTGAGCAGGCTCGACTTGCCGACGTTGGGCCGACCGACCAGCGCCACCCGGCGCAGCCCGTCCTCACGGCCCGGGCCGTGCTGCCGCTCGGCGGGCAGCACGGCCAGGATCGCGTCGAGCAGGTCACCGGTCCCCCGGCCGTGCAGCGCGGACACCGGCCAGGGCTCGCCGATGCCGAGCCCCCACAGAGCCGCCGCGTCCGCCTCGGCACGCGAGTCGTCGACCTTGTTGGCGGCCAGGATGACGGGACGGTGGGCGCGGCGCAGCATCGCCACGACGCCCTCGTCCGTGTCGGTGGCCCCGACCGTCGCGTCCACCACGAAGAGCACCACGTCGGCCAGTTCGACGGCGATCTCGGCCTGCTCCGCGACCCGGACCTGAATGCCCTCCGGGTCCACCTCCCAACCTCCGGTATCCACCAGGGTGAACCGGCGCCCCGACCACTCCGCGTCGTAGGACACCCGGTCGCGGGTGACGCCCGGCACGTCCTCGACGACGGCCTCGCGGCGGCCAAGGATCCGATTGACCAGGGTCGACTTGCCGATGTTGGGCCGCCCGACGACCGCGACGACCGGAGCTGGAGGCGCCGTCGGCGCTGCGGCGTCGGCCCCGTCCTCGCCGGCCGCGAGCAACGCACGGTCTGCGTCGTCGAGCTCGAAATCGTCGAGACCGGCGAATAACGCCCGGGTCACCTCCTCCGGCGTGACGGTGCTCTCCTGGTTCTCGCTGCTCACGGTGTGCCCTTCGCGTCGTCGTCATGCCCCCCCCGGGGGGGCCCGCCCATTGTCCCCCACCGGAAGCCAGGCCCGGGCCGTCGAGGCGGCGGCCCGACCTCAGGAGACCGGTACGAGGGACAGCACGGCGTTGACCGTCTGGTCGCGGGTCAGGTGGGAGTTGTCGAGCAGGACCACTCCCTGCGCCGCCTGGGTGAACTCCGCGACGGTCGAGTCGTCGCGGTCGCGGCGCAGCACCTCGTCACGGGTCATGTCGATCAGCTTGTCCCCTGCCCGCCCGTGCAGCTGCCGCGCCCGTCGCCGTAGCCGCGCCTCCTCACTCGCCACGAGCAGCACTCGCACCTCCGCCTCCGGGGCTACCACGGTGGTCGTGTCGCGGCCTTCCACCACCATCCCACCGCGGTCGCGAGCCTCTCTGACGAGCCGCCGCTGCCAAGCGACCAGCTCCTCGCGCACGGCAAGGTTCGTGGCGACCTTGGAGACCACCGAGGAGATACGCGTGCGCCGCAGCGCGGCGTCGACGTCCTGACCATCGATGAGCACGGCAGGCGCGGCGGGGTCGGTCACCATGCGCAGCGGCAGGCTGCGGGCCGCGTGGGCGACCGCGGCCGCCTCCCCCAGGTTGATGCGCTGCTCCAGGCACCACCAGGTGAGCGCTCGGTACATTCCGCCCGTGTCGAGATAGTCGACTCCGAGGTCCCTGGCCACCAGCTTGGACACACTCGACTTGCCCGAACCCGAGGGTCCGTCGATCGCCACGGTCACGGGTGTGCGCCAGGTCCTCACAAGGCCAAAGCCTAACCGCGAGGAGATCCGAGTCCGCGGCTCAGGCGTGCACCGTCCATCCGAGATCGGCGAGGGCGACTCGCAGCGGCTCGACCGCTGCGGGCACCACCATGAGCTCGACCGACCCGATCGGGCGGCCCACCGCGTGTTCGAAGTGCAAGTCCTCCAGGTTGACGCCCAGGTCTCCCACTTCCGTGAGCAGCCGGCCCACCTGCCCGGGCGTGTCCGGAACGACCACCGTCACGACCCCGTAGGACGCCAGCGTCATGCCGTGCTTGCCGGGGATGCGCGCCCGTCCGATCTGTCCCTCGGCAACCGCGCGCGCCAGCACCGCGCGCGCGCCTGGCGCGACCTCGGGGTCGGCGCTGAGATCCGCCAGCGCGGCGATGACGTCGTCCAGATCGTTCCTGAGGGCTCGCAACACATCGGCCACCGCCGGGGCGTTGCCGGCCAAGATCTGGGTCCACAGCGCCGGGTCGCTTTCCGCGATACGGGTGACGTCGCGCAGGCCCTGGCCGGACAGGCCCACCGCGAGTGTGGGGAGGTCCCGCAGACGAGCTGCCACCAGGCTGGCGGCCACCTGCGGAGCGTGTGAGACCGCAGCGACTGCGGCATCGTGCTCTTCAGCGGTCATCCGTACCACGGCCGCGCCGACATGTGCGGCGAGCGCGGCGACCGCTGCCACCGCCCACGGCGACGAAGACTCGTGTGGCGTGACGACCCACGGACGCCCTTCAAAGAGGTCCGGTTGGGCGGCGACGGCCCCGCTGCGTTCGCGGCCCGCCATCGGGTGAGAGCCGACGTACCGCGCCAGGTGGCCGACCCCGACGGGATCGTTCGTCAGCACATCGCGTACCTGATCCAGGATCCGCCCCTTGACCGAGGCGACGTCGGTGACCACCGCGCCCGGCCAGCGCTGCAGCTCGGCCGCGACGACGCGCGCGGCGACATCGGGCGGGACGGCGACCACGACAATGTCCGGGTCCAACTCGAGCGCTCGGACCTGCGTGTGCCCCGCGCCGAGATCGCAGGCCAGGGCGGCGGCGGTCGGTGACGCGTCCTCCAGAGCCACCTGGATCCCCGCGGCCCGCAGCGCCATGCCGACGCTCGCGCCGATGAGGCCGGTGCCCACGATCCGGACCAGGCCAAGCGGAGTCACGCGAGGGCTCACAGGCCGGCCGCCTCGTACAACCCCGAGACCTCCTGGGAGTTGAGGGGGCGCAGACGGCCTGGTTTGAGGTCCCCGAGGCGCACGGGCCCGACCTGGATGCGGGACAGGGTGAGCACCGGGTAACCCACCGCATCCAGAAGCCTGCGCACCACGTGCTTCTTGCCCTCATGAAGGACGACCTCGACGATCGCCTTGCCGGGCATCGAGTCGACGATGCGGAACGCGTCGGCCGCGACCACGCCGTCGTCGAGCTCTACGCCCGCCTTCAGGGTGCGTCCGACGTCGCGACCGACCGGGCCGGCCACGGTGGCGACGTACGTCTTCGGGACCTCGTGCGAGGGGTGCTGCAGCCGGTTGGCCAGCTCGCCGTCGTTGGTGAGCAGGAGCAATCCGTCGGTGTCCGCGTCCAGACGCCCCACGTGGAACAGCCGATCGGCGCGCCCCTCCAGGAGATCCCCAACGCACGGACGCCCCAACTCGTCGTGCATCGTGGACACGACGCCCAACGGCTTGTGCAGCGCGCAGTAGACCTTCGAAATGTCCAGCTGCACGCGCAGACCGTCGACGTGGATCACCTGGCCCACCGGGTCGACGCGCACGCCGAGCTCTGTGACGACGTGCCCGTCGACCTGCACGCGGCCAGCGGTGATGAGCCGTTCGCACGCGCGACGGCTACCCAGACCGGCCCCGGCGAGCAGCTTTTGCAGACGCACCCCCGACGGGTCGTGCACGTCCACCGGATCCTGCCCGCCGCCTCGGGCCGCGCGCGCCGGACGCTCAGGGCGGGCTGGACGCTCACGTCGGGCCGGACGCGACGTGCGGGCGGGCCCGCCGGACCCACGGGGGGGCGCGGTACGGCTGCGCCCGTCTTTGCGGTTCATCGCCGGGCCGCCAACCCCAGCGGACTTCGAGGGACTGCCCGACCGAGCTGGTGTCGAGGGGGTGCCTGACCGGCCCGCTCCTGCCCCGGTGCGCCGTGGACGCCCGTCGCGGGCTCCCCCACGACCGCTGCCTGCTTGTCCTGCCCCAGCTTGATCAGAGCCATCTCGACCGGATCTATCTCGGCCCGATCCACTCCCACCCGATCTATCTCGGCCCGATCCACTCCCACCGGATCCCTTGCGACCCGAACCACCTGCGCGCCGTGCACGCTTCTCGTCGCTGCTCACGCGCCACCTTCCCGTGCGATCTCTTCCAGCATGTCCGCGTCCGGCAGGTATGGAGCCAGCGCGGGCAACTCGTCCAAGGACCCGATCCCCAGTCGGTCCAGGAAAAACTCCGTCGTGCCGTAGAGCACCGCGCCGTGCTCCAGATCGGTGCCCACCTCGTGGATGAGGCCCCGCGTCTGCAGGGTACGCACCACCCCGTCGACGTTGACACCACGCACACCCCCCACCCGCACCCGCGACACCGGCTGCCGATAAGCAATCACCGCCAGGGTCTCCAGGGCGGCCTGCGACAGACGTGAGCGCTGCCCGTGCAGGACGAACTGCTCGACGATCGGCGCGTACTCGTGGCCGCTGTAGAACCGCCACCCGCCGGCGACCGAGCGCAGCGCGAACCCGCGCGTGTCCCGCTCGTACTGCTCTGCCAGCTCCACGAGTAGGCGGTGCACCTCCGCTTCCGGCAGGTCCAGGACGCCTGCCAGATCCCCCTCGCTGACCGGCTCCTCCACGACCATCAATACGGCCTCCAGGGTCGAGCGCGCCCCGCCCGGCAGCGTTGCCACGTCGAGAGGCACGTTCTTCGCCGGGCTTTCCTGCGCCGGCCCGCTATGGTCCACGGGATCGCCATTTACCGCGTCATTTACCGCGTCATTCACCGCGTCATTCACCGCGTCATCCACCAAGTCAGTCACGCTCAGATACTCCTTCACCCGTGACGTCGTCCTGGCCGGCTGGTGACAGCTCGTCGTACTCGCGGGCCAGCCGGTCCTCCCACGCCCCTACGTCCTGCGTTGGATCGTCCCGAGTCCCCGTCCAGCGCACGCGCAGCTCCCCCAGCGACTCCGGCTGATCGAACGTGACGACTCCCTCGCGGTACAGCTCGAGCACAACGAGGAAGCGTGCGACGACGACGAGCCGGGAGGGCGCCTCCGCCACCAGCTCGCCGAACGTCGCCGTCCCGGCGCGCCGTAAATGCTTCCGCACGACGCGGGATTGCTCGCGCACGCTGACCCGCGCGACGTGCAGGTGTTCCACGGCGACGGTGGGCGGCAGCTTCGGCACCATGGCGAGCGCAGCGATCCGGGCCAGACGCTCGGGGTTCACGCCGAGTACCAGCTCAGGCAACAGGTCGGCGTAGCGTGGCTCCAGACCCGCCTGGCGCGGCTGAGCCCGTCCGACGGTCTCCATGCGTTGGGCGAACACGCCCGCGACCTCCTTGAAGGCCCGGTACTGCAACAACCGCGCGAACAGCAGATCTCGTGCCTCGATGAGCTCCAGGTCCTCCTCCGAGCCGTCTCGCCGGGGAAGGAGTCTCGCCGACTTCAGATCCAACAGTGTCGCCGCGACGAGCAAAAAGTCCGTGGTCTGCGAAAGATCCCAGTGCCCCGCCTGGCTTTGCTGAGCCCGCAGGTGCACCAGGAACTCGTCGGTGACCGTGGCGAGGGCGATCTCCGTGACGTTGAGCCGATGCTTGCTGATCAACCCGATCAGCAGGTCGAACGGCCCGTCGAACTGATGCAGGTGGACCTCGAACGGAACTGCGGGGACCCGCCGCGTGAGCACTCCGCCCGGCGCGGCCAACTCCGACGAGACCTCTCCGAACGACGGGCCTGATGACGCATCCCGCGCGATGTCCGCCCCATGGCTCGCGTGGGGGAGCGCCTTGGACGAGACCTCCACGGCGACGAGGTCCCCCGGTTCCGGCGTCACGTGGGTCAGGCGGCACCCCCGCGCGCGATCAGTTCGCGCGCGAGCTGGCGGTACGACTCTGCCGCCGGGGAGCCCGGGGCGTACGTCGTGATCGGCTCGGCCGCCAACGTCGCGTCCGGGAACTTCACGGTGCGGGAGATGACCGTGTGGAACACGAGGTCCTGGAAGTGGTCCACCACGCTGCGCACGACCTCTCGGCTGTGCAGCGTGCGTCCGTCGTACATGGTGGCGAGAATGCCGTCGACCGCCAGCCGGGGGTTGAGGCGGTCGCACACTTTGTCGATCGTCTCGACGAGCAGTGCCACCCCGCGCATCGCGAAGAACTCGCATTCCAGCGGGATGATGACGCCGTGGGACGCGGTGAGCGCGTTGACGGTGAGCAGCCCCAGGGACGGTTGACAGTCGATGAGCACCGCGTCCTCCCGGGCCACTTCACCGACGAGCTGCACCTCCGCAGCCGACAAATCGATGTTGGCCGGGACGAGGTCGAGGCCGGGAGTGCGCGTCTGCGTGATCACATCGCGGATGTCGTGACCGCGCTCGACCAGCAGGTTGTAGATCGTCACGTCCAGGTCGTGGGTCTGTATCCCGAGCCCCACGGACAGCGCTCCCTGCGGGTCGAAGTCGACGAGCAGCACCCGGCGCCCCAGCTCGGCGAGCGCGGCGCCGAGATTGATCGTCGTGGTGGTCTTGCCGACCCCGCCCTTCTGGTTGCACATGGCGATCACGCGGGCCGGGCCGTGCGCGCTCAGGGGTTGCGGCGCCGGGAAGTCGGGTGTGACCCGACCGGTCGGCCCCAGAGGCGCCAGCAGCGCCTCTTCGCTGTCCGGGAGATCAACGGGCTGGTCGTCCTCGCCACTTTGCTCGTCCGCGACCGAGCCGCTCACCCGCGGCGCGTATGGGGTTCCTGAAGAGGGGTCGAGAATCGTCGGGGTCTGCCGGGTGGACGTCTCGGACGTCATGGCGCGCCTCCCGTCGTCGGTTCCGCTCGGCGTCACGCCGATCGACCGCTCGACTCTATCAACGGCATGTCCACGCAGGTTCACGCAGGTTCACGCAGGTTCACGCAGGTTCACG
>CAJDWP010000099.1_pt1 | contig 14165 bp, 12 predicted proteins | sample 7391631 | NCBI WGS metagenome assembly CAJDWP01 (sample SAMEA7055740, study PRJEB34461) | soil metagenome | biome: terrestrial ecosystem; feature: Peninsula; material: soil | place: Antarctica | collected 2016 | reverse complement strand
TTCACCTCGTTCGCCGATTTCCTGCACAAGGTCCCCGCCGTCGTGTGCAACAAACGCACGATCGAGTCGCTCATCAAGGCGGGCGCGTTCGACGCTCTCTCCCACCCGCGGCAGGGCCTGGTGCAAATCCACGAGCAGTACGTCGACGCGCTGGTCGACGTCAAGCGCAAGGAGGCCGTCGGCCAGGACAGCCTGTTCGGAGACTTCGGGGGGTTCGATCACGGCGACGTGGGCGGCGCGGACGCGCTGTCGGGGCTGCCCCACATCCCCGACCTGGAGTGGGACAAAGCGACGCTGTTGTCTTTCGAACGCGAGATGCTCGGCCTGTACGTGTCGGACCACCCGCTCTTCGGCGTCGAGCACATCCTGACCCGCCACGCCGACACGCCGATCTCCTCACTGAACCTGCCAGTCGATGAGGGCGGGCGGGGCGACGGCGCCACCGTCACGGTCGCGGGTCTGATCACTGGGCTGCAGCTCAAGCGCACCAAGAACGGCGAGTTGTGGGCCATCGTCACCGTCGAGGACCTCGAGGGCGCGGTCGAGTGTCTCTTTTTCCCGAAGACCTACCTCACGGTGTCTACCATGCTCGCCACCGACGTCGTGTGCTCGATCCGGGGCCGGGTGAACCGGCGGGACGACTCGACGAGCCTGTACGCGCAGGACCTGACGCTGCCCGACCTGACCGAGGGCCCACGAGGCCCGGTGGTGGTGTCGCTGCCGCTCACCCGGGCTACAACAGGCCTCGCGGAGCGGCTCAAGGAGGTGCTCGCGGAGCATCCCGGGGCCACCGAGGTTCAGGTCAAGCTGACCCAGCCGGGCCGCAGCGTCCTGATGCGCCTCGAGGACTCCCTGCGGGTGAGCGCGAGCCCGGAGCTCTTCGGCGATCTCAAGGCGCTCCTCGGTCCCTCCTGTCTCGCGACGGCGTGACCGCAGGGGTCAGGCCGCCGGGTCAGGCCGCCGGGTCGGGCCGCCAAGTCGGACCACCGGGTCGGGCCGCCAAGTCAGACCACCGGGTCGGGCCGCCAAGTCAGGCTGACCGCCTGCGTGGTCCCGTTGGCTCCGTCATCGCCGCCGCCGCTGACATCGCCGCGCTCGCCGCAGTCGCGACCTGCGACTCGTCGACCAGGGCGAGGCCGGCCTCGAGGAGTCCAGCCAGCACAGGGGGAACCAGGGGGGTTACCGCGTGCACGGTCGCCAGGTCCCCGTCGAGCGGGGCAGGACGCTTCGTCCGGCATTCGTCGTCGCGTCCGGCGCTTCTCAACAAGAGATCGACCAGTGCCGGCAGATGGACGTGGGTCCAGTACCGCGCCCAGTCGATCGTGGCCGTATCGAAGCCGTCCCGCAGATACTCCGGGCCGTCCTCCCGGCGGAGCCACTCGGTGCGCAGGGCCCGGGTGCCGGCGTCGTCGAAGCGCGTCGTGCTGCACGCGTACGGCCCGTACAGCTTGACGAACTGGCTGGTCAGGGCGAGGCGCCGGCTAAGCGCGGCGGCCGTGCGGCGCGCCCGGACGCCGAGGCGGCCCGGCGTGACGTCGAGCAGCGGGCCGGCGGCGGCCAGCAGCGCAGCGTGCCGTCGGAACCGATGGTGCAGCGCCTCGGGGGAGGCGAAGCGCCACGGCGAAGGGCGCACGGTTCGGCCCGAGGAGTCGACCCAGGGGTGAGCTGCGAAGTACCCCTGCACGTTGGTTCGGATCTCGTCGAGCGTCATGGGGTTCGTGACGGACGTCCCCACGTGCAGGTAGCGCGGCGCCGGCGGCTGCGGCGGCGCGAAGGCCGCGGCGAGTGTGGCGTTGACGAGCACGTCGACCGGGACGACGTCGATGACGGCGTCAGGGATCCCGGGGAACCCGGGGAGGCGGTTCTTGGCGTACGCCGCCAGCAGGGGATCGGCCACCTTGAAGCCGTCCATCCAGCCCGGGCTCGGGTGCGCTAGCGCGCTCTCGATGATCGTCGGGCGCAGGATCGTCAGCGGCCGGCCGGCCCATAGCTCTTCGGCGACCCGTTCGCCGAGCGCCTTGGTGAAGGTGTACACGTCCGTCCAACCCAGCTCTCGGGCGCGCCGGTGGCCGTCGGCGCTCAGCTGCTCCTCGATCCACCGCGCTCGGCGGCGCGTCAGCTGCTTGGGACTGGTGGGCGCGAGGCCACTCAGTTCCGTGCGGACGACGTCCGCGTGCCACTCGGCCTCACGCCGTGCGCGCATCCCGACCGCGGCGGCGAACTCGCTCCGCCAGCAGACGTCGTGGTCCACGGCCACCTCGCGCCCGATGTCCACCCGGTCGGCCCAGACGTATGCGGTCGACACGTGCACCACATGGGCCTGCGCCCCGGCGGCGCGCAGGGCCTCGTACAGGCTGATCGTCCCACCCACGTTGGCGGAGAACGCCGAGTCGATCGCCTCGTCGAACGAGACCTCGCCGGCGCAGTGCACGACGATGTCGTACGGCGGACGGTCGCCCAGGAGCCGGCCCGACTCGGACAGGCCGCCGCTGAGGATCGTCACCCGTTCGGCGACGGCCCGCGTGACGTGCGCGTCGCCCATCCGCTCTCGCCACGGCGCAAAGACCGCCCGTGACAGGAGCTCGTGAAGGCGCTGGTGTGGCGTGCTCTTCGGCTGTTGACGGAGCAAAAGGTCGATGTCACAGTCGAGGTGCTCGGAGAGCAACCTCTCCAACACCCCTTGGCCGACAAAGCCTGTCGACCCGGTGAGCAGAATGCGTCGTCGCGGCGAATCGGCCGAATGTACGTCCACGAGATTTCGCTTGTCCTTCCCCCAGTGCGCGCGGCAAGGCGGAATGCGTGCCTGGCCGGTGGGCCGTGCGGCCCAAAGTGGTGCGTCGTGTCGAGGGCACGCGAGCGCGCCGACGTAGGGTCACACCATGCCGACCCCCCCGGTGGCCGTCGTACGGCCCAGCGTGCGCACACTCCACGGTGACGTATTCGTCGATAAGTATGCCTGGATGAGCGCCTTGGACGATAGTTCCACGCGGGAGTACCTCGAGGAGGAGAATGCGTATGCGGGGGAAGCCACCTCCCACCTGGCATCTCTTCGGGATCTGCTGGTCGAGGAGATCCGATCACGCGTACAGGAAACCGATTTATCGGTGCCCGTCCTGGACCGGGGCTGGTGGTACTTTTCGCGGACCCACGAGGGCAGGCAGTACCCCGCCGCGTGCCGGGTCGCGGCGGTTGCCGACGCCCCCCGCCCGGATCCGGCTCCAGGAGTGCCGCTGGCGGGAGAGCAGGTGCTGCTCGACGGCGACGTCGAGGCGGCGGGCTGCGATTTCTTTGCGCTCGGAGCTTGTGAGGTGAGCCCGGCCGGAGACGTGGTGGCGTTCTCGGTGGATCGCGCCGGGGACGAGCGTTTCGATGTCATCGTGCGGCGCATCGAGGACGGCCAAGTGGTCGACGATTGTTTGCGCGGCGTCGGGTACGGGCTTGTGTGGTCGGCGGATTCCACGCGACTCGTCTACACCCGGGTCGACGAGGCGTGGCGGCCGCACGAGGTGTGGCTGCACCGGGTGGGCGACGACCCCGCGCACGACCGCCTCCTGCTGACCGAGCCGGATGAGCGTTTCTGGCTGTCGATCGGGGATTCCCGGGACGGCCGCTGGCTGCTCGTGTCCGCCGGCTCGAAGAACACCACGGAGTGGTGGCTGACCGATCTGTCGGGGTTCGCTGGGATCGGGGCGCCAGACGCCGAACCGGTGGTTGCTCTGGTCTCGGTGGCGGGGCGCGTCGACGGGGTGGAGTACGACGTCGAGCCGTGCGGGGACGGCGTCCTGATCACGCACAACGCCACAAGCCCCGACTTCGCGGTCGATTGGGCGCCGCTGGATCTCGACGGGACGGACCTCGACGGGCCGGGTATTGACGGTCCGGGTCTTGACGGGCCGGATCTCGACGGGACGGACCTCGACGGGACGGATCGCGGCGGGCGGCAGCTCGCTGGTTCCCCCGATGGCCGGCGACCTTGGCTTACCCCGGTGCCGGGTGTCCGCTATCTCGGGGTCGAGGCGTTCGCGGGGGGCTGGGGGTCTCCGGAGCCGCTGCGGGTCGGCGACGAGGACCTGGTGACCTTGAGCGTGACCAGCAATCCTTCGTGGGACGCGGAGACGATCCGACTCGTGCACGAGTCGTTCGTCTCACCTCGAGCGATCGCGGAGTACGACGTGGCCAGCGGCGCGACCGAGGTGCTCAAACGCCAGGAGGTCCCCGGCTACGATCCCGGCCGCTACAGACAGCGACGCGACTGGGCGATCGCCGACGACGGTGTCGCTGTGCCGATCTCGCTGATCTTCCGAGCCGACCTGTTCCCTGCTGACGGGCCGCGGGGACCGGGACGGGGAGGGCCGCCAGCCATCCTCTATGGGTACGGGGCTTATGAGACGAGCCTCGATCCCTGGTTCTCGGTGTGCCGGCCCTCGCTGCTGGACCGGGGCGTCGTGTTCGCGGTGGCGCACGTGCGCGGCGGCGGGGAGATGGGGCGGTCCTGGTACGAGCAGGGTCGCCTGGGCGACAAGGCGACGACCTTCACCGATACGGTCGCGTGCGCGCGGCACCTGAGGGACCGGGGCTGGTGCGCCCCAGACCGGCTGGCGCTTCAGGGCGGGTCCGCCGGCGGCCTGACGGTAGGCGCGACGCTGAACCTCGCGCCGGAGCTGTTCGTGGCGGCGCACGCCGACGTGCCGTTCGTCGACGCCCTGACGACGATGCTCGACGAGTCGCTTCCGTTGACCGTCGTGGAGCGGGACGAGTGGGGTGATCCGCTGCACGACGCGCGCGCCTACGGCTGGATGCGCGGCTACAGCCCGTACGAGAACATCCGCCCGGCTACGTATCCCGCGATCCTGGCGACCACCAGCCTCAACGACACCCGGGTGCGATGCACCGAGCCCGCCAAGTGGGTCGCGGCGCTGCGGACCACCGTGACGCAGGATCTCGGCGCACGGCCGATTCTTCTGCGCACCGAGATGGGGGCCGGGCACGGGGGGCGCAGCGGTCGGTACGACGCGTGGGACCAGTACGCCTTCGAGGCCGCGTTCCTCCTGGACCGGTTGCGCGCGACCCAGTCCACGGTCACCGCTTGACGACGGCCTTGCCGAGTCGTGACGAGTGATATCGCCGTCCCGCGCCGTTCGGCGCGCATCCCTAGAATGGCGCCCGTGATCTCCCGTATCGACCTGAGAGGCCGCGCGTTGGGCGCCGACGCGCTGCGCGCAGCGCTGCCGCGCGCCGAGTTCGACCTGGACGACGCGCTCGACGTCGTCCACCCGATCATCGACGCCGTGCGCTCCCGCGGCGCAGACGCCCTGCGTGAGTTCGGGCAAACATTTGACGGGGTCACGCCGACGCAGCTGCGGGTCCCGGCCGACGTTCTCCAGGCGGCTGCCGACGCGCTCGATCTTCAGGTCCGCGCCGCCCTGGAGGAGGCGATCCGGCGCGTCCGCATCGTGCACACCGACCAGCTCCGCTCCACGCACGGCACGCACGTCACGCACGTCGTGCCCGGCGGCACGGTCACCCAGCGGTGGATTCCGGTCGAGCGGGTCGGCCTGTACGTGCCGGCCGGCCAGGCGGTCTATCCGAGCAGCGTGCTCATGAACGTCGTGCCCGCGCAGGTGGCCGGCGTCGGGTCTCTCGCGGTGAGCAGTCCCCCCCAGCGGGACAACGTGGGAGTTTTCGCGGGGTACCCGCACCCGACCGTCCTCGCGGCGGCTCACCTTCTCGGGGTGCAGGAGGTGTATGCGGTAGGCGGCGCGCAGGCGGTCGCGATGTTCGCCTACGGCGCGGCCGAGGCCGACGGGACGGTGGTGTGCGAGCCGGTCGCGCTGGTGACCGGCCCGGGCAACGTCTACGTCGCCTCCGCCAAGCGGGCCGTTCGCTCGGTGGTGGGGATCGACGCCGAGGCAGGGCCGACCGAGATCGCGATCCTCGCCGATGCGCAGGCCGACCCTGCCTACATCGCGGCCGACATGATCAGCCAGGCCGAGCACGACCAGCTGGCGGCATCGGTCCTGGTCACCGACAGCGAAGAACTCGCGGAAGCGGTCGAATCGCAGCTCATCGCGAAACTGGTCGGCACCAAACACCACGAGCGGGTCTCGGCCGCGCTGCGCGGGCGCCAGTCCGCGATCGTGCTGGTCGACGACCTCGCCGAGGGGCTGCGCACCGTGAACGCGTATGGGGCCGAACACCTCGAGGTCCACACCGCACGCGCCGCCGACGTCGCGGGCCTCGTCACGAACGCCGGGGCCATCTTTGTCGGCCCCCACTCCCCGGTGAGTCTCGGCGACTACATCGCCGGATCCAATCACGTGCTGCCGACGAGCGGTACGAGCGCGTACGCTTCCGGCCTCGGCGTGCACTCGTTCCTTCGCTCGGTGCAGGTGGTGGAGTACTCGGCGGACGCCTTGGCCGAGATCGCCGACGCGGTGGTCACCCTGGCCGACGCCGAAGATCTGCCGGCACACGGCGACGCGGTCCTGGCTCGCACCCGGGTCCTGCGGCGTCCGGACCCGGCGGAGGACGTCGCATGACCGGCGCGAGCGAGGGCCCCGCGCCCGGTGCCCTCGAGACCTCGGCGGTCGCGATCGAGGCGCTGCTCCGGACGGATCTGCGCGGCAGGTCCGCGTACGGCGCGCCCCAGATCGACGTGCCCGTGCAGCTCAACACCAACGAAAACAGCTACCCCGTCCCGCAGGTGGTCGTCGACGCCATGGTCGAGGCGCTGACCAAGGCCGTCCCGCACCTGAACCGCTATCCGGACCGGGAGTTCACCGCTTTGCGAGGCGCCCTCGCGGACTACCTCACGGCGACGTCGGGCGTGACGATCGAGGCCGACCAGATCTGGGCGGGCAACGGCTCCAACGAGGTGCTGCTGCACGTGGTGCAGGCCTTCGCCGGGCCTGGGCGGTCGATGCTGGCCTTCACCCCGTCGTATTCGATGTACCCCAACTACGCCCTCACGACCGCGACCACGTGGATCAACGGGTTCCGTGGGGTGCCCGGCGGGGGGCTCTACGATCTTGCCCCCGACATGGCCGCCGCGCAGGTCCGTCAGCACGACCCCCACGTGGTCGTGATCGCCTCGCCGAACAACCCGACCGGCACCGCGGTCGGGCTGGATGTGATCGAGGCGGTCTACGACGCGGCGCCGCGGGCCGTCGTGGTGGTCGACGAGGCGTACGCGGAGTTCTCCCGCGTGGGCACTCGCAGCGCGCTGATGCTGCTGGCCGGGCGGCCGCGGCTCGTCGTGAGCCGCACGATGAGCAAGGCGTTTGCCCTGGCCGGGGGCCGGCTCGGCTACCTGGCCGCCGACCCCGCCCTCATCGACGCCTTACGGCTCGTGCGGATGCCGTACCACCTGTCCGACCAGACGCAGGCCGTGGCGCGCGCCGCCCTGACGCACCGCGACGCCCTTCTTTTGGAGGTGGAGGCGATCAAGGAGCAGCGCGACCGCATCGTGGGCGAGGCGTCGGCGATGGGTCTACAGCCGGTGCCCTCGGACGCTAACTTCGTCCTCATCGGCGGCTTCCCCGATGCGGCCGTGACCTGGCAGGCTCTCCTCGATGAGGGAATCCTCGTCCGCGACGTGGGCCTGCCGGGTCACCTCCGCGTGACGGCGGGGACGCCGGGGGAGACCACGGCCTTCCTCGCCGCGCTACGCCGGCATGTCCAAGCCGGCCACAACAGGAGGGGCACCCCATGAGCGAACCCGCGACCGACGCACCAGACGGGCAGCATCGCGAACGGACCGCCACCATCACCCGGGCCACGTCCGAGAGCCGCATCACGCTGTCCCTCGACCTCGACGGCACCGGTCGCGGCACGGTCGACACCGGGGTGCCCTTCTACGACCACATGCTGCTCAGCCTCGCCAAGCACAGCCTCATCGACCTGGCCGTCGAGGCGACCGGCGACGTCGACGTGGACGCCCACCACACGGTCGAAGACGTGGCGATCTGCCTTGGGGACGGACTGCGGGAGGCGCTGGGCGACAAACGCGGGATCTCCCGGTTCGGGGAGGCCACGATCCCCCTTGACGAGGCTCTCGCCCAGGCGGTCGTCGACGTCGCGGGCCGCGCGTACTGCGTCCATACCGGCGAGCCCGCCGGTCAGGAACACGTGATCATCGGAGGACACTTCATCGGCTCGCTCACGCGGCACGTCTTCGAGACCCTCGCCCACCGTGCGCAGATCGCTCTCCATGTGCGGGTCCTCGCGGGCCGCGACCCCCACCACGTGGTCGAAGCGCAGTTCAAGGCCGTTGCGCGCGCCCTGCGGGCCGCGCTCGCACCCGACCCGCGGGTCAGTGGGATACCCAGTGCCAAGGGCAGCCTCTAGGACCGCCGGGCTGCGCGCCCGCCTGCCGCTCGCGTCCACCTCGGGACGCGGGTTCGTCCTGTCGGGGTGCCGTCCGGAGTCTTCGGTGGGCTGGGCTCGGCGCGGCCTCGGCGCTGTGGTGATCGCGCCCCTGGAGGGGTGGACCGTCATCGTGCCCGACGGGCCTCCTGCGGCACGCTTCCCCTACGACGACGCGGTACGCACCCTGGCCGGACGACCGGTGTCGGTGCGGATGCGCCCCGCACTCGGGTTCTTCCGGGTCGGGCGGCAGGCCGTGGTCACCGTGCACCCCGCCCCATGGCGTGCTGTCGAGCGCTGGGCGGTGTGGACGCCTCGCGACGCGATGGTCGCCACGCCCGGCCTGCCCACCGCTCGGTCCTCCGACCTGGTGTACGCGGCTGGCCTCGACGGGGCGCGGGGCATGCGCGCCGGGGAGAATCTGCGCGACATCCTGGGCCACGGCGGGCTCGACGCGGCGACCGTACTGGCGTCGGTCCTGGCCGAACTCGGGCTCCCGGGTCGCGGGCTGCTCGCCGGCGACACGGCCGCCGCAGACCTGCCTGGGGCGCGGCGCATCGTGCCGCGAGAAAGGCACGCTCGCGCGTTCGAGCGGCTACTCGACGACGTGGAGCGCTACGACGACGAGGTGGAGCGCTAGGACATGGAGCAAGACCGATGAGTCGCGACCGACCGCGGCGCGTCGTGGTCCTCGACTACGGCAGCGGCAACGTGCGCTCCGCCGTGAAGATGCTCCAGCGGCTCGCCGTCGACGTCGCCCTCACCGCTGACCCGAAGCTCGTCGCGGACTGCGACGGGCTGGTCGTGCCCGGCGTCGGCAACTTCCACGCCTGCCTTGCGGGCCTGCGGGCGGTCGGCGCTCCCCGTCTGATCGACGTCCGGCTGGCCGGCGGGCGCCCCGTGCTGGGCGTGTGCGTCGGTCTGCAGGCCATGTTCGAGTCGTCGACCGAACCCGCCGCGGTCCGTCACGAGGGGCTCGGACAATGGCCCGGGATCGTGGACCGGCTGCCGGCCGCGGTCGTCCCCCACATGGGCTGGAACACGGTCCGAGCGCCCGAGGACAGCCGCCTGTTCGCGGGCGTGGCCGACGAGCGGTTCTACTTCGTGCACTCGTACGCGGCCCAGGACTGGACCCTGGCCCCGCGCGGACCATTCGCGGTCGTCACGCCCAAGGTCACGTGGTCTGAGCACGGTGCGCGATTCGTCGCGGCCGTCGAGAACGGTCCGCTCGCGGCCACCCAGTTCCATCCGGAGAAGTCCGGGGACGCCGGGGCCCAACTGCTGCGGAACTGGCTCGACACGCTGTGACAGGCACCCGTCCCGCCAGCCTGGGCCGCCCAGCCCGTGCCTCCCACCTGTGCCTCCCTGCCTGTGCCGCCGCCGATCCGTATCCGCTGCATCCGACTCACCCGCCGCATCCGATTCATCCGACACGAAAGGCTCACCATGACCGCCCAGCCCACCCCCGACGTAGGCCTACCCGCGCTGGAGCTGCTGCCCGCTGTCGACATCGTCGATGGGCAGGCGGTGCAGCTGGAGCAGGGCATCGCCGGATCCGGAGGGCAGTACGGCGACCCGTTCGAGGCGGCGATGCGTTGGCAGAACGCGGGCGCGCGGTGGCTACACCTGGTCGATCTCGACGCAGCGTTCGGTCGGGGCACCAACAGCGACCTGATCACGTCCATCGTGGGCCGCCTGGACATGCAGGTGGAGCTGTCGGGAGGTATCCGCGATGCTGACAGTCTCGAGCGGGCCCTGAATTCGGGGTGTCGACGCGTCAACATCGGCACTGCGGCGTTGGAGGACCCCGAGTGGACGGCGCGGGCGGTGGGGGAGTACGGCGACCGTGTTGCGATCGGTCTTGACGTGCGGGGCAGCACCTTGGCCGCGCGGGGGTGGACCCGCGATGGCGGCGACCTGTGGCAGACCCTGGCGCGCTTGGACGAGGAGGGGTGCGCGCGGTACGTGGTGACCGACGTCAAGCGCGATGGCATGCTTGCGGGGCCCAACCTGAGGCTCCTGCGCGAGGTATGCGCCGCCACGTCTGCCCCCGTCATCGCGTCCGGCGGGGTGTCCACTCTGGACGACCTACGGTCGTTGCGCGCGCTGGTCTCGGAGGGTGTGGAGGGCGCGATCGTCGGGTCCGCCTTGTATCAGGGGGCGTTCACGCTGGCCGAAGCCTTGGACGTCGCAGGTCGCCAGTGACGAGCGACCGCCAGCGCGCGTGCGGCGGGCTCTCTTCGCCCTGCACCCGCGGTCCCTGCTAAAATCCGTGATTGACCTGTTCCGTCACGCGAGTGACGGCGTCAAGAGAAGTCGTCACCACGATGCTTCCACCCGCGTCGACCTTCGGTCGCCGGGTCAGCCCAGGTCCTGGGTCTGTCGCGGCGCGCGCCGTCCGGCAGGACGCGCGTCCGCCTGGTCGGCGGTCGTCGCTGGGCGTGCATGGCGTCGTGGTGGAGGGCTTCTCGCGGTGGACGATCGAGGCCTTTTGTCTCTGTCGGCCGCTGGCGACGACCAGCAGATCGATGGAGACGGACGACACCGAATAAAGGAGCACACCATCAGCGAACCTCGCATCAACGACCGCATTCGGGTGGCGGACGTGCGGCTCGTCGGGCCCAACGGCGAGCAGGTCGGCATCGTGCGCGTCGAGGACGCCCTGCGCCTGGCCGCCGAGGCAGACCTCGACCTGGTCGAGGTGGCTCCCATGGCCAAGCCGCCCGTGGCGAAGTTGATGGATTTTGGCAAGTACAAGTACGAGGCTGCCCTGAAGGCGCGCGAAGCGCGCAAAAACCAGGTCAACACGGTCATCAAAGAAATCAAGCTCCGGCCGAAGATCGACCCGCACGACTACGAGACGAAGAAGGGCCACGTGGTCCGCTTCCTGTCTGCGGGCGACAAGGTCAAGGTGACGATCATGTTCCGGGGCCGGGAGCAGTCGCGACCCGAGCTGGGCTTCCGGTTGCTGCAGCGCCTGGCCGAAGACGTCGTCGACAACATGATCATGGTGCTCGGACCGACGCGGAAGAAGGCCGAGGCCAAGGCCGAACAGCGCAAGCGCCGCGACGACGCGGAGAAGGTGTCCCGCGCCGCGCGGTCCGAGCACGAGGAAGCGCCGAGACTGTCCACGCCGACTCCCGCTGCCTCCACCCGGGCTGCCGCGCCCTCGGTCGCGTCGCCGATGCTTGACACCTTCGTCGTCGAGGCCGAGGACCCGACTCCACCGGCGGACGAGGCCCCTGCTCCGGTAACAGCCGAGGCTCCACTCACCGATGACGCTCCGCTCACGGACGAGGCTCCGATCGCCGACGAGGCTCCGATCGCCGACGAGGCTCCGATCGCCGACGAGGCTCCGATCGCCGACGAGGCTCCGATCGCCGACGGGGCTCCGATCGCCGACGAGGCTCCGGCGGCCGAGGTGGCATCGGACGAGCTGGCTCCAGGCGCCGACGCGGCATCGGACGAGCCGGCTCCTGCTGCCGAAGTGACCCCAGCCCAGGCGGCGCCGCCGGCTGATGAGGCGCCCGCTCAGGCGGCTCCGGCGGCTGACGAGGCGCCCGCTCAGGCGGCTCCGGCGGCCGTGGCGGTCCCCAAACCTGCACCGCGGCCCCGGCCCAGCGCGCCCCTCCCGACGCCACCGAGGCATCGGGCCAAAACCTAAGCCTCCTGACGAGCGCGGCCGAGGAAGCAGTACCTCCTGGCCCGCGCCCTCACGTACGACCGCACGCCCCTGCCTGGCAACGGCCCGGCAGGAAGAACCGAGAAGGAGATCGGCGAGATGCCGAAGTTCAAGCCGCACAGCGGCGCCAAGAAGCGCTTCCGCCTGACCGGCAAAGGCAAGGTCATGCGCGAGCAGGCCGGCGGCCGGCACCTGCTGGAGCACAAGTCGAGCTCCTACATGCGCAGGATCTCGGGGGACGTGCAGCTAAGCAAGCCGGACGCCAAGAAGGTGAAGAAGCTGCTGGGCAAGTAACCCCTGGGCCAACGTCACCCCTGAGCAAGTGAGGAGCATCACGTGGCACGCGTGAAGCGGGCGGTCAACGCCCATAAGAAGCGTCGCGTCGTCCTGGAACGGGCGAGCGGCTACCGGGGCCAGCGGTCCCGGCTGTACCGCAAGGCCAAGGAACAGGTCCAGCACTCTCTCGGATACGCCTATCGGGACCGTAAGGCCCGCAAGGGCGACTTCCGTCGGCTGTGGATCCAGAGGATCAACGCCGCGGCTCGCGCTCACGGCATGACGTACAACCGCTTCATCCAGGGCCTCAAGGTCGCTGAGATCGAGGTGGACCGCCGCATGCTGGCCGAGATGGCTGTGAAGGACGAGGTCGCGTTCGCCACTCTCGTCGAGATCGCCAGGAAGAACGTCCCCGCCGCCGACGCGGCGGCCTGAGCCGTCCATCGGGCGAGCGCGGGCCGGACGCGAGAGTGACCACGCAACGCCGGGAAGGCACCGTTGTGACCAACCCCCGCAGTGAGCGGGTGCGGTCGGTGGCGGCGCTCGCCCGGCGTTCCGTGCGTTTGCGCCGCGGGCAGTTCGTGGCGGAGGGGCCGCAGGCGGTCGAAGAAGCGGTCCGGCACAGACCCGACGTGGTTTCCCAGCTGTACGTCGAACAGGACGAGGCCGGTCGGCCGGGCGAGATCGCGGCACTCGCGCGCGCCGCGGGCATCCCCGTGTCCCGTGTCGAGGCGAAGGTGCTCGCCGCGATGTCGGACGCGCGCGCTCCCCAGGGACCGGTGGCGGTCTGTTGCGATCTCGACGTACCCCTCGCGGACGTGCTGACCGCCGCCCCCCGGCTGCTGTGCGTCCTGGCCCACGTGCGGGATCCGGGCAACGCCGGGACCATCCTGCGCGGGGCGGACGCGTGCGGGGTGGACGCTGTGATCGTGACGGGCGGGAGCGTCGATGTCTACAACCCCAAGGTGGTGCGCTCCACGGCGGGCTCGCTCTTCCACGTGCCGCTCGTCCTCGGCGTGGCGATCCAGCCCCTCCTGGAGCAGTTGCGTGCCAGCGGGCTGACCACGTACGCGGCCGACGGCGGGGGCGCGACCCGTCTGGATGAGGCGGACCTGACCACCGCGCACGCCTGGGTGTTCGGCAACGAAGCGTGGGGGCTGCCGGAGGACACGCGTCGGTCCTGTGACGAGGTCATTCGCATTCCGATCCGCGGTCGCGCCGAGTCGCTGAACCTGGCGATGGCGGCGACCCTGTGCCTGTTCGGCTCCTCCTCGGCGCAGCCCGCCGCGGGAAGTACGCTCGACGCGTGACGTCCGCACAGTCCACACCCTGCGGCTCCGACAGTGCGCCCCTGAGCGCCGACGAGACGCCCGGATCTGCGCCCGACCTCGAGGCGCTGGCGGTCCTTCTATCGCTACCCGACGGAGTGGTCGTGATCGGGGCTGACGGCCGCGTCCTGTTCATCAACCCGCGCGCGGCACGGTTGATCGGCCGCGCGGCCCCGCGTGTCGTCGGGGAGAGGGCCTGCGATGCGCTGCCGCTCAAGGACGCCTCGGGTCGGTGCTGGTGGGAGCGCGACGACGTGAGCGACGGGCAGACCTTGCGGGCCTGCCAGCGCGATGAGCTGCTGACCCTGCCGGGGTCGGGCCATGTGCTCGTGTCCACCAACCAGATCCGAACGGGGGAACCCTCCGGGGGGGACGGCACCGTCGTGGTCCTACGCCACTCGCCGGAACGGCAAGGTGACGAATCCGGCACGGCTGAGCTGTTGTCGATCGTCGCGCATGAGCTGCGCTCCCCACTGAGCAGCGTGCGAACGTTCTCCGACACCTTGCTGCGCCGG
>CAJDWP010000037.1_pt1 | contig 14337 bp, 11 predicted proteins | sample 7391631 | NCBI WGS metagenome assembly CAJDWP01 (sample SAMEA7055740, study PRJEB34461) | soil metagenome | biome: terrestrial ecosystem; feature: Peninsula; material: soil | place: Antarctica | collected 2016 | reverse complement strand
AAACCGCCTACAAGCTCTTTACGCCCAATAATTCCGGACAACGCTCGCACCCTACGTATTACCGCGGCTGCTGGCACGTAGTTAGCCGGTGCTTCTTCTACTCCTACCGTCACTTACGCTTCGTCAGAGTCGAAAGGGGTTTACAACCCGAAGGCAGTCATCCCCCACGCGGCGTCGCTGCATCAGGCTTTCGCCCATTGTGCAATATTCCCCACTGCTGCCTCCCGCAGGAGTCTGGGCCGTGTCTCAGTCCCAGTGTGGCCGGTCACCCTCTCAGGCCGGCTACCCGTCGTCGCCTTGGTGCGCCATCACCGCACCAACAAGCTGATAGGCCGCGAGCCCATCCCCCACCGCTAAACACTTTCCACCACCAACCATGCGGCCAGCAGTCATATCCGGTATTAGCCCCGGTTTCCCGGAGTTATCCCAAAGTAAGGGGGGTAGGTTACTCACGTGTTACTCACCCGTTCGCCACTCATCCGCTCCAGCAAGCCAGAGCATCAGCGTTCGACTTGCATGTGTTAAGCACGCCGCCAGCGTTCGTCCTGAGCCAGGATCAAACTCTCCATAAAAAACTTAAGAAAACCTCATCCCAGCAACAAACCAAAACAACCCCCACCACAGCAGAAGCAGCACAGAGCCACAATGACTTGAAACCAACAAACAATTGGCATCGATCAAAAAATGGCACGCTGTTGAGTTATCAAGAATCGGACATCGCGTGAGACGCACGACCACTCGGCCGAGTCTCGTTTTGATGCTTTGGCCAGAGCTTGCAGTCTCTAGCGAGATGCGCTTCCTGACCGACTCACCAGTTTAGCAGACGATCCCCGTCTCGTGCAAGACGATGTCCGGGGACTCACGTTTGTGAGAAGTGCCGACACTGGTGGCATGTCGTCCGGGTGGCTTGTCCGCTGTGCGCGTCCGCCCCTGCCCTGCTTCGACATGTCTTACTGTAGGCACTTCCTTGGTCGGAACCAAATCCCCTGGTCAGCGCCTGTCCCGGGCGGCTGCGCGGCGCGGTTGCCCCCCGGGTCGCGGACTCACAGCGTCCTCGCGAGGCGTGCGGCGGCCAGGGACTTGCGTCCTCTTTTCAGGACCGCCACGTTGCCGTGCAGGAAGCAGTCCTCTCCGAGGGTCAGGTCCGGGTCGATCACCTTGACGTTGTTCAACGACACTCCGCCTTCGCCGAGTACCCGCCGGGAAGCGTTTCGCGAGTCCGCCAAGCCGCTCGCGACCAGAGCGTCGACGATGCTCACCCCGAGCGGCACCGTGCCCCCCGGGAGTTCTGAGGTCGCATCGCGCAGGGTCGAAGCGTCAAGCGCCGCGAGGTCACCCTTGCCGAACAGCGCATCCGAGGCCGCCTGGACGGACAGCGTCGCTTCGCCCCCATGCACCAATGTCGTGAAATCCGTCGCCAGCCTCTTCTGCGCTGCCCGGCGCCACGGCTCCTGCGCGACCTGCCGCTCCAGCTCGGCGATGTCCTCTGGCCCCAGCTCCGTGAAGATCTTCAGCAGGGCGACGACCGAGGCATCCTCCATGTTGAGGAAGTACTGGTAGAACGCATACGGGCTGGTCATGTCGGCAGACAACCAGATCGCGTTGCCCTCCGACTTGCCGAACTTCACTCCCGCCGCGTCGGTGAGCAGCGGCGACGTCACGGCGTGCGCCGACACGCCCTCCACGCGGTGGATGAGATCCACCCCGGCGGTGAGGTTGCCCCACTGGTCCGAACCCCCGATCTGCATCGTGCACCCGTGAGTCCGATACAGCTCCAGGAAGTCCATCGCCTGCAGCAGCTGATAGCTGAACTCCGTGTAGCTGATGCCCTCCTGACTCTCCAGGCGGGCCGCGACCGACTCCTTGCGCAGCATCTGGTTCACGCGGAAGTGCTTTCCGATGTCGCGTAGGAAGTCCAACACGGAAAGGGGCGCGGTCCAGTCGAGGTTGTCCACGAGGATCGCCCGGTGGGTGCACTGGGGATCCGCGTCGTCGAAGTCCAAGAAGGGCCGCACCAGCGCTTTGATGCGGGCCACGTTGTCCGCCGTCTGCTCCTTCGTCTTAAGAATCCGCTCACTCGTCGGCTTCGGATCCCCGATCTGTCCGGTCGATCCGCCGACCAGACAGATGACCTTGTGACCGGACCGTTGCATCCGGCGTAGGGTCATGAGCTGCACGAAGTTGCCGAAGTGCAGGCTCGGCGCTGTGGGGTCGAACCCGCAATAGATCGTGATTGGTCCGTTCGCGAGGGCCTGGCGCAAGGCCGCCTCATCGGTGGTCTGCGCCACCGCCCCGCGCCACTTCAGCTCGTCGAGGATGTCGGTCACGATCGATGGTTTCCTTTCGCGCGGGCCAGTCGTTGGTCGCGGCGGCACGGGCCACGGATGTACGGATGTGGCGCCGCGTCGGGTTCGGGCGGCCGGAACCAGCCTGCCATGCCGCCTCTCAGCCGCGTCGCCGCGTGGTACGCGCGACGGCGGCGCGATATACCGACACGGTCGGCTCTGAATCGAGCCAGAATCGCCAGGGATACCCGACCCCGTCGCCGCCGGGTCCGGACACGCCCACGCGCGGACCGGTGCGGATGCGTGAGGCATCGACGTCCGCGCCGCCGGCCGTGAACGCGGTGCCTACGTCACCGGCGCACATGTCGAGACCGTTCTCCTCACGTTTCAGACCCATCGTGCGCGTCAGACGAGCCGGTCCGCGGGCCCAGTCGCGTGCGCGGATCCCTGGCCGTCGGGCGGCAGCGATCTCATGTCCCGCCACGACCTCGCCGGCCCGGAGCAGCACCGCCGAGGCCGACCCCTCCCGGCCGGTCACGACGTTGGCGCAGTAGTGCATGCCGTAGGTGAAATACACGTAGAGATGTCCGGGTGGCCCGAACATCACCGCCGTCCGCGCGGTCGGCCCTCGATACGCGTGAGAGCCCGGATCGTTTTCACCGTCGTACGCCTCGACCTCCGTGATCCGCAGCGCCACCGCCCCGTACGAGAAGATGCAGCCAAGCAGATCCGGTGCCACCGACAGCACCGAGCGCGCCAGGAAGGACCGGGGCAGCGGGGTCACCGGACGGGGATCGGACAGGACGCCCAGGCTCGCGCCACCGCCGACGCCTCCCGTGCCGCCACCCGCTGCTCGGCCACGCGGACCGGTGCTGTCCCTCCCTTACCGGACCGGGAGCCCAGCGAGCCCCCCACTGACAGCACCGAGCGCACACCGGGGGTCAGCGCCGGCGAGATGCCCGCAAGATCGTCATCGCTCAGCTCCCACAGCTCGATCCCCCGTTGCTCACACGCCCGCACGCACGCCCCGGCGACCTCGTGAGCGACGCGGAACGGCACGTCCTGGCGCACGAGCCATTCCGCCACATCCGTCGCGAGCGAGAACCCCTGGGGCGCGAGTTCTGCCAGCCGATTCGTGTGGAAGTCCAGCGTCGCGATCATCCCGGCGACCGCGGGGAGCAGCACCTCGAGCGTGTCGACCGCGTCGAAGACGGGCTCCTTGTCTTCCTGCAGGTCCCGGTTGTACGCCAACGGCAACCCTTTGAGTGTCGTCAGCAGGCCGGTCAGATCCCCGACGAGCCGCCCAGCCTTCCCCCGGGCCAGCTCGGCCACGTCAGGGTTCTTCTTCTGCGGCATGATGCTCGACCCGGTGGAAAAGGCATCATCCAGCGTCACGAACCCGAACTCTTTCGTCGCCCAAAGGCACACCTCCTCGGCGAAGCGCGAGACATCGACCGCGACCATGGCGGCCACGAACGAGAACTCTGCGACGAAGTCACGGCTGGCCGTCCCGTCGATCGAGTTTTCGCACGCGGAGTCGAACCCGAGATCCGCCGCGACCGCTTCCGGGTCGAGCCCCAGAGAGGAGCCGGCGAGCGCCCCCGATCCGTACGGGCTCACCGCCGCCCGCGTGTCCCAATCGCGCCAGCGATCCACGTCGCGAAGGAGCGCCCACGCGTGCGCCAGCAGGTGGTGGGCCAGCAGCACGGGCTGCGCGTGCTGTAGGTGCGTGCGCCCGGGCATCGGTGCCTCAGGGTGCGCGTCGGCCTGATCGATCAGCGCATCGACCGTGTCCAGGACGAGCCCGGCACAGTGCCGAGCATGATCGCGTAGGTACATCCGCAACAGCGTCGCCACCTGGTCGTTGCGCGAACGTCCCGCCCGCAGCCGCCCCCCGATCTCGGTGCCCGCCCGCTCGATGAGACCCCGTTCCAGGGCCGTGTGCACGTCCTCGTCGTCCGGACCGGGCGTGAAGGTGCCCGACGCGACATCGTCACCCAGCATGGCCAACGCCTCGAGCATCACCTGCAGGGTCGCCTCGTCGAGAAGGCCCGCCGCGCGCAGCACACGCGCGTGGGCGCGCGAACCGGCGACGTCGTACGCCGCGAGCCGCCAATCGAACTGGGTGGACTTGCTCAGCGCAGCCAGGGCGTCGGCCGGACCGCCGGCGAACCGCCCTCCCCATAGCGCCAGCGGGCGATCGCTTCGTATGTGCTCCGTGGCTGGCTGGTCGATCACCGGCGCCCCTTCGTTCAGTTCGGCTGGTTGTGCGCGGCGCCCCGCGGCCCCGCGAGCATGCCTCTTCGAGCAGGGTACGGGGGTGTCACGGGCATCACGGGTCTCGGGCTCAGTCCGCGCTACCCGGGCTCCCCGCGGCCAGCGCCAGCAGCCGGTCGGCGACGAGCTGCCCGGCACCCACGTGCGAGGTGATGACGAGGACCGTGTCGTCGCCCGCGAGCGTGCCGACGATGTCCTCGTCGTCGGTGCGATCCAGCGCAGAGGCCAGGTAGTTGGCGGCGCCAGGCGGGGTGCGCAGCACGACGAGGTTCGCCGACGCGGTGGCGGTGACCAGCAGGTCCTCGCAGAGCCGGCGTAATCGTGCCGCCACTTCCTCGGGAGTGTCCGCGGCGCGCAACGATCGGTCACCACCCTCCCCGGGTACCGCGTAGACCAGCGCTCCACCCAGTCGGATCTTGACCGCGCCGATCTCCACGAGGTCGCGCGAAAGGGTCGCCTGCGTCACCTCGTACCCGTCCTGCCCGAGGAGCTCCAGAAGCTGGCCTTGGTTGCGGACCGGAACGCGGGCAAGGATTTCGACGATCCGGTGGTGGCGGGCCATCCGCGAATGGACGAGGGTCACGGTCGCACCTCCTTCAGGCCGGCTCCCGCGAGCCCCTGCTAGCGTCCACGAGGAACTCCATGAGCGCCTTCTGGGCGTGCAGCCGGTTCTCGGATTCATCCCACACCACGGAGCGCTCCCCGTCGATCACCTCAGCCGTCACCTCGTACCCGCGGTACGCGGGCAGGCAGTGCAGGAACACCGCGCCCGGGTGCGCCGTCGCCATGAGACCGGCCGTCACCTGATATTGCACGAACGGGTTGGCCGCACCTTGGCGCGCCTCGCGCTCTGCCTCCTTGCCCATCGAGACCCAGGTGTCGGTCGCCACGGCGTCCGCGTCGACGACAGCCTCGGCTGCGTCGTGCACGAAGTCGACCGTCCCGCCCGTCTCGACCCCGATCTCGCGCGCCCGCGCGACGACGTCCACGTTGGGGAGGAACGCCTCGGGTCCGGAGATCCTCACGTGCATCCCGGCGGTCACCCCCCCCAGGACGTAGCTATTGGCCATGTTGTTGGCGGCGTCGCCGAGGTAGACCAGGGTCCGGCCGACGGTGTCGCCAAGATGCTCTTTTATGGTCTGCAGGTCGGCGAGGATCTGACAGGGGTGGAACTCGTCGGTCAGGGCATTGACGACCGGCACCGTGCAGTGCGCGGCCAGCTCCTCGATCCGCTCCTGCCCGTGAGTCCGCCACACGACAGCGGAGACCTGGCGGGTGAGCACCTTGGCCGTGTCGCCGATCGACTCGCGCACCCCGATTTGCGCAAGGTTTCCGTCGACCATGAAGGGGAAACCACCCAGCTCGGCGATGCCGGCCATGAACGATACCTGCGTGCGCAGCGTCGGCTTGTCGAAGATCACCGCGACGGCCTGCGGACCCTCGAAGGGGCGAGCGTCGAAACGGTTCGCCTTGAGGACCATGGCCCGCTCGATCACGCGGGCCTGCTCGGCCGGCGTGAGGTCGTCGTCGCGAAGGAAGTGGCGCACGGTCATGACGGCCCCTGACGGCCCGACGAGATGTCTTTCTGCTCTTCGTCGGCCGCGTCGAGGTGCGACTGGAGCGACTGCACGAAGCGGTCGACCTGCTCAGCCGTCAGGATCAGCGGCGGCACGAGCCGCAGGGTGCGCGGGTTGGGCGCGTTCACGATGATGCCGTCTGCGAGAAGGGCGGCGGCCAGCTGCGGGGCGCGGTCGTCGGTCAGACCGATGCCGAGCAGCAAGCCCCTCCCCCGTACCTCGGCGATCCTCCAGTGGCGCAGACCAAGGACCGCTCCACGGATCTTCTCACTGATCTGCACCGCGTTGTCCATGAGATGATCAGTCTCGATCGTACGGAGTACCGCGAGCGCCGCGGCGCAGGCGAGCGGATTGCCACCGAAGGTCGACCCGTGCTGTCCCGCTGCGAGCAGGCCCGTCACCTGCGGACCGTAGGTCAGGAGCGCACCGATCGGCACGCCGCCGGCGAGTCCCTTCGCCAGGGTCATCGCATCGGGCTGGACCCCTGACGGTTGATGCGCGAACCACGAGCCGGTGCGGGCCACGCCCGTTTGCACCTCGTCGAACACGAGCAGCGCGCCGTGCGCGGTGCACAGCTCGCGGGCGGCGCCTAGGTAGGCCGAGCTCGCCGGGATCACGCCGGCCTCGCCCTGGATGGGCTCCAGGACGAGCGCCGCGATCTCGTCACCGCCGTCTGCGAAGACGGACTGCAGCGCGGCGATGTCGTTGTAGGTCACGAAGGTGACGTCGCCGATGAGGGGGGCGAAAGGCTCGCGGTACGCCTCCTTGTGGGTCAGCGCGAGGGCGCCGGTGGAGCGCCCGTGAAAACCGCCCTGCGCGGCGATCAGCCGGCGTCGACCTGTGCGGCGGCTCAACTTCACCGCCGCCTCGGTCGCCTCGGTCCCGGAGTTGGTGAAGAACACCGCGGACCCCTGCGGTGCTTGGGCCAGGGACAGGAGCTTCTCCGCCAACTCGACCTGAGCCGGAGTCGTGAAGAAGTTCGACACGTGCAGCGCGCGGCCTGCCTGCTCCGTGATGGCCGCCACGAGGGCCGGGTGGGCGTGCCCGAGGGCGTTGACGGCGATCCCGCCGAGCAGATCGAGGTAGGAACGTCCGTCGGCGTCGTAAACCTCACAGCCCTGGCCGTGCGTGAGCACGAGCTGCGGCGTGCCGAAGACCTGCAGCAGCGCGTGACCGTACCGGTCGAGGTAGTCGGCCTGGGCGCCGTGGACGGCGTCTGCGCTCATGACGAACCTCCGGAAGCGTCGCGCTCGGGTTGGTCCTCGTCGGGCAAGATCATCGTCCCGATGCCCTCACCGGTGAAGACCTCCAGCAGCAGCGAGTGGGGGGCCCGCCCGTCGATCACGTGGGCCTGGGGGACGCCGCCCTCGACCGCGCGTACGCAGGCTTCGAGTTTGGGGACCATGCCGGAGTCCACCGTGGCCAGCAGGTGTCGGGCCTGGCCGACAGAGAGTTGTGACAGCAGGCTGGCCGGGTCGGGCCACGCGGCGTAGACGCCCTCCACGTCGGTGAGCACGACGAGTTTGCGAGCCCGCAGCGCCACCGCCAGCGCGGAGGCGGCCGTGTCCGCGTTGACGTTGAGCACCCCGTCGCCGTCGATCGAGGGGGCGACCGTGGAGACCACCGGGATGCGCCCCGCGGCGAGGATGTCCTCGACGGCGGAGGGATTCACCTGGACGACGTCGCCGACGAGGCCGATGTCCTCGAGCAGGCCGCCGACGTCCGCTCCGCGGCGCACCGCTCCGAAAAGGTGGGCGTCCTCCCCCGACAGGCCGACGGCGATGGGCCCGTGATCGTTGAGCAGGCCCACGAGCTGGCGGCCCACCTGCCCGACCAGGACCATCCGCACGACGTCCATCACCTCAGGGGTGGTCACGCGCAGCCCAGCCTTGAATTCGCTGGCGATGCCCAGCCGCGTGAGCATCGCGCCGATCTGCGGACCGCCACCGTGCACGACGACGGGCCGCAGCCCGGCGTACCGCAGGAACGCGACGTCGTGGGCGAAGGCGCGCCTGAGGTCGTCGTCGATCATGGCGTTGCCGCCGTACTTGATCACGACCATCGCCCCGTGGAAACGCTCCAGCCAGGGCAGCGCATCCACGAGGGTCTGTGCCTTGGTGGCCGCCATCGCGAGCGTGGTCTGGTCGCGCAGGGTGGCCAGGTGCCGGGAGGCCGCGCGGTGGCGATCGTCGTCCCGGGTGACGCGGACGACGTGGGCGCCACCGACCGGGTTGCTCGGGTGGTTCCCGCGGTCGCTCGCGGACGTGTTCGTGGGCTCGGTCATGAGAGGAAGGGCTCGCTCACGTGGTGTAGGCGGAGTTCTCGTGGACGTAGTCGTGGGTGAGATCGTTGGTCCAGATCGTGACGTCGGCGTCGCCCGCCTTGAGGTCGATCTCGACGGCGACCTCCCGCGCGGTCAGGTCGACCAGGGTCCGGTCCTCGCCGAGCCCGCTGTCGCGACAGACCCAGACGCCGTTGACGGCGACGTCGAGCGTGGTCGCGTCGAACACGGCCCGCGTCGTGCCCACAGCCGAGATGATGCGACCCCAGTTGGGGTCGCGGCCGAAGATCGCGCACTTGAAGAGGTTGCTACGGGCCACCGCCCGCGCCACCTCGAGCGCGTCGTCCTCGTTCGCCGCGCGCCGGACGCGGATGGCGATGTCGTGCGCGGCGCCCTCGGCGTCCCGGATGAGCTGTAGTGCGAGGTCGGCGCACACGGCGCGCAACGCCTCGGTGAGTTCGTCCGCGGACGGCTGCACACGCGACGCGCCGGACGCGAGCACCACGACCGTGTCGTTGGTGGACATGCAGCCGTCGGAATCGATGCGCTCGAAGGTCGTCCGGGTGGCCTCGCGCAGGGCGGCGCTCAGCTGCTCGCGGGTCGCCTCGGCGTCGGTGGTGAGGATGACGAGCATGGTCGCCAGGCCGGGTGCCAGCATCGCGGCACCCTTGGCCATCCCGCCGACCGACCACCCGTCCGCGACGTGGGTCGACTCCTTGGCGTGCGTGTCGGTCGTCATGATGGCGTGGGCCGCGTCGGTGCCCCCGTCGGACGAGAGGTTTTGGGCTGCCTGCTCGACGCCGCTCAGGAGCTTGTCCATCGGAAGCCGCTCACCGATGATGCCGGTCGAGCAGACGACGACGTCGCCCGCGGAGCACTGCAGGCGCTCGGCCGTCTGCTCGGCCGTAGCGTGCGTGTCGGCGAAACCCTCCGGGCCGGTGCAGGCGTTGGCGTTGCCCGCGTTGAGGATGACGACGTCGGCGCGGCCGTCGGTGAGGACCTGACGACTCCAGGTCACCGGTGCCGCCTCGATCCGGTTGGTCGTGAATACACCGGCCGCAACGTGCTCCGGGCCGTCGTTGACCAGGAGTGCGACGTCGGGTTTCCCGGACGATTTGATGCCGGCGGTGACGCCGGCGGCGCGGAACCCGGCGGGAAAAGTGATGCTCACGGCGCTACCCCCACGGTGGGCAGTCCCGTGGTCTCGGGCAGACCGAGCGCGATGTTGAGGCATTGCACTACCGCACCGGCGGTGCCCTTCGTGAGGTTGTCCTCGGCGACGACGACGATGACACGTCCTGCATGCGCGTCCACGATCACCTGCATCGCGACGACGTTGCTGCCGAGCACATCGCCGGTGGCCGGCCACCGGCCGTCGGGGAGGAGATGCACGAACGGCTCGTCGGCGTAGGCGGCCGCCCAGACCTCCCGTACGGCTGCGGGGTCGGCGCCAGGCGCCAGGCGAGCCGTGCACGTGGCGAGGATCCCACGCGACATCGGCGCGAGGGTCGGCGTAAACGAGACGGTCACCGGCTCCCCGGCGGCCCAGGAGAGGTTCTGCTCGATCTCCGGGCAGTGCCGGTGACTGCCCCCCACCCCGTAGGGGCTCATCGAACCCATCACCGGCGAGGCGAGCAGGTTCGCCTTGAGCGCCTTGCCCGCCCCGGATGTACCTGAGGCGGCGACCACGACAATGTCCTCGGGTGCGAGCACCCCGGCGGCGAGACCGGGCGCGAGCGCGAGGCTGATGCCGGTCGGGTAGCAGCCGGGCGCCGCGATCCGACGGGCCCCCACGAGGTGGTCGCGCTGCCGGCCGCCGCCAGCCAACGGCAACTCGGGAAGACCGTACGGCCAACACCCCGCGTACGGCGTGTCGTAGAACCGGTCCCACTCCTCGGCATCGGTCAGGCGAAAATCGGCCCCGCAGTCGACGATCACGAGGTCCTCGGGGAGCTGCGCGGCGAGCGCGGCGGATGCTCCATGCGGTAACGCCAGCACGACCGCGTCGTGCCCACCGAGGCTCTGTGGGGTGGTGTCGGCGAGAATCCGGTCGGCGAGGGGAAAGAGGTGGGGATGATGGTCAGCGAGTGGCGTCCCGGCGTTGGCCGACGCCGTGAGCGCGCCGGTCTTGAACTCAGGATGCGCCGCCAAAAGGCGCAGCACCTCTCCACCGGCATACCCGCTCGCCCCAGCCACAGCGATCGACATCATGCGGATAAACATACACGCCGCCGCAAAGTAATGCAGCCCGGCCAGCGCTTCCCGAGCTGGTCCCCCTCGAGCGAGGACGCGGTGATCATGTGATCACCGAGTGAGCACCGCGCGATAGCCGAGTGATCACCGCGCGCGTGGGACCGGTCGGTCAGGAGCGCGCGACGGGGTCGCCCGGACCGTACGGGGTGAGCGTCACCGTCCGCGCGTCCGGGGCGAGACCCCGCGCGGCCACCGCCTCCAGCGCGTCCACGGTGTCCACGCCGGCGCGGACGAATCGCCCCGACCAGGCGTCCAAGCGTCCCGACGCCAGAGCCAGGGCCAGATCACCGACGACCGCCGGATCGGTCCACTCGCTCCGGCCGTCGTGCGAGCGCATGCTCGCCGTCATGTCGGTGCGCACCACCCCGGGCATGAGATCGAACGCGTACACGCCCCGGTCCCGGCCGGACAGGTGCGTCGACCCTGTCAGGCGGGCGAGCGCCGACTTGCCGGCGCAATAGGCGCTCGACACCCCGTCCGCTCGGGTCCCCGCACCCGAGTTGAGGTTCAGGACTCGCCCCGACCCGGTGGCCAGCATCGACGGCAACACCGCGCGCGTGAGCAGGTACGGACCGCGCACGTTCACCTCGATGGTCCGCCACCACGCGTCCGGGTCGCTGTCTTCCAGCGGCACCTCGGGGTCGAGCAGACCGGCGTTGTTGACCAACACGTCGATGCGGCCGTGCCGGTCCAGCACACCAGTGACGAAGCCGCTCACCGCGGCCTCGACGGTCACCTCCACCGCGGCGACCGGCCACGGAAGATCGGTTCGCCCACGGGCGGAGCATCCCTCGACCGCGTACCCGGCGGACGCGAACGCGTTTGCTAGGCCCGCACCGATCCCTCGCGAGGCACCGGTGATCACCGCCACCGGCGCCGGGCCGGGTTCTGGGGTCGAGGTCGAGGTCGGAGTCGAGGTCGGGGCCGGGGTCGGGGTCATGATCGTTGATCCGCCCCGGTCGCCTCGCGTGCCCGCGCCACCGCCCGGTCGCGCGCCGCCGAGACCTCCTCGGTCGTCAACGTGCGGTCCGTCGCGCGGAAGGTGAGCCGGTAGGCGAGCGACTTGCGACCGTCGCCGACCTGGTCCCCGCGATACACGTCGAACAACACCAGGGCTTCCAGCTCGGCGCCCGCACCCTCGTGTAGCGCGGCCTCGACCGAGGCCGCAGGCACGGCCTCGTCGACCACCAGCGCGACGTCGGTGTTCGCCAGCGGGTACGTCGAAAGCGGCGTGACCTGAACCGCAGCTCCCCCCGCCTCGACCAGCGCATCGAGGTCGAGCTCCCCCGCGCAGGTACGAGCGGGCAGTTCCAGGGCGGCGCATACCTTCGGGTGTAGTTCGCCGGCGTACCCCACAACGGCCCCCGCACCCGTGAGAATTCGAGCACAGCGCCCCGCGTGCCAGGGCGCTTGGTCGCGCTCCGCCTCAGGTCTCAGCGTCACCCCGAGTGCCCGGCCCAGCGACATCGCGTACGAGATGGCGTCACCGGCCTGATACGTGCGGGCCGGACCGAACGGGTCGGCCGTTTCGGCCGCTCCGGTCAGCGCCCACGCCACGTGGTACGGCTGAGACGGCACCGCCGCCAGCATCGCCTGCAGCGTCTTCTCGTCGGGCCGGACCCCGACGGCGGCCGGCGGCGCTTTCGCCCCGTCGGTCCTGGCGCGGAACACCATGCCGACCTCGAAGAGCCCCACGTCGCGCAGCCCACGTCCCACGTTGAGCCTCAAGGCGCCGAGCAGCGAGTCCAGCACCGCGGTCCGCAGCAGCGGGTGCGTGTCCGCGAGAGGGTTCGCGAGGCGCACGGCGTCGCGGCGCGGGTCCAGCGCCCCGTAGCCGAGCTGATCGAACAGCTCCGGAGTGATGAACGGGTAGGACCAGACCTCCGTCAGACCCAACCCGGCGAGCGCCGAGTACGCGTTGCGCGAGACCCGCTGAGCGCGGGTGAGGCCCCGGCCGCCGGGGGCGACGGGCAGGACGGACGGGATGTGTTCATACCCACGGATGCGGGCGATCTCCTCGATCAGGTCCGGCCCGTTGAGCAGATCGGGACGCCACGGCGGCGAGACCACGCGGACGTGACCGAACCCGCTGCCGCCCCCCGCCGTGGTCGCGTGGGTGATCTCCTGCACGCCGCAGCCGATGGCCCGCAGCGCCTCGACGACGCTGTCGTGGTCCAGTCCTTCCGGCGGGGTATCCACCGGGGGGGACCCCGGTTCGATCAGCCGCCACGCGTCCGCCGTATCGAACGTGAAGTCCGAGGTGAGCTCGCGCCGGTCGAGGTCCGTCGCCTCAGCGTCGGCGACGGCCCCTCCGTGAGCGACCAGCATCCGCGCCGCCAGCTCGGCGACGGACGCCGTCATCGCCGGGTCGACGCCCCGTTCGAAGCGCTTGCTCGCCTCGGTCGAGAGCTTGTGACGCCGCGAGCTGCGGGCGATGCTCACCGGATCGAAATGGGCCGCCTCGATCAGTACGTTGCGCGTCGCACCGGTGACCTCGCTGGTCGCGCCGCCCATGACCCCCGCTATCGCGAGGGGGACGCTGCCGCCGTCGGTGATCAGCAGATCCTGGGCGTCGAGCGTGCGCACCGCATCGTCCAGCGTCGTCAGCGTCTCCCCGGAGCGGGCCCGCCGGACTTCGATCGCCCCCGACAGCGTGTCGAGATCGAACGCGTGCAGCGGCTGGCCGGTAAGCAGCATCAGGTAGTTCGTCACGTCGACGGCGAGGCTGATCGGCCGCATCCCCATCTGGACGAGGCGCAGGCGCAGCCACGCCGGGCTCGTCGCCGAAGCGTCGACCCCGCGCACGATCCGGGCGACGTACCGATCGCAGCCGGCCTGGCCGTGGATGCGCGACTCATCGACGAGCCGCACCTCATACCCGTTCCCGGTCGCCGGCGGCGGCTGCACCGCCTGCGGACCGACCGGGTCGGCGAAAGCCTCCGGTCGTCCGAGCGCCAGCGCGTACTCGCGCGCGATTCCCCGCATCGAGAAGCAGTAGCCCCGATCAGGGGTGACGTTGACCTCGACGACCTCCTGGTCGAGACCCATCAACCCGATCACGTCGTCGCCGGGCTTCAGCGAGGCGACCAACTCCGGGTCGTCCGCGAAGAAGCGGCTCAAGACGATGATCCCGTCGTGGTCGTCGCCGATGCCAAGCTCGCGTTCGGAGCAGATCATCCCGTTGCTGGGGTGTCCGTACGTCCTCCGCGAGGAGATCTCGAAGCCTCCGGCGAGCACCGCCCCGGGCAGGCAGACGACCACCAGGTCGCCGGCCTCGAAGTTGTGAGCTCCGCACACGACCTCTTGGCTGACCGTCTTGTCACCGCCCGCCTCGGCGCGTTGTCCGTGGCATCCCACGTCCACGTGGCAGAAATGGATGGCCTTGCCGTTCTTCTGCGGCTCGTCGGTCTTGTCCAGGACTCGGCCCACCACGAGGGGGCCGCGGACCTCCCGCCCGGACAGACCCTCTTCTTCCAGGCCTACGCGCACCAAGTCGCGGGCGACGTCGATGCCCGCCGGGGTCGCGTCCAGGCCCACGAGCTCCGCGAGCCACGTCGTCGGTGCGCGCATCAGATCTCCATCCCGAACTGCGCGGAGAACCGCGCGTCACCCTCCACGAGCTCGTGCATGTCGCCGACGGCGTTGCGCAGTTGCACCGTGCGGT
>CAJDWP010000033.1_pt1 | contig 14433 bp, 11 predicted proteins | sample 7391631 | NCBI WGS metagenome assembly CAJDWP01 (sample SAMEA7055740, study PRJEB34461) | soil metagenome | biome: terrestrial ecosystem; feature: Peninsula; material: soil | place: Antarctica | collected 2016 | reverse complement strand
CACCGGTGATGACCGCCACCTTGGGGCCCTGGGGCTGGTCCTCGTCTTCGCTTCTGGCGTCCTCGCTCATGACGCTCAAAGCTACCCCCCGGTGCCTGTTTCACGCGGGGGAACCGACGGCTCGATCCGCCGGGCGCCCCGACGGGCGACAAAGGGCGACAAAAGGCGACGAAGGGCACGGGGCGTGGACCGCGGCCCTCGGCGGTCCGGGCACACTGGGGTGGTTCGCCCACGCCGCGAGGAAACGGCCGATCGGCTGGCCGGGGCCGGCGTCACAGTCACCACCTCTCTCGCGGGACTGACCCGTCACGCGGCGCCGACGTCGGGCACGATACGCACGGGAGGCTTCGGCGGCCCGAACGGCCTCGCCGCGTGGCTGCGCGAGCACGGGACGTCCTGCGTGGTAGACGCGACCCATCCCTTCGCGGCTCAGATGTCCTCAAACGCCGCGCTCGCCTGCGGGCGCCTCGGCGTCCCCCTCCTGCGCGTCGCCCGTCCTGGCTGGTCGGAGCACCCCGACGCGTCGTCCTGGACGTGGGTCGCCACCCATGCCGACGCCGCGGGCACCGCACGGCGTCTCTGTGACAGCTGCGCCGGTTCGGTGTTGTTGACCGTAGGGCGGCAGTCGACGTCCGCCTACGTCGGCTCGCTCGGAGATCGCCGCGTGGTGGCCCGGGTGGTCGAGTCGGGCGGCTTGGTCCTGCCGGACGAATGGCTCGTTCTGGAGGATCGCGGCCCGTTTGCCCATGAGACGGAGTGGGAGCTCTTCGCCCACCATGAGGTGCGGGTGCTCGTGACGAAGGATTCCGGCGGCACCGCGACGGCGCCGAAGCTGGATGTCGCACGGGAGTTCGGTGCCCGCGTGGTGGTCGTGCGGCGCCCGGCGCTCGCTCCCGGAGTCGCCAGCGTTGCCGACGTGCGCGCGGCCGCGCACTGGTGTCTGGCCACGCTCAGCCGTCGACGTCCAGGTCCAGTCCCGCGACCTGACCGATCACCGTGATCGCCGGGGGGCGCACCCCCGCGTCGGCGGCCAGGGCGGCGATGTCGGCCGCGCTCCCGCGGACCACTCGCGCGGCCGTCGAACACCCGTCCTCCAGCACCACCGCCGGGCTCGCCGGATCCAGTCCGGCTCCGACCAGGCGGGCGGTGATCTTCGGCAAGTTCTTCACCCCCATCAGGATCACGAGCGTGGTGTGGGTCCGCGCGAGCGCGTCCCAGTCCAGCGACGAGCGCGGATCGCCCGGCGGCACGTGGCCGGACACCACAGTGAAGCCTTGCGTCAGGTGTCGGTGGGTCACCGGCACCCCGGCTAGCTCCGGCACCGCGACGCAAGAGGTCACGCCGGGGATCACCCGCACCGGCACCCCCGCCGCGGCGCAGGCCTGCCACTCCTCCCCGCCCCGCCCGAACACGAACGGGTCGCCACCTTTCAGGCGTACCACCCGTCTGCCGGCAAGCGCCTGCTCGATGAGGATCTCGTGGATGCGCTCCTGCGACGTGAACGCCCCACGCGGGATTTTGCCCACCTCGATCAGTTCTGCCCCGGCGGGCGCCTCGGCGAGGCTGGCCAGCGGCGCGAGCCGGTCGTACACCACCGCGTCGGCCGCCCGGATCGCTTCCAGCCCGGCGACGGTGAGCAGCCCCGGGTCGCCGGGACCGCCGCCGACGAGGATCACCTCGCCGACTCCTCTCGCGGACGCGTCCGCCGCCGCGGCGGCAGATGTCGTCGGGAGCTGATCTGGTACGGGACGTGCCGACGTCGACGGCACTCCGCGGGGCGCGTCCGGCACGGCACGACCGGACCCGGCGTAGTCCCGCACCGCGTCCACGAACCGACTGGCCAGCTGGGGGCGCCCGGCCCAGTGCGTGTGCAGGTATGAGGCGTGCACCGTGGGGTGGCCGAGTCCCGCAGGGTCGACGCTGGCGCCCTCGGCGCGGCCGTCGAGCAACCACGCGGACGCGACCCCGGGAACGTCGGCGACCCCTGAGACGTCGGAGGCGTCCGGGACGTCGGCGTCCTCATGGGTTGGCGAGTTGTCCTCCGGACGAACGAGCGGTGCGGTCGTCGTGCGGTGGAACTCGTGGCCGACCAGCCGTTCCCCCGCCCGGGCCAGCAGCGTGTCCGCCGGGGCGATCGCCTGACGGTAACCAAGCGTCAACTTCGAGGTCATCGCGGCCGTCAGCGGCAGGGCGCCCAGCATCGGGGCGCCGTCGACGCTGTCGCACAGATAGAGCAGCCCGGCGCATTCGGCGACCGTCGGCAGACCGGAGGCCACAGCGTCCCGGATATGTTCTCGCAGAGGCGCATTCGCGGTGAGATCCGCGGCGTGGACCTGTGGGAAACCCCCGCCCACATAGAGCCCGGCGGTTCCGGGCGGCAGCGCGGCGTCGGTCAGCGGGTCGAACGTCACCACCTCGCACCCGCCGGCGCGCAGCAACTCTTCGGTCTCGGCGTACCGGAACGTGAAAGCCCTTCCCCCAGCCATCGCGATCACCGGCCGAGAGCTACCCGCGTCCCCGCTCCCAGCCCGTTCGATGCCTGCCTCTCGCGCGTGGCTCATCTCTCGCGCGGCGTCCCACGGTTCGCCCATGAGATCCGGGGCGGTGCGCGCCAGCGCCAGCACCGCGTCCAGGTCGACGTCGGCCGCGATCCGGTCCGCGAGCGCATCCAGCACGGCCGCAGACTCGGCTCGTTCGGCAGCGGGCACCAGGCCCAGGTGCCGCGACGGCGCCGAGATCGCCTCGTCGCGCGGCAACACGCCGAGCACCGGCAGTCCGACGCCCTCTACGGCGCGGCGCACCTCCTGCGCGTGCCGGACCGAGCCGACCCGGTTGAGCAGCACGCCTCCGACCCGCACGCCAGGGTCGTACGTCGCCAGCCCGTGCACCACGGCCCCGAACGTGCGCGAGGCGTGCCGGACGTCCACGACGAGCAGCACGGGGCTCGCGGTGAGGGTGGCGACGTGCGCGCTGGAGCCGAACCCGTCCGAGGCCAACCGCCCGTCGAACAGCCCCATCACGCCCTCGATCACCGACACGTCCGCCGGCTGCGGCGTCGCCGCGCCGTGCAGCAGCAGCGGCACGATGCGGTCCTCGCCGACCAGGACGGGGTCGAGGTTGCGTCCGACCCGTCCGGCCGCGAGCCAGTGGTAGCCCGGATCGATGTAGTCGGGTCCGACCTTCGCGGGTGCCACCGCGAGCCCGCGGCGCCGCATCGCGGCCATCAGCCCGCAGGCGATCGTCGTCTTGCCGTGCCCCGACGCCGGCGCGGCCACCACGAGCCGCGGTAGCCGCCGCGCCCCGGCTGACGTGCTCATCACCATTCGATTCCCCTCTGCCCGCGGATGCCCGCGTCGTACGGATGCCGCACCTTCGTCATGTCCGTCACGAGGTCGGCGATCCTCAGGATCTCCTCGGGAGCGCCCCGTCCCGTCATCACGACGTGCTGGTGCCCCGGCCGCTCGACCACCGCCGAGACCACCTCATGGGTGTCGAGCCATTTGCGCCGCAGGGGATAGGTGATCTCGTCCAGAATCAAGAGGTCGTGCGCCTCGTGCCGCAGCAGCTCGGCCGCGCGAGCCCATCCCTCTCGCGCCGCGGCCACGGCCTCGTCGGCGTGCTCCCCGGTCGACGAACGCGACCAGGTCCAGCCCGTTCCCGCCTGGTACCATGCGACCGGGCCGCCCTCACCGCTCTGCTCGTGCACTCTGCCGAGCGCCGCCAGCGCCGCCTGCTCGCCGGGACGCCACCGGCCGGACTTCATGAACTGCACGACCCCGATCGACCACCCCCGCGACCAGGCCCGCAACGCCAGCCCCAGCGCGGCCGTCGTCTTGCCCTTGCCGTCACCGGTGTGCACGATCACCAAGGGCTGCTCCCGCAGCTCCCGCGTGCTCGCGCCCGACTCGTCGGACGCCGGTACGCTGCCGCCGTGACCGATCCCCCGCCCGGGCGCCCGATCTCCTCCGCCGGCCTCGCCGCCCTCGGCACCTGCCCCGGCTTGCCCGACGACGCCTTCGAGCACGACGGTCTGGTCACCAAGCGGCCACTGCGCGCCTGCGCGCTCGCCGAGCTGCGCCCCGGGCCCGGGCAACTCCTCTGGGACATCGGGACGGGCGCCGGCTCGATCGCCATCGAGTGGTGCCGCGCCGGCGGGCCGACGGCCCGGGCCGTCGGGTTCGAGCGGGTCGGCGAGCGCGCCGCGCGTGCCCGGGCCAACGCCGAGCGGCTCACCAATCCCGGGCAGGTGTGCGTGGTCGAGGGCGACGTCCGCGCCGACCTCGCCGCTTTCGCCGCCGTCGCCGTCCGACGGCGCCGCGACGGCAGCCGGGACGACGGGCGGGACGACGGGCGGGAAGGCAGGCGAGACGGCAGGCCGGACGCCGTATTCGTCGGCGGAGGCTGCAGCGACGGCACCATCGGCATCGCGCTGGACGCGCTCCGTCCCGGGGGACGGTTCGTGGCTCACGCGGTCACCCTCGACACCGAACAGGTCCTCGTCAGCTCCTACCGGATCCACGGCGGCACCCTGACCCGGCTGGCGGTCGAGACCGCCGAGCCGCTCGGCTCCCTGCTCGGCTGGAAACCCCTTCGACCCGTCGTGCAGTGGTCCCTGACCTTGCCCATCCATTCCTGACATCGCCCGTCGCCTGGCGGCACCGACGTCCGTGCACCTGTCACCTAGTGCCTCCTAATAGGGCCACCAGAGCGTCGAGGTCCCGTGGGCGGCCGGTCAACCCCAGGTGCCGCGCGGCCTCCAGCGGCCAGGGCCGGGCCAGATGCGCCCGCGACAGGAGGTCCGCGTCGTCCAGCAACTCCTCGACCGGCCCGGATACGACGGCCCCATCCACGACGAGGGCGGCCTCGTCTCCCCACGCCAACGCCAGGTCGACGTCGTGCGTCGACAGCGCGACGGTGGTGCCGCGCTCCTCGCAGCGCGTCAGAGCCGCCAGCAGTCCCGTCGTCCCCGACGGGTCAAGTCCCGCGGTCGGCTCGTCGAGCAGGAGCACGGCGGGGCGCATCGCGACGGCGCCGGCAATGGCCACACGCTTGCGTTCCCCGTGCGACAGGTGGTGCGTGGCCCGCTCCGCGAGGTGGGCCGCCCCGAGTAGCTCCAGCGATTCGGCGACCCGGTCGCGCACCTCCTGCTCGGGCAGACCCATGTTCATCGGGCCGAACGACACGTCCTGGCTCACATCCGCCGAGAACAGCTGGTCGTCCGGGTCCTGCAACACAAGTTGCACGCGGGACCGGTGCTCACGCAGCCCCGCCCGGTCGAACCGCACCGGCACACCCTCGTACGAGACCACGCCGCTGTCCGGGCGGTGCGCGCCCGACAAAGACCGCAGCAAGGTCGTCTTGCCCGACCCGTTGGCGCCGAGCAGCACGGTCCGTCGCCCCGCGCGCAACGCGACATGCGCCCCGCGCAGCACCGGGTCCCGGCCCGGGTAGGCCGACACCAGATCTCGCGCCGCCAGCACGTCCGCGTACTCGCTCGCCTGCTCGCTCGTGTGTTTGCTCGCCTCGGGGCTCACCACATCGACCTCAGCAAGCTGCCGCCGTAGAGCTGGGCCCACGCGACGCTGATCGCCCAGATGGCGCCGATCACGACCACGGTGGCCACCTCGAAACGTATCGACCGCGGCCGCTGCACCGGCAGGGTGAGCAGGGCGTCGTCGTAGCCCCTCCCGGTCAGCCCGTCCGTGAGGCGATCGGCCCGTGCCCACGAGCGGATCAGCACCGTGCCCGCAGCCGCCCCTGCGGCCTCGATCCGCAGCATGGCCGGCCGGCCTCGGAACCCCAGCTCCGGGCGCCGCGCCGGAGCGCCCCCGAGGCGCGCCTGCTGCGCTTCCCGCACCGTTTGAGTCGTATCGAGCAGCACGAACAGCAGCCGATAGATGAGCGACGAGACCTCGAGGAGGGCGTTCGGGATGCGCAGCGCCCGCGCAGAGGTGAGGAGGTCCACCATCGGGGTCGTGGTCGCCAGCACCAAGATCGCCAGTGTGCCCGCCACGGCGTGCACCAGCAGGCCGCCGGCCCGGGCCAGCGCCGCCGTCCCGATGGACAGCGGGCCGGCCGACCACCAGGCGTCGGCCGCCGGCGCCCCGATCGATATCGCGACCGACAACGACCCGATCGCGATGAAGACGAGGGGCGGCGCCATGGCGCCGGCGAGCAAACGCGCCGGCACCGCCGCCGGACCGAGCAGGCAGGCCACCGCTGTGGCGGCGACCAGGATCCCGCCCGGTACGGGTGCGGCCAGCAACGCCGTCAGGACCAGGCCCAGGCTGAGCAGCGCCTTGTCGTGCACCGCCCGGTGCCGCCACGGGCTGGTCCATGCCGCGTCGTCCAGGGCCGTCAGATGCACGGCGGATGCGTCACGTCGACGGGAACGCCGAGGCCTCGTGGCCGGACGCGCTCCCCGTCGCTGTGCTTCTCGTCGATGTGCCTCTCGTCGATGTGCCTCTCGTCGACACGCCCTCGTGGGACGCGCCGTCGGCCAGGCCGCGCGGAGCCGGATCCGCCGGCTGACCGTCATCGGGGCGGCGACGCGCGGAGAGGCGCCCGAGCGCGAAGCCGAACAGTCCGCCGCCGAGCGCCGCCTGCAGCGCGAACAGGCCAGACTCGATCTCGCCGCTGCCGGGTTGGAAGATCGGCGCGAACCACGGCTGGGCGCCGTCTTCGGCCAATATGTCGGTGACCGCCGAATCGGTGCCGCCGAACGCCTCGGCCTCACCGTCCTGCGGTCTGGGGGCGAGCGCGAACGACACCGCGAAGATGAGGACCACGCCGAGCAGCAGCGCGACGGTCACCCACCAACCGCCCCGCCGTACAGGGTGGTCGGCCAGGTGGTTGGTGGGGTGGCTTTCGGGGTGGCCCCCGGGGTGGCTAGGGGTCGAGGATTCCTGGCGCGCCTCAGACATGGCTCGCCTCCGCGGCGGCCGCCGCGTCACGGCGCGGCCGCAACACGCCGAGGCGGGTCAGTTCGGGGCCCGCGGTCCGGGTCAGGAAGCGGAAGACGACGACCCCGAGCAGTCCCTCGGCGATGGCCAGCGGAACCTGCGTGACGGCGAAGATGCCGAGGAACTTCTCGGCTGCGCCGACGTAGCCGCTGGAGGCGTCCGGGAAGGCGAGGGCCAGCTGCATGGACGTCACGATGTACGTCGACAGGTCGGCGATCGCCATCGCGCAAAAGACTCCGACGGAGAGAGAAGCGCCGAGTTTGCGCGCCAGGACGAAACAGCCGTATCCGCACCACGGGCCGGCGATCGCCATCGCGAACGTGTTGGCCCCCAGCGTGGTCAGGCCCCCGTGCGCGAGCAGCACCGCCTGGAAAATGAGCACGATCATGCCGAGGAAGGCCATCACCGGCGGTTTGAAGAGGACGGCTCCTAATCCCGTACCGGTGGGGTGCGAGGAACTCCCGGTGACCGACGGGAGTTTGATCGCTGACAACACCAGGGTGAACGCTCCCGCCGCGGCGAGCAGTAGACGGTTTTCAGGGTGGAGTCTGGACTCACGGACGACGGCCCGGGCGCCGTGGATCACGAACGGCGCGGACGCCGCGAACCAGGCGGCGCAGTGCACGGGGGGTAAGAAGCCTTCGGCAATATGCACGGTCGGTCCTCCTCGAGATGACGCGTCTCGATCGATGGGATCCGCGCAGGCCGAGTTCCTGACTCTCCCCGACCCGGCGAGGCCGGGGCGGGGTCCACAGTGGCGCGACCGTGCCGGGGCTGCCCGGCTTCCTCTGGCGCGCGCGGAAGGGTGGCCCCATCCTCACACACTCCACTCCCCACGCTCCGCGTTACGGTGAGCACGGCGTACGCGCGGCCGGCCTGCACGCGCGCCTCGAGCGAGGGAGTCTGCTGTGAGTGGCTACGACTACCGGCAGGACGGCGCCGACATCTACGCCGAGTCGTTTCGGATCATCCGCGCGGAGGCGGACCTGTCGCGCTTCCCCGTGGACGTCGAGCGCGTCGTCGTGCGGATGTGCCACGCCGCCGGCGACCCCTCGATCGCCAACGACGTGGCGTACAGCCCCCAGGTGGTCGCCCAAGCCCAGGCCGCCTTGCAGGCCGGTGCCCCGATCCTGTGCGATTCGCGCATGGTGGCCGCCGGGGTCATCCGCTCACGCCTGCCGCGGGACAACCGTGTCGTGTGCCTGCTCGACGAGCCGGACATCGCCGAGCAGGCCGTCGCGCGAGGTACGACGAAGACGGCGGCCGCTGTCGAGATGTGGGCCTCGCGGGGGATGCTCAACAACGCGGTGGTCGCGATCGGCAACGCCCCCACCGCGCTGTTCCGACTGTTGGAGATGCTGCAGATGGTGGCCGCCCGGCCCGCGGCGGTCTTCGGCATCCCCGTGGGCTTCGTCGGAGCCGCAGAGTCCAAGGATGCCCTCGTCACGAGCGGTCTCGGCGTGGATTATCTAGTGGTGCGCGGGCGGCGCGGCGGGAGCGCGATGACGGCCGCCGCGATCAACGCGACCGCGTCCGACGCCGAATAGCCGGAGGTCCGCTCATGGGTGACGCGCCTAGTACGGATAAGGATCTCCCCACCGGTCACTCCCGAGCGCCCGGCGGGCGCGTCGGCCAGCTGGCGTCGTCGGGTCTGCGCCCGGGCTGGACGACGGGCGCGTGCGCGGCGGCCGCGGCGCGGGCCGCGTACACCGCGTTGCTCACGGGCGAGCACCCGGACCCGGTGACGGTGCAGCTGCCCGGCGGACGGCGGCCGGCCTTCGCGCTCACGGCCCACGACCTCGGCGACGGGTGGGCCTCCGCGGCCGTGACGAAGGACTCCGGGGATGACCCGGACGTCACGCACGGCGCGGTCGTGCGGGTCCGGGTCAGCGTGGGTCGGCCGGGCGCGGGGCTCACGTTCACGGCGGGACCCGGCGTCGGCCTCGTGACGTTGCCCGGGCTGCCGCTCCCTGTGGGGGAGCCCGCGATCAACCCGATGCCGCGACGGATCATCGCGGACAACCTCGCGGCGGTAGCGCGCGGTCATCTCCTCGATGCGGGTCTATCCCTTCAGGACGTGGTCCGGGCGGACGTGGTCCCGGTGGACGTGGTCCCGGTGGACGATGAACGGCCACGTGCCCTGTCGGGAGGCCCGGAGGCCCCGCGGGACGCCGGTTCCTTGGCTTCAGGCCTGGACCTGAACATAGAAGTGGGCATCGACCGCGGGGAAGACCTTGCCCGGCACACCCTCAACGCCCGCCTCGGCATCGTCGGCGGGCTCTCCGTGCTCGGCACCACCGGTGTCGTCGTGCCGTATTCGTGTTCGGCCTGGATCGACAGCATCCACCGCGGCGTCGACGTCGCGATCGCGGTCGGCTGCTCCCACGTCGTGGCCTGCACAGGATCCACCTCCGAGCGGGTGGCCCGCGAACGCTACGACCTGCCCGACCTCGCGCTGCTCGATATGGGTGACTTCGCGGGCGCCGTGCTCAAGTACCTGCGTGCCCACCCCGTGGCGCGACTCACCCTCTGCGGCGGCGTCGCCAAACTCTCCAAGCTCGCGACCGGGCACCTCGACCTGCACTCCGGGCGCAGCAGCATCGACACGGCCTTCCTCGCGTCCCTCGCCCGCGACGACGGCGCCGGGCAGGCTTTGGCCGCGGCCATCCTCGCCAGCACCACCGTGCTCGGCGCGGTGACGCTGGCTCACGAGGCCGCGGTGCCGCTGGGTGACCTGATCGCGGCCGCCGCTCGCGACCAGGCGCTGCACGTGTTGGCGGGCGCGCCCGTCGAGGTCGGCGTCGTCTGCCTGGACCGGGCGGGCGCCGTGGTGGGTGAGGCACTCGGCGAGGCGCCCTGATCGCGGACGCGGCCAGGACGTCGACACCCAGGGCATCGGCACCCAGGACGCAGGCAAGCACACCCGGGACGTCAGCCGTGCAGCACCCTCAGCAGGGCATCGCGCACACTTACCGAGCGTTGGGGATCGCGCCGGCCCAGCACAGCCACCGTCAACCCTGCGGAACTCTCCGTCGCCGGCGTCCACGCGCTGCCCTCCCGGGCGGCGTCGGCGCGCACGCAGTACGTGTGCGCGGCCTCCGCCTCGGCCGCCACCTCCGCGTTGACGCTGGGGTCGTTCGTGCAGGCCAGCACGTACCACGCGTCGGCCACGTCCCCGGCGACGAAGCCCCGCTGCTCCCAGGAGACCAGCCCCTCCCGCACGTACCGTCTGAGCCGAATCGACAGCGTCGGCGACACCAGACGCACCCGCGCGCCGGCTTCGACGAACCGCGGCAGCCGCCGGTCGGCCACGTGCCCGGCGCCCACGATGAGCACGTCTCGTCCGGCCAGTCGCAGCCCCGCCAGGTAGCTCGGCGACCCCGCGTCGGGGACGGCGTCGGCGGCGACCTCTCTGTACCGTTCCACCACCACCCCGGCCAGCTCGTCGCAATCGCCGATGACCTCGGCGAGCGCCACGGGGACGTCGGGGTGTCGCTGCGTCCACCCGCCCAGCTGCTCGCGGGTCCAGGTGCGCAGCATGCCGGGCAGCAAGAAGTACGGGGCCACCACGATCGCCTTCGCGCCCAGCGCGGCGGCCTGGCCCAGCGCCTCCGGCAGCCCCGGGCGCGCCACCTGGATATAGGACGGCAGCACCTGCGCATACCGTCCCCGTTCGTACAGCATGCGCGCCATCCGCGCGTGGTCGGCGTTCGCTTCGGCTACGGCGGCCCCCCGACCCAGTAGCACGACCGTCACGTCACGAGCCTCCAGATCGCCCGGCAGGCAAGCCACGGCGGCGGCGATCCGCTGCTCCACCGCCGTCAGCAGCCTTGGGTCCTCCCCGAGCGGCCGACCGTACGTCACCTGCGCGTGCGGCACGGTTTGCCCCCCGGCAGCCACCGCCTCGGGGATGTCCTCGCGTACGTGCCCGCCGGTGTTGAGCATGAGCGGCACGACGGCGGCGTGCGGCGCCTCATCCCCCGCCGCGACCTGACTCGTGAGCAGGGAGCGCAACGCCTCCTCGATCGGCGGTTGCGTCAGCTCCACGTACCCCACCGTCACGTCGGTGCCCGGCAGCATCCGGCGCACCCGCTCCACGAGCGCCTCGCAGGCGGCCACGCCCTCGGGGTCGCGCGTCCCGTGCGCCGCGATGAGCAGGGGGGTCTGGGTCATGGCGCCATCCAGGTGTAGTCGCGAGGGGTGACCATGCGGCGCTCTCCGCCGCCGGAGGTCACGTACCGGGTCGTCGTCGATCCCACCACGACCAGGGAGGTCATGTCGACCAGCTCCGGGTCGAAGTCCTCCATCGTCATCATGTGCACGCCCTGTCGGCGCCGCTCGGCCTGCTGCACCACCGCCACCGGGGTGTCGGGGCGTCGGCCCACCGCCAGGATCTCCAAGGCTCGCGGCAACTGCCAGCGCCGGGTACGGCTGCGCGGGTTGTACAGCACCGTCACCAGGTCGCCCTGCGCGGCCGCCGTCAGCCGCCGTTCGATGCTCGCCCAGTCGGTGTGCAGGTCGGACAGTGAGATGAGCACGTGGTCGTGCCCCAACGGCGCCCCCAGGATCGCCGACGCCGCGAGTCCCGCCGTCACGCCCGGCACGATCACCACGTCGATGCCGTCGGTGCCCTGCTCCAGGACGGGGCTGGCCATCGCGTACACGGCCGGGTCACCGCTGCACACGAGTGCCACCGGATCACCCTGGCGCGCGCGGGCGATCGCGGCCGCGGTCCGCTCCTCCTCGTTGCCCATCGTGGACGCCAGCACGTCGGCGCCCGGTCGGATCAAGTCCCGCACCTGACGCACGTACGGCCCGTATCCCACCACGAACCGAGCCCCGCGCACCGCCTCGACGGCGCGCGGTGTCAGCAGGTCCCGCGCGCCCGGGCCGAGGCCGACGACGCAGAGCCGCCCGCGCGCCGGCAGTCGTCCCACGGCGCAGGTCGCGTTGCGCGACTTGTGTTTCGGCACGATCAGGTCGGTTCCGCGGGCCAGTACCGACGCCTCCGACACGCTCGGGCTACCCACGTGCCCGTCGACGATGCGGCTCGGCGTGGGCACGTCCTGCGCGGCCAGCACCGCGGCGGGAAAGTCGACCAGCGGCACTCCGAGCCGCGCCACCAGCTGCACCAGTCCCAGCTCCCCGGCCTTGAGGTCGATGGTCGTGATGGCCGCCAAGGACTCGATCGCCAGTCCGGCGTCCGCGAGCGTCTCCCGGAGCAGGGCCTGCAGCTCCTCGACGTCGGTCCCCGAGTTGCAGCCCATCCCCGCCACGAGGCTGCGCGGGTGCAGGACGACGGTAGGTAGTACGACGGTGGGGCGCGCCTCCTCGGCCGTACGGGGTGGGTCGTCGCGATCCGTGACGACGATGCGTGCCACCGGGGCGTCGTCCCCCACCCGGTCCGGCGCGCCGTCCTCACCCTCCGCGCGCTTCTCACGCACCGTCGGCGGCATGGGCGGCAGGGGGCAGCGATAATCCCGCGACAGCTCCACGGGGCGCCCGTCGAGCACCGCCCGCGTCACGCCGGCCACGTCGCCCGAATAGGCCCACCCCAGCGCGTCCAGCGCTGGGATCCCGACGGCGTCGGTGGCGGTCGTCACTACCGCCGTGGCCCCGAGCGCGTCGCCGATTCGCCGCGCCAGCTCGTTCGCGCCGCCGACGTGACCTCCGACCAGGGGGATCGCGAACCGGCCCGCTTCGTCCACCACCACGACGCCGGGATCGGTGCTCTTGTCGCGCAGCAGCGGCGCGATCAGCCGGGTCGTCGCGCCGAGCGCCAGGTGGCTGACGATGAGGTCGCATTCGACCCAGGCGCGCGGCAGGTTCACGCCGGCTAAGCCCTCGTACCGGGTCGTCCCCCCGAGCGCGACGTCGATCTCCTGGGCGCGCAGCCGGGCCGCGGGACTGGAGCCGACGATCTGCCCGATCCGCGGCCCCGCCGCCTCGTCGTCGTGATCCGCCTGCGCCGCGCCCGACTGCAGCCCCGCGCCCGTTCCGGATCCTGCCTCCGCGCCCGACACGCTCACGTGGACTCCTGCCCGCCTCGCCCGGCCCGACCGGCTCGGGTTCGTCGCCCACTGTAGGCGTGGGTCGACCTGCACCGAGCCACAGACCTTACGGCGCGGCGACGGGGTCTTGCTCGACGTAGATGGTGGTGAGGTACGCGGTATCGGCCGCCCCGTCGTCGTCGGTCACCGCAAGGTGTTCGACGGCCACGGGGCCGGCGATGCCGAGCGCATCGACGGCTGCGGCCGCCTCGTCGGCGTCGTCCGGTTCGGACACCAGCACGATGATGCGGGGACGGCGTCCGGCCAGGTCCGCCAGCCGAGCCGGGTCGTCGAGGACGACCAAGTCGGCGTCGGTCGAGGACTCGACGGTTGGGACGTTGAAGTCGAAGACCGCGGCGCCCGTGCGAGCGCAGGCCACGGCGACCTCCGCGCCGATCCGCCCCTGGGCCCACACGATGTGCCCCATCACGGGCAGGTGGCGCCCGATGATGAGCTGGGCGGCCGGCGACAGGCCCTGAGTACCGCCGTCCACGAGATCGGACATCGGCCGCAGGCCGCCGGCGAACGGCACCGGCACGCCGATCGTCCCGTCGTCGCCCGGCGGGGTGTCGAGGACGAGCAGCACGTTCGGCTCCAGGACGTCGGTCACCTCCCGGGCGGACGACCCGTCGAAGACCCGTACTCGCTGGCCGGATTCGCCGAGCCGCTCCGCGAGCACATACCACCGCTCGAGGTCGGCCAAGGCGCCCGAGATTTCCCGGATGCCGTGGCCCGGGCCGGTGAGCACGGCCACCTTGGGCAGCGCCCGGCACGCAGCGAGCGCCGGTCGCAGCGGCAGACCGTGCGCGCTGACGATTTGAGCGTCGTCCCACGGCACCCCCACCGACGCGAAGGTCGCCGCCACCGACGACACCCCCGGGTAGACCATGCACTCCAGCCCGGCCCGGCGCAGCCGGCGCACGATCCCGTAGAACAGCGGGTCGCCGCTCGCCAGCACGACGACGCGGTCCTCCGTCACCGGGGTGGCGGAACGCTGGCCGCCGCGCAGCGCGTCGAAGCGGCGCCGTTCCATCCGTCCGGAGCGAGCGGCCGGGTCGTGGTCGCCGCGGCCGCGCACAGGCGCGCCCTGATCGTCGCTCGACCGGTCGAGGGCAGCGTCCGCCGTGTGCCCGGCGCCGGGCGGTCGGGTGGCGTCGCGGTACCGTCCTCGAGCGTTCTGTCCGCGTTGGAAGGTGAGCTGCTCGCCCCGGCCGCCGCGACGCTCGACATGTGCGTGCGCATTCTCGGCGTGGACCTGGGCCGTCGCTTCACGCTCGACGAGCCGCTCGATCACGGCTTCGACGGGCCCCATCACCAATCGGCGGTTCTCCGGGACGCCCAGTCCGGCGAGCACGCGCGCCGCCCCCACGACCAGGTCGGCCTCCGAACAGGCCCGTCGCACGTGCGGCGGGGGCACCCCG
>CAJDWP010000031.1_pt1 | contig 14561 bp, 14 predicted proteins | sample 7391631 | NCBI WGS metagenome assembly CAJDWP01 (sample SAMEA7055740, study PRJEB34461) | soil metagenome | biome: terrestrial ecosystem; feature: Peninsula; material: soil | place: Antarctica | collected 2016 | reverse complement strand
GTTCGGCACGCCGAGACGTCCAGGTCGCACGATGAGAGCCCGTCCCCACCGGGGACGGGCTCTCATCGGCCTCGGCGCCCCCCGGTCCTCTCCCGTCCTCTCCCGTCCTCTCCCGTCCTCTCCCGCGAGTCCGCCGTGTCCGCAACCCTTTCCGGCCTCTGGCGGCTGGCTGTGGGAGGATGGCTGACAGCCCGGCGGCCGCGAGGATCCGCGCCGGGATGAATCCGCCGCCAGGGAGGCCCTGTTGACCAGCGAGGCTGCCGTATCGCCCCGTGAGAGGGACGCCGCGTTCGAGCCGGCCCCGCCTCGTCGCTTCCAGCGTGTCCTGCTCAAGCTGTCCGGCGAGGCGTTCGGTGGCGGGTCCGTCGGCGTCGATCCGAACGTGGTGCGTGGGATTGCCGCGCAGATCGCGCAAGCTGCGCAAGCGGGTGTCGAAGTCGCCGTCGTGGTGGGCGGCGGCAACTTCTTCCGGGGGGCGGAGCTGCAGCAGCGCGGCATGGACCGCGCCCGGGCCGACTACATGGGCATGCTGGGGACAGTGATGAACTGCCTGGCGCTGCAAGATTTCCTGGAGAAGCAGGGGGTCGACACGCGGGTACAGACCGCGATCACCATGGGCCAGGTCGCGGAGCCATATATCCCGCGTCGCGCCATCCGCCATCTGGAGAAGGGCCGCGTCGTCATCTTCGGCGGGGGCGCCGGGATGCCGTACTTCTCCACCGACACGGTCTCGGCGCAGCGTGCCTTGGAGTGCCACTGCGACGCCGTGCTAATGAGCAAGAACGGGGTGGACGGCGTATACGACGCCGACCCCCGAAAGGATCCGCACGCGCGCAAGCTCGACGAGGTGACGTACGGTGAGGCCTTGGCCAACGGGCTCAAAGTCGTCGACGCCGCCGCGTTCAGCCTCTGCATGGAGAATCAGCTGCCGATGATCGTGTTCGGGATGCAGGGGCACGACACCATCAAGCGGGCCCTGCTCGGCGAACGGATCGGTACGGCGGTGGTGGCGGGCTGACCCGCGCCGCGGGCCGCGAAGTGTCCTGAGTGTCCTGAATCCCGTCGACTGAGCGCCGTCGACTGGTCGCGCTCGGGCACACGACGCGCTCGGTCATCTGACACGATGAGGCAACACCCGCGCGGCGTCCACACCGGCGTCGGCGTAGGTCGGCGCAGGTACGGCCGGCCCAGTTCCGAGGAGAGGCGATGCTGGACGAGATCATGCTCGAGATGGAGCTGAAGATGGACAAGGCTATCGAGGTGGCCAAGGAAGACTTCGCCACGATCCGGACCGGACGTGCCAACGCCGCCATGTTCAGCAAACTCCTCGTCGACTACTACGGCGCGCCCACGCCGCTGCAGCAGCTCGCAAGCTTCCACACGCCCGAGGCGCGCACGATGTTGATCACCCCTTTCGACAAGAGTTCGATGCACAACGTCGAGAGGGCTATTCGCGACTCCGACCTCGGGGTCAACCCCAGCGACGACGGACAGTCCATTCGGTGTGTGCTTCCGGAACTCACGCAGGAGCGGCGCAGGGACTACATCAAGATGGCCAACCGCAAGGGTGAAGAGGCGAAGGTGGCGATCCGCAACATCCGGCGTCACGCCAAGGACGCCATCGACAAGGCGGTCAAGGACGGCGCTGTCGGGGAAGACGACGGGTTGCGTACGGAGAAGGACCTCGAGGCGATGACCAAACGCCAAGTCGAGCAGGTTGACGACCTGCTCAGAGGCAAGGAAGCCGAGCTTCTCCAAGTGTGAGGTAGGCGCTCCCTCGTGTCGCGCCCGCTTCATGTGCCCTCCGCCATGCCGGCAAATCGCCCCCATCCCCCCCGTCGACCGCGCTTGACGTCGCCTGTGGCCCCCACGTCATCGGACTCATTGGCGTCGTCGGCGTCGTCGGCCCCGACTTCCGCTGGTAGCTCCAAAGCCGGTCGCAACCTGCCCGCGGCCGTCGCGGTCGGCGTGATCCTCGGCGGACTCATCGTCGGCAGCCTGTGGTTCCACCCGGCGGCGTGGGTCGCCTTCTACACCGCGGCGCTGCTCATCGGGGTCGGCGAGCTGACGCGTGCGTTCGAGCACGCCAAGGTTCGAGTCCCGCTGGTGCCGTGCCTGGTCGGTACGGCCGCGATCGGGCCGGCGGCTCTTGTCGGCGGACCGGGGGCGTTGCTCCTGGTTACCACGGCCTGCGTGCTAGGCCTCGTCCTGTGGCGTTCGGCGCGCGGCTTGGACGGTGCGGCGCGGGACGTCTCGGCGGGCGCGTTCGTGATCGGGTACAGCCCGTTCCAGGCGGCCTTCACGGCGTTGATGGTTGCCGTTCCCGGCGACGGCGCCCTGCGGGTCGTCACGTTCGTCCTCGTCACGGTCAGCAGCGACATCGGCGGGTACGCGGTGGGGGTGCTCGCCGGTAAACACCCGATGGCTCCCTCCATCAGCCCCAAGAAGTCCTGGGAGGGCTTCGCCGGCTCCTGCGCGGCCTGTGTGCTGTGCGGGGCGATCGCTGTGCCCGCGCTGCTTGGCGGGGCCGCTTGGGCCGGCGCCCTCTTCGGGCTGGTCATGGTGGTCCTCGGCACGGTCGGCGACCTGGTCGAGTCGATGATCAAGCGCGATCTCGGGGTGAAGGACCTCGGGACGATCTTGCCCGGCCACGGCGGTCTCATGGACCGGATCGACAGCCTGCTGGTCGCGGCTCCCGCCGCATGGCTGCTGCTTTTGCTGATGGTCCCGCCTTCCTGATAGCGCACCCGCCCGAGAGGGTACCCGCCTGATCGCGCCTCCCGCGGCGTGAACCGCGCGAGGCCTGACACACTGGTCGGGCCATGACGACACCCTTTCCCTTGTCCCGCACCGCGCGTACCGGTCCGCCCACGCACCTGGCAGATCTCGATATGGAGGCGCGCCACGCGCTGCTCGCCTCCCTCGGGCAGCGCAGCTTCCGGGCCAGGCAGCTGTCCACTCACTACTTCGAGCGGCTCGTCGACGCGCCCGAGGCGATGACCGACTTGCCCGCGGCCGGCCGCGCGGATCTGGTCCAGGCGACGCTTCCGCGGTTGCTCAGCCCGGTGCGGTCGGTGCACGCTGACGCCGGCGCCACGATCAAGACCGCCTGGCGTCTCGCCGACGGGGCGGTGATCGAGTCGGTGCTGATGCGTTACCCGCGCCGGGTCACCATCTGCGTGTCGAGCCAGGCGGGCTGCGGGATGGGCTGCCCCTTCTGCGCGACCGGGCAGGAGGGGCTCACCCGCAACCTGTCGACGGCGGAGATCGTTGAGCAGGTGGTCAGCGCGGCGCGGCAGCTCCGACACGGCGACCTCACGTCGTGGGGGACGGACCTGGGAGGTCGAGGCGACGGTCCCGAGGCGCCGGACGACGACGCTCATCCCGTCGACGACGCCGAACCTCCCTCGCCCGGCGGCGCCCGCAGGGTCGGCAACGTCGTCTTCATGGGCATGGGTGAACCGCTGGCCAACTACGACCGCGTCGTTGCCGCGATCCACCGCCTGACCGCTTCGCCTCCGGACGGTCTGGGGGTGTCGTCGCGCGGCATCACGGTCTCCACCGTCGGGCTGGTCCCCGGCATCCGGCGGCTCCTCACAGAGGGGCTGCCCGTCACCCTCGCGCTCTCCCTGCACGCCCCCGACGACGCCTTGCGCGACCAGCTCGTACCGGTCAACCTTCGCTATCCGCTCGCCGACGCACTCGACGCCGCTCGTGCGTTCTTCGACGCCACCGGCCGGCGGGTGTCGATCGAGTACGCGCTCATCCGCGACGTCAACGATCAGGCGTGGCGGGCCGAGCTGCTTGCGCGCGAACTCGACCGGCGGGGGCGCGGCTGGGTGCACGTCAACCCGATCCCGCTCAACCCCACGCCCGGGTCGCGGTGGACCGCCTCGCGTTCCGGGGTTCAGCAGCAGTTCGTCGAGCGCCTGAGGGGAGTCGGGATCCCGACGACCGTGCGTGACACGCGGGGGAGCGACATCGACGGGGCGTGTGGACAGCTCGCGGCGGCGACGGCATGAACGGCTGCCAGCCGCCCCCGGGCGAGCCCGCGGCTCAGAGTGCGGCCGGTGCCACGGGCCCGAAGCGGCACAATCCGCCCGAGGGCAGGACCAAGGACGACTACCCCGGCCTGCCTCCGCGTGGGGGCACGGTGCGCCGCAGCACCGGGCGGGTCATCCCGTTTGACGCCGACGACCGCGCGCTGTTGCTGCAGGGAAGCGAGCCGGATCGGCCCACCTGGCGGTTCTGGTTCACGATCGGCGGCATGGCCGACCCCGGTGAGAGCCTGAGGCAGGCAGCGGTCCGCGAACTGCGGGAGGAGGCGGGGATCGCGCTGGAAGAGGCGGACCTGGGGTCGGCCTGCCTCGAATCGCAGATCGAGTTCGATTGGGCGGGTCGGCGCGTCGTGCAGGATCAGACGTTCTTTGCGGTGCGCCTCCCACCCGGGGCGCTGCCCGAGCTGGGTGGCCTGGATGAGGTGGAGAAGGAGACGACGTTCGGCTGGGCGATGCACTCCGAGGCCGAGTTGGCCGCTGACCCAGCCTCGCTGGCCACCCCCGAGCTGACCCGCTACGTCGCCGTCGCGCTGGCCACGTTGCGATCCCGCGAGGCCTGAGATCTTCTCTCACGTACCGGAGGACGCGTCCTCCGGGAGGGCTCGCGGAATCGTATCCATCCTGTAGCGAAACCGTCATGGACTTCGCGGCACGATGCGAGACACTAGGAGTGCCTCGGGGTCTCGTGTATCCACGTTCATACCGTCACGCATCGCGGTCTCGCCTCATCAGCCTGATCGCTTCGGATGCTCGCGTCGGGAGCCCGGGTACGCACCCAGTCACACCAATTGCGGATTCGTGGGCTTCGCGCCCCGATTCGCTCGCGGACCACGGCGCCTTCCACCGGCTGTAGGGGGTCGGTGACGCAGGTGCCGTGACGCCGAGCGCTTGCAGGATCCTCGGCGGGCACAGGGAGCGTCGGCGCGGGACTGTAGGGGTCCCGCGCCGACGCGGCCGCGCGTTGATCGACCCTTGAACCCGGCTGGCCGCGCACCGTCGCCGCTCGTCGCGGCGGTCGACCGCCTGTCGCGTGACGTGAAATTAGTCACTCAAAAAGCGGCCGCGTCTTCGCGATCACCGGGATGATCGCCCCATGAGCAACGGCGCGTACGCACAGGCCCACCATGAGAGCGTCACCGACCCCGCGGCCTTCTGGGGGAAGGCGGCCGAAGTGATCGACTGGATCACCCCTCCGACTCAGATCCTCGACGACAGCAACCCCCCGTTCTATCGGTGGTTTGCCGACGGCACCCTCAACACCTGCTACAACGCGATCGACCGGCACGTCGCGAACGGCCGGGCTGATCAAGCGGCGGTGATCTACGACAGCCCCATAACCGGCTCCGCGCGCACCATCACCTACGCCGAGCTGCTGGAGCAGGTCTCCAAGTTCGCGGGTGTGTTGCGCTCCTTGGGCGTGGAGAAGGGCGACCGGGTCGTCATCTACATGCCGATGGTTCCCGAAGCGCTCATCGCGATGTACGCGTGCGCCCGGCTCGGTGCCATCCATTCAGTAGTGTTCGGCGGGTTCGCTCCCGCTGAGCTCGCCGCCCGGATCGAGGACGCCAGCCCCAAGGTCATCGTCGCTGCCTCGTGCGGCGTCGAGCCCAACCGGGTCATCCCGTACAAGCCGTTCCTGGACGCGGCGATCGAGCGCAGTAGCCACAAGCCGGACCACCGCATCATCTTCCAGCGCGAGCAGGCTGTTGCCGAGTTGGGCGAGCTCGACATCGACTGGGTCGAGGCCATGAGCCGCGACGTCGAACCCACCGAGTGCGTCGAGGTCAAGGCCACCGACCCGCTGTACATTCTGTACACCTCAGGCACGACCGGGAAGCCGAAGGGCATCGTGCGCGACAATGGCGGCCACGCGGTCGCGATGGCGTGGTCGCTCCACGCGCTTTACGGCACGGAGGCCGGCGAAGTCTTCTGGGCCGCCAGCGACGTCGGCTGGGTGGTCGGCCACTCGTACATCGTGTACTCGCCGCTGCTGGCGGGCGCGACGACGATCATGTACGAGGGCAAGCCGGTCGGGACGCCGGACGCGGGCGCCTTCTGGCGGGTCATCGAGAAGTACAAGGTGTCGGCGATGTTCACGGCGCCGACGGCGTTCCGGGCCATCAAGAAGGAGGACCCCGAGGCGAAACTCCTGGCGCAATACGACATCAGTTCGATGCGCCGGCTATTCCTGGCCGGGGAGCGCCTCGACCCGGACACGTACCACTGGGCGACGAAAATCGTGAAGGTTCCGGTCATCGATAACTGGTGGCAGACGGAGACCGGCTGGCCGATCGCGACCAACCCGGTGGGCATCGAGGAGCTGCCGATCAAGCCCGGTTCGCCGTCGGTGGCGGGCCCCGGTTATGACGTGCAGGTGCTGGACGAGCAGGGCAACCAGCTCCCGGCGAACGCCGAGGGTTCGATCTCGATCAAGTTGCCGATGCCTCCGGGCACGCTGCCTACCCTGTGGCAGGACGACGCGCGGTACGTGAGCAGCTATCTCAAGGCGTACGACGGGTATTACCTCACGGGTGACGGTGGGTACATCGATGAGGATGGCTACATCTACGTGATGGGCCGCACCGACGACGTCCTGAACATCGCGGGTCACCGCCTGTCGACGGGCTCGATCGAGTCGGCGCTGTCCAGCCACCCCCAGGTCGCCGAGTGTGCGGTGATCGGCGTGGCCGACGAGATGAAGGGCCAGATCCCGCGGGCGTTGGTGGTTGTCAAGTCCGGCGTGGACGCTTCGGACCCGGCAGTCGTGGACCGTCTCAAGGCCGAGCTGGTGCAGCTTGTGCGCTCGGAGGTCGGCGCGGTTGCGGCGCTGAAGGTGGTCGACGTGGTGGTGGGGCTGCCCAAGACCCGGTCCGGCAAGATGCTGCGTAAGACGATGCGCCAAATCGCCGACGGGCAGGAGGCTCTCGTGCCGAGCACGATCGAGGACGTGAGCGTGCTCGATCAGCTCCGCCCCATCCTGCGCCCCGGCCAGGGCACCGTCGGATAACCGCGGCGAACGCACTCAGGACCCGGCTCGCAAGCTGGGACGAGGGGGTCCGCCTGCTGCCGGCAGGCGGGCCCCCTCGTCGTCCCGGCATCGGTCGGCTGTCAGCTGTGGCGGGTGTCGCGTTCTCGTTTCAGTCGGCCGCGATCGGGCTCTTGCTGCCGTTCACCGTGAGACCTCGGCGGGGCGCCGAGCGGGTGCCCGTCGGGGCACGTCACGCGTCGAGGCCGCAGGTGCGGCAGAATCCCATCCGTGTTTAGACAGGTCCGTGCAGCCGTCACCGGACTCACCCGTGGGTCGTCCTCCCGCCGAGGCCTCATCGGGGGCGGCCTCGGTGTGGCGGCGGCCGCGGTCCTTGCTGGGTGTGCCCCGCCTCCGCCGCCGGCAGCGGGCGCTATGCCTTCGTTGCCGCCAGACGTCTCCGCCACGGATCGGCGGGTGCGGTTCTCCAACTGGACCCAGTACATCGACCGGGCCTCCGATGGCACTTCCCCGACGATGGCCGCCTTCACTGCCCTCACCGGCATCTCCGTGGACTACCGGGAGGAGATCGACGACAATGACGCGTTCGCGAACGCGATCACCCCGCGGCTGCTCGCCGGGCAGGACATCGACCGCGACCTGCTGGTGTTCAGCGACTGGATGGTGACCCGGCTGATCCGAAACGGCTTGCTCGCACCGCTGGAGCTGATCCGGATGCCGCATGCGCCACTCTTGCTCGAGGAGCTGAAGGACGTGAGCTTCGACCCCGGACGGCGATACAGCCTGGCGTGGCAGTCGGGGTTCGCAGGGTTGGGCTACCACCGGGGGCGGGTGGGTCGAGACCTGCACGCGGTCGCGGACCTGTGGGCCGATGACCTGGCCGGCAAGGTGGCCCTGCTGTCGGAGATGCGTGACACGTTGGGGCTGATCATGCTGGCGCGAGGCGTCGACATCTCGGGCTCGTTCGGGAGAGCCGCCGTCGAGGAAGCCGCGGCGGAGGTCGGCGCACGGATCGCCGACGGGCATGTACGGCACATCCGTGGCAATTCGTACCTGGAGGATTTCAAGGCCGGCACGGCGTGGGCGGGCATCGTATGGAGCGGGGACATCGCGGCGCTGCGACAAGAGACAGGCAGTGACCAGTGGCGATTCGTCCTGCCCGACACCGGCGGGACCCTGTGGAGCGACAACGTCGTCATCCCCGTCACTTCGCCACGCCGACGGGCGGCGATGGCGGTGATCGACTACTACTACCGACCCGAGGTGGCCGCGAAGGTCACCGAATCCGTCAGGTACATCTGCCCCGTGGCGGGGGCCCAGGCCGTGGTGGCCCGAAGCGACGAGACGCTCGCCGCCGACCCCCTGGTGTTCCCGGACGCGGCATTCCTGCGCGACCACGCCCGAGAGTTTCGCGCCTTGACCCCGGCGGAGGAATCCGAGTACGGCGCGCTCTGGGCGTCGACGACTGGGCTATGACCGCCCCGGGGGCGCCAGCCGTGAGCGGACTGAGGCTAGAGGGCCTGACGAGGCGGTTCGGCGCCGTGCGCGCGGTGGACCGCGTGGATCTCGCGGTGCCGCAGGGCACGTACGTGTGTGTGCTGGGTCCGTCAGGCTGCGGTAAGACCACGCTGCTGCGCCTCGTGGGAGGCTTCGAGCGACCCGATGCCGGACGCGTGCTTCTCGACGGCGTCGACCTGACCGACCGGCGCCCCGACGAGCGCCCGGTGAACACCGTCTTCCAGTCGTACGCCCTCTTTCCCCATCTGGACGTGCTCGGCAACGTCGCCTTCGGGCCCCGACGGCGGGGAGCACGCCGCCCCGCCGCCGAGCGGCGGGCCCGCGAGGTCTTGGAGATGGTCGAGCTCGCGGGTCTCGAGCGGCGCAAGCCGTCTCAGCTGTCCGGCGGCGAGGCGCAGCGGGTCGCTCTCGCCCGCGCGCTCGCCGGCGAACCCGCAGTCCTCCTGCTCGACGAGCCCTTGGGCGCGCTCGACGCCCGGTTGCGCCAGACGATGCAGGTCGGTCTGTTGGACCTGCAGGCCCGGCTGGGGACGACGTTCCTGCACGTCACGCACGACCAGAACGAGGCGATGGCGCTGGCCGACGAGATCGTGGTCATGTCCGACGGCCGCGTGGAGCAGCGGGGGGCGCCGCGGGACGTCTACGAGCTACCGGTGAGCGCCTTCGTCGCGCGGTTCGTGGGCGACGCCGTCCTGCTTCGGGCCACCGTCATGGGCCGGGCCGGGCCGGAGGCGGGCTCGCGGGTGCTGGCTCACGCGGCTGGGCACACGCTGGCCGTCCCGTCCGGCCGGACCGTGGCTGTCCGCGACGGCGCCCCCGTCTGGGTGGGGGTGCGTCCCGAGCGGGTCCGGGTGGTCCGAATCACGGGAGCCGGCCACGACCAACCCGCCCCGCATCTGGACCTCAACGTCGTGGCAGGAGGCCGCGTGACCGGGGTCGTGTTCACCGGGCCGGCGACGGACGTCCGCGTCGCGTTGCCCGGCCTGGATGAAGTCACGGTCCTGATGGATCATGGTGTTTCCATCTGTGCCTACCGGCCGGGCGACGAGGTGACGCTGACCTTCGACGTCGCGGACACGTTCGCCGTGCCTCGGGAGGAAGAATGAGGAAGCGGCCCCCACTTGCGGCGACGGCGTGGTTCCTCGTGCCCGCGCTGGTCTGGCTCGCTGCGTTCTACGTCTTCCCGTTAGCCCAGCTCGCGAGCGTCAGCCTTCAATCGCCCTACCCGGGTTGGCCCGGCTACTACTACCGCGACGTCAACGTAGGGACGTACGTCCACGCCGCGACCCAGTTCGCGCCGCACCTGCTTCGCAGCGCTGTTTTCGCCTCGTGCGCGACCCTCCTCGCGTTCGCCCTCGCGCTGCCCGTTGCGTACGTCCTGGCCTTTCGCGCGAGCCGCCACCGGGGGCTGATCTGGGCGGCGGTCCTCGGCCCGTACGCGGTGCCGTTCCTGCTGCGCACACTCGCGTGGCGTCAGGTCCTCGCCGACGACGCACCCGTGGCGCGGGTACTGGCCGCGGTCGGCCTGACGGACGGACGTCTTACCCAGACGGCGGCTGCGGTGGTGGCAGGGCTGGCGTACAACTATTACCCCTTCATGCTGATCCCGCTGGCCTCGGCGCTCCAGCGCGTGGACCGCTGCGTCATCGAAGCGTCGCGCGACCTCTTCGGCGGACCGTGGGCCACCCTCTGGCGCGTGATCCTGCCGCTGGCGGCGCCCGGGATCGCGGCGGGGAGCCTGCTGACGTTCCTGCCCGCCGCGGGTGATTACGTGACGGCCGAGCTGCTCGGGTCTCGCGCTGACACCATGGCCGGCAACGCGATCGAGGGCCAGATGCTCCGCGTCGTCGGCGGGTATCCTCTCGCCTCCGCCACGTCGATGATCCTGCTGGCGACGATGGCCCTGCTGGTCACCGCGTATCTGCGCAGGTTCGGGGCCTCCGAGCTCGTGCGTGAACAGGCCGCGGCGCACTCCTCGGAGGGGCCGTGAGGTACGCCCGTCGATGGTTGGCGGAGCGGACCGCGGCGACCGCGTGCCTGCTCGTCGTGGTGCTGCTCGCGGTGCCCGTCGTGTACACGGCGGTCTTCTCCCTCAACGACTACCGCCGCTCGAACCTCATCTGGAATTCGGAGGGCTCGCCGACGCTCGCGCGCTGGGCGGACCCGTGCGGGCCGGCCGGCCTGTGCTCCAGCGTCGCCGTGAGCCTGCGGGTAGGCGTGTTGAGCGCGGCTCTGGCCACGGTGCTCGGGACGCTGATGGCGTATGCGCTGGCGCGCGCCTCGTTCCGCGGACGGTCGGCGATCGAAGTGCTCGTGCTCCTACCTCTCGCGACGCCCGATGTGGTGCTCGCGGTGGGTTTGCTGTCCGTCTTCGTCCAAGGCTGGTCGGACCTCGGGGTGCGGCTCGGTGAGGGCACCGTCATCGCCTCGCATGCGCTGCTATCGCTGAGCTTCGTGGTCGTGGCCGTTCGCGCGCGTCTAGAGGGGATCGGCTCCTTGCTGACCGAGGCCGCCGCGGACTTGTACGCCTCGCCGAAGGGCGTGTTCCGCTGGGTGACATGGCCGCTCGCTGCGCCCGGGATCGCCGGTGCGGCGCTGCTCGCCTTCGCCGTGAGCCTGGACGACGTGGTCGTGGCGACGTTCGTCGGCGGCGACGCGATGAGCTTCCCGCGCTACGTGTACGTGACGGCCCTACGGGGTGTCCCCGCGGAGGCCAACGTCGTCGGGCTGATCCTCGCAGGGGCGGCGGTGCTCTGCGGGTTGGTCTACGGGATGACGACCCGGAACCGGCGATGACCGGGTCGAAAAGGACCCGTTCAGCGATCCAGGCGCTTCAGGAGGCGAATGTCCCGAGCCACGACCGTAGACGCCTTGACACTTAGCCGGTTTTCTTGGCTTTCGCCTCGGCGATCTTAGCGTCCCGCTCTTCCTTGAGTCGGACCAACGGGTCGTCGTCGCCGAGTTCCGCGGGCCCGTAAACGCTCATGACAATTCTGCGAAGCCGGTAGACAATCCGGTAGCCGAGGCTCAGTCCATCACTGCTCATCCGACGCTCCTAAGTCGTAAGTCGTAAGTCGTAAGTCGTAAGCGAGCCGACGGTCATAACGCATCGCGGCACGGGTGAGGAAGTTCTCTGGGACCCACGGTCGATGGGCCGTATCGACGCCACGCTACTAGAGGTGTTCGCGACGCGCCCGGAAAGGACACGGCAAGCCTCCGTCGCCGGGACGGCGGCCCGCGCGGCGTTCTGGCGGATCACGAACAATCTTGCGAGGACCTGTCCACACCCCCGGCCCGGCCTTGGTCGTCCACAGCCGCACCGCGCCGGGCCCATCCCGTGCGTCTCGGCTCTGCTGTGCTGGCCGTCGTGAGTGCACGAAACCATGCGACGGGGAGCGGGCCGATGACGACGATGCGAGTGGACTCCGACGCCATGAGTCAGGCGGGTCACGGCCTGCGGCGTGTCGGACGTGACTGCGCCGCGGAGGCGGCCGGCGTGGTGACGGCGCTGTCGATGCTGGCCGCCGCCAGCCGGGACCCTCAGGTGCTGACCGCGGCGCTGAGCGCCGGTCGGCGATGGGGCGCGTCCCTCGCGCGCTGCGGCGCGGCGGTCGGAGCCCTCGGCGCGGCAGTGGAGGGCGCCGCTGGGGCGTACGCGTCCTGCGAGGCCTCCGCCGCGTCCCGCTTCCGGGCGCTGGGCGCACTCGACGGGTGGCCGCAATGATCGCGCTGCTCGGCGATGTCGGCGAGGTGCGCCGTACCGCGGGACTGCTGCGGCAGCGCGGGTCCGGTCTAGAGGCGCATGCGGATGAGGTTTCTCGCGCGGCCGCCGAGCTGGGTTCTGCGTGGAGCGGCGCCGCCTCAATGGCCTTCGGCGGCGCCGCCGCAGGGGTGCGGCGAGGCGCGGTGGCGGCCGCGGGGGAGTTGCGCGCGCTGGCGGAGGCGTCGATGCGGTACGCGGATCACCTGGAAGATGCCCAAGCACAGCTGGGCGTCCTGGCCCGTCACGAGACACGAGCGCTGCAGCCGTCGCTCGGGTCGGTGGCGTGGCCCGACCTGGGTGACGACCGCGGGCAGGATGTGGCGCAGGGTCACGGCGAAGGACGAGCCCGGTTGGCGGCGGTGCAGGCGGTCGCCGACGAGCATCGAAGGGCCACCCAGGACCTCGCGCGGGCCCTGCGCGACAGCGATCCCGAGGCGGCCATCCCCGCCGCACTCGCCGACGTCGCGGGGGTCTGGGAGTTGAAGGGGATCGCCAGGGATGGGGTGCAGGTCGTCGCGCGGGGACTGGCTACCGCGGCCCTGTGGCGGTCCGCCGCGACGCTGGGGGCCATCCACCGGGTCGCCGGCGGCGCGCCGCTGCTCGCGGGCGGTCGGGTGGCAGCGTCCGCTGCTGCGGCCCGGAGTCGAGCGGTCGTAGCGTTGCAGCAGCTCCACGGGGGCCCGTTCCGTCCCGGGGTGATGGGGGCGGCGCGCACCGTCGTCGGCAAGGTCGGCCTCGGGGCGACGTTCGTCGGCGGGACGAGCGACCTCATGCGGGGCGACCGCGAACACGTCGGCGCGCGCTCGGTCGCGACCCGGGTCATGGGCGGCGTGGGTGCCGCCGGGTCAGGGGTGCTGCTCGCGCACGGTGTCGGCGTCGCGGTGGCGGGCGGTCCGGTGACGCTCGCGATCGCCGGGACGGCCGTGACCGCCTACGGCGCGTGGAAGCTGGGCACGTCCATCTACGACCACCGGCAGGCTCTCGCCCGGGCGGCCACGGCGAGCGTGGGCCGCGGCGCCGAGGCGGCGCGCGCGGCCGGCCGGCGCCTCGAACGTGCCAAGGGCGACGCGGGGCGACGGCTCAGCGATTCTGTGAGGTCCGCGGGGGAAGCCTTCCGCGGTGTCGGTGAGCGACTCGACGGAGCCCGCGACATGTTCGCCCGCCCGGGGGCGATGCGGTCGTGATCCCCGCCGACGGGGTGCCGGACACGCAGCTCGAGCAGGTGCCGGACACGCAGCTCGAGCAGGTGCCGGCCACGGTGCGGTGGTTGGTTGACCTGACCGACGACGAGCTGAGTGCGCTGCAGGGGCCGCGACACGGGGTGGTTCTCCTTTCGACCCTGGAGTCACCCGAGGCTCCAGCGTCTGGGGCCCGCCGCGCCGCCCTGCGGGGTCTCGCAGCCCGCGGCCTGATCGCGCTGACCCAGCTGACTGACGGCGCGCTGGCCGCCGAGCCGCGCCAGACGCTGGCCGACCTGCTCGTCGTGCGCGAGGAACCCGAGGCTCTGTTGGTCGTCCACCGCGTGCGGACACGACCCGAGGGCGCCGACGCTCTGTTGAGGTACGTGTTCGCCGCCGGGCCGCTGGTCCTGGTCGAGGATGTCAACGCGGTCGGCATCCACCGCTTCGGCACGGCCTCCCGCGCTGCGCTGCCCGCGGTGCTCACGGATTATTTGGCGGCCGACGTGCCGCCCGGACCGCCGGGCGTCCCGGGTGCCGGATGGCCCGGGGCCCTCGAGATGGGCGATGAGGACCACGAGACACTGCTCGGCGGGTCGCTCGTCGCCGCCGACATCGTGGCGCGACCGTCGGGTCCGTTCGGACCGAACCCGGCCAGTGTCGCTCACGCGCTGTTCGTCCTGCCGGGGGCGACGTACGTCGGCGAGGCCCCGATCGGCGAGCGACCCGGCCACCTGCGGCGCGTGGACGAGGAAGTGGGCGCCTTTGCGGCGGGGCTCATCGTTGGATCGAGGGGCTGCCGAGGGGGACTTCGTGCGCGACAATCGACAGCATGAACGGGCAGGATCGAGCATGAAAAGGCGACGCGACGTCGCCATCCTGGGGTCCACCGGGTCGATCGGCACTCAGGCCCTCGACGTGATCGCGCGCAATCCGGACTCTTTCAGCCTGGTGGCGTTGGCGGCGGGAGGTTCGGATCTGCGGCTGCTGGCCGCGCAGGCCGTGGCCCACCGGGTGCCGCGGGTCGCTGCCGCGCGTGGCAGCGAGCAGGAGGTGGG
>CAJDWP010000050.1_pt1 | contig 14574 bp, 13 predicted proteins | sample 7391631 | NCBI WGS metagenome assembly CAJDWP01 (sample SAMEA7055740, study PRJEB34461) | soil metagenome | biome: terrestrial ecosystem; feature: Peninsula; material: soil | place: Antarctica | collected 2016 | reverse complement strand
CAGCGTGGGGAGCGCCTTGAACGCCCAGGTCAACACCACCATCGAGACCATCGCGACCGCGAGGATCCCGAAACTGTTGAGGAACGCGTCCACCGTGTCCAGCACATACAGGCCGGTCGTGGTGGAGAAGAAGAAGCAGCTGACGATCGCGATCGGCACGCACATCACGGCGGTGCCCGCGACCCGGCCCAGACCGAGCTTCTCCCGGAAGGCCGACACGCCCACTTCCAGTACGGACACCAACGACGTGAGCCCGGCGATGATCAGCGAGAGGAAGAAGAGGATACCCAGAAGCGTCCCGCCCGGGGCCTGGGAGATGATCGTCGGGAACGCGACGAACGCCAGCCCGATGCCGTTGCTGACCACCTTGTCGACCGGTACCGACGTCGCCTGCGCCATGAAGCCGAGGGCTGCGAAGACGCCGATGCCGGCCAGCAGCTCGAACGAGCTGTTGGCGAAGCCGACGACCAGACCGGACTTGGTCATGTCCGTCTTCCGGTCGACGTACGACGAGTAGGTGATCATGATGCCAAAGCCCACAGACAGCGAGAAGAAGATCTGGCCGATCGCGGACATCCACACTTTGCCGTTGGCGAGCGCCGACCAGTTCGGCGTGAAGAACGCCTCCAATCCTTGGGCGGCACCCGGCAGCAGGACCGCCTGGACGACGAGGACGACGAAGGCCACCACGAGCAGCGGGATGAAGATCAGCGACATCTTCCCGATGCCCTTGTTGACGCCCAGCGCCATGATGCCGATGACGAGGATCCAGATCACGATCAGCGGGATCAGCACGGCGGGTACGAAATCGGTGCTCACGGAGACGTCGTTCGCGACGTGCAGGAAGTCACCGGAGAAGAAGGTCGCGGGGTCATCGCCCCAGCGGTGATCGACGGAGAAGCCGACGTACATGGCCGCCCAGGCGAGGATCACCGCGTAGTAGACGGCGATGACCATACAGACGGCGACCTGCCACCAGCCGAGCCACTCTGCCTTCGGGTGCAACCGGGCCATCGACAGCGGTGCCGAGCCCCGGAACTTATGGCCCAGCGCGTAGTCGAAGAAGAGGAACGGCAAGCCGGCGAAGAGCAGCGCCACGACGTACGGGATCATGAACGCCCCGCCGCCGTTCTCGTACGCGATGTACGGGAACCTCCAGATGTTGCCGAGCCCGACGGCGGATCCGATCGCCGCAAGGATGAACACCCGCCGCGAGGAAAACGCATCGCGTTTCGGTGCCGTCTTGGTGCCGGCCGGTGCAGCACTGCTCATAGGGAGACCTCCTGCGTCGTGTCCCGGGAGAGTCTAGAAACAAGCCGACCCGTCTGGCGCGGTGAACGATCATCAAAATGGTGATGGATGCCGAACAGTGTCCTCGAAGCGAGCTCAGCTGGCCGCGTCCTTCGCCGAGCCGCGCCGTGCCCGAGCCGTAGGGTGCCCCCATGAATAGCAGCGCGCGCCCTACCGCCCCTCGCGGGGTCATCGTGACCGCCGGTGCGGGTGGCATCGGCCGTTCGATCGCCGCCACCTTCTCCCGCGCGGGAGACCGTGTGCACCTGTGCGACGTCGACGCCGCGGCGCTCACCGCGTTGTCCCAGGAGCTGACCGCCATCGGCCCCGGCATGGTGACCGGCCAATTGTGCGACGTCGCCGACGAGGCGCAGGTACGTGCCTTCGTCACCACGGCGGCCCAGGAGCTCGGGGGGATCGACGTCGTCGTCAACAACGCCGGCATCGCCGGGCCGACCTGTCCCGTCGAAGACATGTCTACCGCCGACTGGCGGCGGGTCCTGGACGTGAACCTGACGGGGCACTTCCTGGTCACCCGTGAGGCCATCCCGTACTTGAAGAGGTCTTCGGTGGCCGCGCTGGTCTTCATCTCATCTCTGGCAGGACGGCACGGTTACCCGCGCCGTGCGCCGTACGCCGTGGCCAAGCGCGGTCTCCTCGCACTCGTGGAAACGCTCGCGATGGAGCTCGGAGAGGACGGCATCCGCGTCAACGCGATCGCCCCTGGCCTCGTGGACGGTGAGCGCATCCAACAGGTCCTCGCCGGACGGGCCGAAGCCGCCGGAAGCACCGTCGAAGAGGCGACAGCCGACGCGCTAGCGCTGCAGTCGCTGAAATACATGGTGGACGGACCCGGCCGACATCGGCGAGCTGACGTATTTCCTGTGCTCCGAGGTGGCCCGCTCGATCTCCGGACAGACCATCGGGATCGACGGCGCTTCGCGCAGCATCGCCTAGATCCCCGATCGACACCGAGCATCTAGGCGAGCCCGCCGGATCCCTGGCACTCGCTCAGGAACCCGGTCCGATCGGGCGGGCTCCTGCACTCGCAGGGCTCACACCCCCGAGACCCAGCCGGCGCAGGGCTTCTCCGAACGCCGCCAGGTCGTGTGGATCGTGCACCAGGAGGCCACTGACACCGTCGGTGATCTGATCCTGGATGCCGCCCACTGCGGTGGCCACCATGGGGCGGCCCTTCCACATGCCCTCGGTGACCGTGAGCCCGAAACCTTCGAAGAGGCTTTTTTGCGCCACGATCGTGGCGTGCCGCTGCATCGCGTTGACCATGTGAGCGTTCGCCTCTGGGTCGTCCATCGGCAAGGACACCAGGTGCACCCGGCGGCGCTCCTCCTCCGACAGGCGCCGATACTGCTGCTCGCACTCGAGATACACCTCCGCGCCCTCCGGGTCGTCGGTGACGCCGACGACATCGGGGCCGCACAGCACCACATGCGCATCAGGGGGCAGGTCGGCAAGCAGGAAGCCCTGCATCACGCCCACCATGTCCTTGAGGCGGTCCCATCGGCTGACCTGCACGACGACCGGAGCGCCCACGGGCAGCGGGTCGCCGACCAGCATGGCCTTCGCGCTGTCCGGCAGCGTGTCGGTGCTGCCGTTCAGGCGGGGGAACGCGACCGGCGCGTCGTCATCGGGGGCATCGAGGACCCCGATGCGGACGAGAACCCGGTGGACCTCCTCTGCGGACAGATCGGCGTTCTTCGGGGCGAAGGGGTCGATGCAGGGCGGGATCACGTGCACCCGGCGCGGGTCGATCCCGGGCGGGATGTGCGCCTCACGGCTCACCACGACGCGGTCGGCCAGCATGATGTACGGCGCGAGGAACTCCCACGCCTGCCCGGTGAGCACGTTGGGGTCATCGCGTCCGATGTGGCAACGCCACACGATCGGCACACCCAACTTCTTCAGCTCGGGGATCATCCCGGCCGGTTGGGGGTCGTGCAACACCAGGACGTCATCGGAACTGATCAGCGGGATGAACTGCGCGACGTTACTCGCGGCGACCTCATCGAAGCTGATCCGCTCCGCATGCCCGAGGGTGCCGCCATCTCCCGGCATCCCGTGGATGAAGTTGTGCAGACGCTTCGTGGTGGCGAAGAAGGTCGGCTCACCTTCCATCACGAGCCAGCGGGCATCGACGCCGGCACCGCGCCAATAGGCGAGGATCACCTGGAGCATCTCCGCCACGCCGCCACCGTTGGCGGTGCTGTTCACATGCCAGACCGCCGCCCCCTTGCGTTTGGCCATGGCGGTGCTCAGCGAGGCGTTCAACAGGTCTGTCCGCTCCGGACCGATGAGGTCGTGCAGACGGTTCATATCCGTGGGTGCAACAGTCACGTCTTTCACGACGCTCATCCTGCCCCGTCATCGACGGGAAAGAGGCGTGAACACGTTGGTAACATCCCTCCAGTCTTGCCGCGGACCCTCGATGGCGTCGGCGCCCATCCGGGCACCCACCTCATCCAGACCGGCGACCGGGGTGGGCGGCGGAGTAAGGCGGCGGAGTAAGACGGTGCGCGGAGGACCGCGGGACATCGTCCGGCGGTAGCGCTAGGACCTGGGTTCGGGTTCGGGTTCGGGTTCGGCCAGCATTTCGTTACGGGTCCGCGGGGTACGGGATCCTTCGCGTGTCGGCAGGCCCGGTGTGATGCCACCGCGGACCTGGTATGACAGAACCATGAGCGGGGAGGAAGGCCTGGCGTCGGAGGAACACTCCACGGTCGAGGCCAGCGTCGAGGCGGCTAGGGAGCGTCACTACGGGGTCGAGGTCCTTGGTCCGCACGCCGTCAAGGTCATCGGTCGGTTCGGCGAGCCGACCCTCGCTGCGCTCGAGGTGCTGCTCGACGCGCGGTCGCCCATCGGGGTCTATGCGGAAGGGATCGACGACAGCCTCAGCGCCATGTGCCTGTGGTCCGGCGACGACCTGTATGCAGTCACCCTGGGCGTCGGCGGCCGCTGGGAGCATTTTCGGATCCCGCCCGGCGGCCCGGCGGCCCTGCGCGACAGTTGGCGCGCGGGTTCCCGACCGCGCTATCGGGTGCCCCACGGCCCGCTGTTCTCGCCGCTGATGGAGGCGGTCGAACTCGCCGAGCGCTGGGGGATGCCCACCCCCTTCACCCGCAGACCCTTGCCGCCGGAGCGCGCCACCTCACCTCGTACGCGATCCCCCGGCATCTCCGGCGGCGAACGCGCCACCACGGCCCCCCAGAGCTCGACGTCAATCTCATCGCGGTCCACGCATTCGTCGCGGACGGCGCAGTCGACCGGCAGCGGCCCCACCCACGCGCCCGCCGAAGCCGCACCGAAGATCTGCCAGATCTGCTTCACGGTGCTTCCCGCGACGGGGCTCTGCGACTACTGCGCGTGAGCGCCGTTCTCGTCGGTCGTCAGCTGTCGGTCGTCAGCTGTCGGTCGTCAGCTGCTGGCCGTCACCTGGTCGGTCGCGACCCGATTGGCCGTCACCCGGTCGGTGTCACTGGTCGGGCGCCGGCTGGTCGGGCGCTGGCTGATCGGGCGGCAGGACACGTCCTTGACGGTCCAGTTTGACGGTCCAGGTCACCTCTCGTCAGGCCACACGTACACGGGTGTGCCCCCCTCGAATCCAACCGCCACGCCCTCGATGTCGCCCGCCTCGTGGGCCTCCAGCGAACGCACCATCGTCGCCACGTAGTCGACCACCAGGTCCCAGTCGTCTCCCCGCAGCTCCTCCTCGTCGTCCTCCAGGACGAATTCCTCTTTGGGGCGCCACACGTATTCTTCTGCGGCCCAGTCGGCGTCGCGATCGTCGGGTTCGCAGGTCGCCGTGCCCGCCACGTAGACGACTCTCGAGGGCTCCTCCTCGGTGCCGTCCGCGATCCCGAACCAGAGACCGCGGACACCGGGGGGCATGTCGCTGCTCAGGTCCGCCCACCATTCGCGGGCGGAGGCGACCTCGTCGTACGAGGGGGTGATCTCGCTCATGGGTCAAGCGTGCCACCGCGGAGGCCTCCGTGGTGTGCCGGTCCGACTACAGTGCGAGCCATGACCTCGGATCAGCACGGCGCGCAGCCGGGCGGGGATCTACCGGGCGGGGACCTTCCAGACAGAGACCGCCCCTCCCCTCTGGATCGAGACCAACCCTCGAGCGGAGCTGGATTGCAGGATCGGCTGCCCGGTGACGCCGCGAGCGGGGCCGCGCGCTTCGAGATGCCGGTGGTCGGTGACGGGTCGACCGGGGCGGCTTCTGCCTCGCGGCAGATGATGCGGATCGGGGGCGTCGCGGGGCAACGGACGCTCGTGGCCGTGTTCGGCGAGGTCAAGCGGCGCGGGCAATGGACCCTGGCCTCGCAGACGACCGCCATACCGATCTTCGGCGAAATCCTCCTGGACCTGCGAGAGGCCACGTTCGAGACGGATCATGTCGACCTGAAGATCTTCCTCGCCTTCGGCTCGATCAAGGTCATCGTGCCGCCCGGCGTACAGGTCGACGTGCGCGGCGTGACCGTGTTCGGAGAGCACGACTACAAGCAGCGCACCACCCCGGCCCCCGGCGCCCCGTCACTGCTCATCGAGGGATACGGCGCGTTCGGCGAGATCAAGGTATTGGAGCTGGAGGTCGGGGAGGTGGAGCCGAAGTGGCACCACCGCTTCATCAAACCGTGACGCGGGCACGGCCCGCGTCTTCCGCTCGCTGACACCCAGCTCACTTGTGACGTGGGGCGCATCAGGCGGAATACTGGGAGGCGTCCCATCCACCGCACGGGAGCGACATGACGCAGCCGCCCACCCCGGACGAGCACCCCACCGTGCTCGGCCGGTCGGCGGCGTCCTCGATGCCCGCCCTCCACGAGCCGTCGTCCAAGCGGGTCGGCCACCAGCACACCGAGCCGGCCCTGTCCGACGACCACGAGTCCTATTTCCACTTACCAAGCCGCCCGCGCAAGCACCTGTGGCAGGTGGGGCTGGCCCTGCTGCTGGCCGGGATCATCGCGGGTGGTGGCGGGGTCACCCGACTCGCGGAGATCTCAGAGGGCACGATCGCGAGCGCCGTGCTGCTGCCCAACGACCGTCGTGTGATCGTCCAACTCGACGAGGGCGACCATCGGGCCATTTATACGACGCGTGGTGGCTCGGCAACGCTCTGCGAGGTGCACGGCGTCCGCGACGCGCCGATCCCCCTAGACGAGGCGAGCCCGGTCATCTTGCAGGGGGCCGAGCTGCTGTGGCGGGCCGAGGCGATCTTCACCGCGCCGGAGAGCGGCGATTACGACATCACCTGCCGCAACGTGGTCCAGGCCCGCGTCGGTCGCACTGTCGGCCCGTTCGACCTCGGCCTCACCGCGCTGGTCGCGGCGCTCGGCGCAATCGCGACGATAGCGGGAGCCTCGATGCTGACGGTGTGGGGCGTGCGGCGGCGGAGCGCCCGGCGGCTTCTCGCGTGACGGCGTATTCTTGACAGATGCGTGGCGTTGCTCGTCCGGGTCTCATCCTGACGGCAGTCAACCGCTGCGTCTTGACGGGGCGCGCGCGCCCAGAAATGGTGCCTTCATGGTGGAGCAGCAAGTCCAGGGTTCCGACGTGCGCCGCATCGCGATCATCGGTTCAGGGCCCTCGGGGTTGTTCGCCGCGCAGGCTCTCGCGAACCAGGACCGCCTCCCCGTCGAGATCTCCCTCTATGACCGGCTGCCCACCCCCTTCGGGCTCTTGCGCTACGGCGTCGCCCCCGACCACGAGAGCATCCGCTCCGTGGCACAGGCCCTGTCCAAGGTGTTCCACACGCCGAGCATCACGTTCAACGGGCTGGTCGAGTTTGGTCAGGACATCACGCGCGCGGAGCTACTCGCCGCCTACGATGGCGTGATCTACGCGGCGGGTGCCCAACAGGACATGAAACTCAACATCCCCGGCGAAGTGCTGCCGGGGAGTCACTCGGCGCGCGAGCTCGTGGCCTGGTACGGCGGACACCCCGACGCGCGCAGGTTCACCCTCGAGGGCGTCGAAGGTGTCGGCATCGTCGGGGTGGGGAACGTCGGCGTCGACGTAGCGCGCATCCTACTGAAGCACCCGGCGGACCTGGAGTGGACGGACATGCCCCAGCACGTCATCGAGCAGCTCCACGCCTCATCGGTGCGTGACGTCTACCTCTGCGGTCGAGGGGGTCCAGAGGACGCGACGTTCACCACGAGGGAGCTCCGAGAGCTCCTGACGATCGACGACGTCCAGGTGACGATCAACGACGACGCGTTCCTGCGCCACGACGACCTTGAGCTCGACCGCCGCAGACGAAACAATCTCGACGCGATCCGGACAGCGGTCGCCCGTAACGTAGAAAACCCGCGCGCCCACCTGCACCTGTGCTTCTGGTACCGCTCCCACGCGATGCTCGGTGGGGACGCGGTGGAGGCGCTGCAGGTCGAGCAGACCCGGCCGAGCAACGGGCGACTCGTCGGCACGGGAAGGATCCAGACCTTCCCCGTCCAGCTCGTGCTGCGCTCGATCGGCTACCGCTCGATCCCACTGCCGGGCGTGCCTTTCGACGCGGAGCGATGCATCATCCCGCACGACGAGGGCCGCGTCCTCGATCTGAACGGGGTCCGCCAGCCCGGAGAGTACGTGACCGGCTGGATCAAGCGCGGCCCGATCGGCGTCGTCGGCACCAACAAGCCGGACGCCGCTGAGACCGTGTCCCACCTGGTCGAGGAACTGTCAGCCGTCTCCCCGAAGACCGACCGCATCGACCTGCGATCGCGTCTGCTGGGGAAGGGGGTGCGCCCATCGTCGCTGGAGGACTGGTATCGCATCGACGAGGCCGAGCAGGGCCTGGGCGACGAGTTCGGTCGCAAGAGGACCAAGATCGACGCCTGGCATGAGCTGCTAGAGCTCACCCGGGCAGAGGACCAGCGCGTCGGGGCGGCGATGTAGGGATGTAGGCCTGAGGTGGCTGTTCGGGCGACACGCGGCGAGGGCGGCAAGCGGCGAGGCCGACCCGTCGCTCGAATGGTCAAGTTGAACGAATCGCCACGTCGGCGGCTTCCGTCACGGGCTCGCCCGCGTCAGACGCCGGCGATGAAGTAGTCGGCAGGGTGGAGCCGCGCGTCGGCGTCGGCGACCGTGCCGCCGTGCTCGGCAACGCCATGCTCGGCAACGCGATGCTTGGCAACGCCATGCTCGGCACCGTCCTGATCGGGGACGTCTTGGTCAACGACATGATGATCGGAAAAACCGTGGTCGGCACGGACGCCCAGAGTGTCGTTCAGGTGCTCCAGGTCCGTGCCGAGGTCGAGATCCTCAAGAGTGAACATGAATCAACAGTCGACGTGACTCTTGGGTAAGGGAAGCCTTACCTGGAGGTAATCTCTTGGCATACGGGCCGCTTGGTGTGTCGTCGCAGGTCGACCGAGACCTTCCACGGGCAGGACAACCCCACCGCCTCTGACGCGCGCTCGCGGGGTGGTTCGAGCGCCCAAATTGACCCCTCGTCGGAGCGGCGCGTACTGTCGAAGCATCACTTCGTGTGATGGGGTCCATAAGCAACTGAGCTGCAACTGAGACCCGATGTGTCGCGATATTCCTCAAGGACATGGCGTCTGGCGGCGGGAACAAACTCACGCCCACCGCGCTTGTGGTCATGGGGTGTTGCACCCAATGGACGCCTCGCGACGCGACGCTCAAGGCACGCGGCGCGCAAGACCATCGCGACGCAGGCGAACCTGCGCGTACATCGTTCCACCGAGGAGTCCCACCGTGACCGTGACGATCCGCGACGAGCACACGCAGGAGACCGGTACTCGCGACGAGATCTGGGAGCAGATCCGCGCCGAGGCTGCTGAAGCTGCCGCGCACGAACCGGCGATCGCGGGCTACCTGCACACCTGTGTCCTTCGGCACGATTCCCTGACTCATGCCCTGGGTCACGTGCTGGCCTCCAAGCTCGGCAACGCGGCGGTCTCCGAGTTGACGCTCTCCGACCTCATCGCGGACGCGTTCACCAATCCGGCGATCGACGAGGCGGTGCGAGCAGACTTGAACGCGGTCGTCACCCGCGACCCGGCCTGCCGCGGCTACTCCGCGCCGCTCCTGTATTTCAAGGGCTTCCACGCGATCCAGGCCTACCGCGTCGCCCACGAGTACTGGAACCGCGGTCGCGAGTCTCTCGCGCTCTATCTGCAGTCCCGCATCTCCGAGGCGCTGGCGGTCGACATTCACCCCGCAGCCCGCCTCGGCAAGGGCATGATGTTCGATCACGCCACGTCGGTCGTGATCGGCGCCACGGCAGTCGTCGACGACGACTTCTCCATGCTTCACGAGGTCACCCTGGGGGGCACCGGCAAGCAGGGTGGTGACCGCCACCCGAAGATCCGCCGTGGCGTGATGATCGGTGCCGGCGCGAAGGTGTTGGGCAATATCGTGGTCGGCGAGGGCGCCAAGATCGGCGCCGGCAGCGTCGTGCTGGAAGACGTACCAGCGCACACGACCGTCGCCGGCGTCCCCGCGCGGCCCATCTGCTTCCCCGAGCACTCCTTCCCCGCCCTGGAGATGGACCAGTCGCTGGAGGTCACCGACCTGTTCGACGCTGAGTTCGGACGAGTCTTCGACCATGAACCGCCCCGCTGAGCGACCGGTCGTCGCCACCTTCCTCTGCCCGACGGCCCCTGCCACCCTCCGGGGCCACCGACCCACCCGTACGCCGGCCGGTCCGCCGTAGACGGCGTGGTCGCCTGCGGCTCAACGGCCCTCCCCGCGCAGGGCCACGATCCGCGCGCGTCGGCGCGTCCAGTGCGCCCACGGCCGGTACGGATACCCTGGAGACTTGAGTGTGTCGTGAGGAGGAGCCGTCGTGGGCCTGTTCGACCGTGTCGAACGCAAGCTCGAGAGCGCCGTGAACGGCATTTTCGCGCGCGCATTCCGAGCGGACGTCCAGCCGGTCGAGATCGCCTCTGCGATGCGTCGAGCCATGGACGACCGGGCCGCCGTGCTCGGTCAAGGCCGCACCGTGGTGCCGAATCTTTTCACCATCGACTTGTCCACCACGGACTACGAGCGGCTCACGAGCTACGCCGACCTCCTTTCCGAAGAGCTGATCGCGAGCGCCCAGGAGCACGCTGAGCAGCAACGATACCGCCCTGGGGGCCCGTTCCACGTAGCCTTCCGCTCCCGGGAAGACCTGGAGACGGGCGTATTCCGGGTGCGGCCCGCCACCGCGAAGCGCTCCCCCGACGAGTACGTTCCCGGGGACGACCGAGGCCGTCGCCCAGCCCGCGAACAGGGCCCCGAACCGGCCCGCGAACAGGGCCGGGAACAGGGCCGGGAACAGGGCCACGAACAGGGCCGCGGATACGACCCCGCCAGCGGGGAGCGCCGCCGCGAACGCTCCGACGAACTGCGCCGCGCCCACCCGTTCCGCCCCTCCGAGGCCCAGGCCCCCGCGCAGGGCCCGACGGGCATGGCCAGCCACGCGGCAAGCGCCGCCGCAGGTTCGCTGGCCGGCACCGCCGCCGCCGCGCGACACGCGGGCCCAGGGCCGCTGCCGCCGAACGCTCCCTCGCCGGGTCCGCCGAACTCCCTACCGCAGGGTCCGTCGCTCGGTTACCCCTCCGGCGCCGGCGCACCCCCGCGGCCCGCCTATCCCGTCCAGAGCGAGCCCCCCGCTCCCACCGTCGACCCCGCGGACCGCCCCTGGTTGGAGCTGCACGGTGACCACTACCCTCTGCTCGGCCCGCGTACCGTCCTCGGACGGGATTCCGGCGCCGACGTCACGATCGACGACGCCGGGGTGAGCCGCCGACATGCCGAAATCCGCGTCACCCGCGACGGTCCGCACTACGCGGTGACGATCCGCGACCTGAATTCCACGAATGGCACCTACGTCAACGGGGACCGCGTCGAGAGCCGCCGGTTGGCCGACGGGGACCGGCTCACCGTCGGGCGCAGCACCATGTCCGTCCGGACGGCCGGGCGGTGACCCGTTGAGCGAGCTCACCCTGACCGCAGTACGCCTTGGCCTGCTCGTCCTGCTCTGGCTCTTCGTCTTCAGCATCGTTGGAGTCATCCGCAGTGATCTCTACGGCACCCGCATCGTGCGGACCACCCCCGGCGGCCGGGCCCGGGTCAAGCCTGCCGTGAGCGTCCCCGCGGGCCGGGAACGCCGCGGGCGCGGCCTGCAGCAACTCGTGGTCGTCGAGGGCGCCCTTCGCGGCACGAGCATCCCGCTGCGCTCCAACGACGTGCTCCTGGGCCGCAACCCGGAATGCACGCTCGTCCTCGACGACGACTTCGCCTCGGGGCGGCACGCCCGGGTCTTCCCGGAGGGATCCGAATGGTACGTCGAGGACCTCGGCTCCACCAACGGCACCCACCTGGGGGGTCGGCGTCTTTCCGCTCCGGAGCTGCTGCACGAGGGCAGTCGGCTGCAGATCGGGACGACCGTGCTGGAGCTGAGGCGATAGACGCATGACGTTCGCGTTGGACTACGCCGCCCGCACCGACGTCGGCCTTGTTCGCTCCCGCAACGAAGACTCCGGTTTCGCGGGGCCTCATCTGCTCGCAGTCTCCGACGGGATGGGCGGGCACGCCGGTGGCAACGTGGCGTCCTCACTGGTCATCAGCCGGCTCGCACCCCTGGACGGCGACAGTCACGGCTCCGACGATGCTCTGGACATCCTCGCCGCGACCATCGCCGAGGCGAACGCCTCACTCGCGGCGGAGATGGCGCTGGACCAACGGTTGCAGGGCATGGGGACGACGCTGACCGCACTCATGAAGGCCGGCGTCAACGCGCTGGCGCTCGTCCACATCGGCGACAGTCGCGCCTACCTGCTGCGGGGCGACTCCTTCACGCAGATCACGAAGGACCACAGCTACGTGCAGAGTCTCATCGACTCGGGTCGCATCGGCCAGGATGAGGCCGAGCATCACCCGCAACGGTCCCTCGTCACCCGCGTCCTCACCGGCGCACCCGAAGACGAGCCGGACCTGGCGATGCGGGAGGCGCGGGAAGGCGACCGGTACCTGATTTGCTCCGACGGACTGTCCGACTACGTCGCCTCCGACACGATCGGCGAGGTCATGGGGATGGGGCTGGATCCCCGCGCGACGACGAAGCGGCTTGTCGACCTGGCGGTGCGGGGGGGCGCCCCGGACAACGTGACCTGCGTCATCGGCGACGTCGTTTCGGTCACGACCCAGGGCGACACCCAGCCGATCACCGTGGGCGCGGCCGCCGAGCGCCGGACGAGCCGCGCGACGGCAAGCCTGCCGCTCTCTCCTGCCGCGAAGGCCGCCGCCCTGATGCGGGAGGTGACCGGCGCCCCCCTCGCCGGAGACGACGACGACGACAACCAGGGCCTCGACGGGGCGCGGAGGCGAGTGACGCGCCGCTGGCTGCGCACCGCGTTGGTCGCTGTCGTGCTGGTCCTTTCCTTCGCGGCGGCCTCGTACGGCGCGTGGCAGTGGAGTCAGCAAGAGCTGTACGTCGGGCAGGCGGACGGCAAGGTCGCGATCTATCGTGGCGTGCCGCAGTCACTCGGCCCGATCAAGCTCAGCTCCGTGATGGAGGTCAGCGACATCGAGGTCGGCGATCTGCCGCAGATGTGGCGCGACCGCCTGGACGGGCAGGTGCGCATCTACGACGAACGTCAGGCGCGCGAGAAACTCGACGAGATCCGGCGCGACGTCCAGCAGAAGCAGACCAGGGCCGCCGCGAGCGCCCCGGACGGGAGGTCGTTGACATGAGCACGGTCAGCACGTTCCGGCCGGGCACGCGGCGCGGTGTCGAGCTCATCCTGCTGCTCTTCGCGGTGGTGATCGTGCTGCTCGCCTATCTCGGGGTGGGGCTCGCGACCGACGGGCAGGTGCCGGTGGACATCCTGACGCAGGGCGCCTGGGTGCTGGTCTTCGCCATGGGGTTGCATCTGGTGCTGCGCTGGCGCGCGTCGTACGCGGATCCCCTGATGCTGCCCATCGCGACGCTGCTCAACGGGCTCGGCATCGTGATGATCCACCGTCTCGATATCGCGGCAGGAGCCCAGGGCGGGTCAGCGCCGCGGCAGATCGTGTGGGCGGGCCTGTCCATGGTGGTCGCCGCCCTGGTCCTCGTCTTCTTGCGCGACCATCGGATCCTGCAGCGGTACACGTACACGGCGATGGCGGCCGGCATCCTCGCGCTGCTCCTGCCGCTGTTGCCGGTGATCGGCAAGGAGGCCGGCGGCTCGCGGATCTGGATCGAGCTCGGCGGCCTGTCGTTCCAGCCGGGGGAGATCGCAAAGATCCTGCTCACGGTTTTCTTCGCGGGCTACCTCGTGCAGACGCGCGACGCGTTGTCCATCGCCGGCCGTGACATCCTCGGCTGGCGGCTGCCGCGCGCGCGCGACGTCGGCCCCATCCTCATCGCGTGGGCGGTCGCGGTTCTGGTGCTGGTCTTGGAGCGAGATCTGGGCACGTCGCTGCTGTTCTTCGGCCTGTTCGTGGCGATGCTCTATGTCGCCACCGAGCGGCGGAGCTGGGTGGCGATCGGGATGGTGCTGTTCGTCGGCGCCGCCTGGGTGTCCTTTCTCCTGTTCGCGCATTTCCAGCGGCGGGTGCGCATCTGGCTGGACCCGTGGGCCCCGGAGAATTTCGACGCGAGTTACCAGCTGCGCCAGGGTTTGATGGGGCTCGGGTCGGGCGGGATGCTCGGCACCGGCCTCGGGCAAGGGCGACCCCAGACCACCCCGCTCGCCGAGAGTGACTTCATCATCGCCTCCCTCGGTGAGGAACTCGGGCTGGTCGGATTGTTCGCGATCATCGTGCTCTACGCCCTGCTCATCGAGCGGGGGCTGCGCACGGCGCTCGGCACCCGCACTGGTTTCGGCAAGCTGCTCGCCGCCGGCCTGTCGTTCACGATGGCGCTGCAGGTCTTCACCATCGTCGGCGGCATCCTTCGGGTCATCCCCCTGACGGGCCTCACGACCCCGTTCCTGTCCGCGGGCGGATCCTCACTTCTCGCGAATTGGACCATCGTGGCGATCCTGTTGCGGATCAGCGACCACGCGCGCCGACCCCTGCCCGACCCCGACGAGGTCCCGAACGGCTCGGATGCCCCCACCCAGGCGGTGCGCTCGAGATGAACTCCCCGATCCGGCGCCTCACCGTGCTCGTCGCGGCCATGTTCGCGCTCCTGCTGGCCTTCTCCTCGTGGATCCAGTTCGCCGACGCGAAGACCCTGCGCAACGCGGAGGGCAACAGCCGTACGCTCATGTCCGCCTACGAGCAGGAACGCGGCGCCATCCTCGTCGACCAGACTCAGATCGC
>CAJDWP010000030.1_pt1 | contig 14584 bp, 9 predicted proteins | sample 7391631 | NCBI WGS metagenome assembly CAJDWP01 (sample SAMEA7055740, study PRJEB34461) | soil metagenome | biome: terrestrial ecosystem; feature: Peninsula; material: soil | place: Antarctica | collected 2016 | reverse complement strand
GCGCTCCGGTCGCGAGCTCGGCGCCGCACACTCGGCACGCCGCACGTCGGGCGGATCGATTCGTTCGGCGCCCGGCCCGGCCCCGTTCGCCCGCCCCGCTCGGCCGCGCGCCAACGCCGACCGCGTCGCCGAACACCGCCGCGGCTCCGTCGAGGAATCGGGAGGGCCGTCGGGTGGCCCGCCCGCCCGCCTGGCGGGCAGCCGCCCAGCTGAGCCTCACCTCGCGGCGTGCCCGCGTGAGGCCGACGTAGAACAGCCGCCGCTCCTCCTCGATCGCGTCGGGTCCCTCCGCCATCACGATCGGCAGGTACCCGTCGCTCGCCCCAGCCAGAAACACCACGTCCCACTCCAGCCCCTTCGCGGCGTGCAGCGACGCGAGCGTGACGCCCTCGACGGTGGGTGCGTGCTGGGCTGACGCGCGGTGGTCCAATTCGAGCACCAGATCTGGAAGACGCGCCTCGGGGTTCGCCGCCGCGAGGTCGTCGGCAAGCCTCGCCAGGGCGTTCAGGGACTCCCAGCGTTCGCGCACCGACCCTCCGGAGCTCGGCGCCTGGAAGCTCCAGCCCGCACCGGTGATGACGTCGCGGGTCAGCTCGCCCAGGGGCGCCGAGCCGTCGTCGGATCTCGCCGCGCCGCGGAGCAGCACCACCGCGCGCCGCACCTCCTCGCGGGCGAAGTAGCGTTCGCCGCCGCGCACCAGGTAGGGAACGTCCGCCGCGGACAGCGCCTGCTCGAAGGCTGCGGACTGCGCGTTGGTGCGGAAGAGCACCGAGATCTCGCTGGCCGAGGTGCCCTCCCGCAGCAGCGCGCCGATGGCGGTGGCCACGCCGGCAGCCTCGGCGTCCTCGTCCGGGTACGCGGTGAGGACGGGCGACGGCCCCGGCGGTCGTTGGGCGACCAGGCGCACCGGCTCGGTTGTACGGCGCACTGCGTCCGGGCCTGAGCGCAGCACCAGGTTCGCCAAGCCCACCACCTGCGGCGTGGAGCGGTAGTTGCGCACCAGCCGGATCACCCGGGCATCGGGATGGCGCTGCGTGAAGTCGAGCAGGTGCCGCGGAGTCGCGCCTGTGAACGAATAGATCGTCTGGGACGGGTCGCCCACGACGCACACGTCGTCGCGGTCCCCTAGCCACAGGTCGAGGAGCCGTTGCTGGATGGCGTTGACGTCCTGGTATTCGTCCACCACGAAGTGCCGGTACTGCCCCCGCACCTGCTCGGCGATGCTGGGGTGCGCGGCGAGGATACCCGCGAGAATCACTAGCACGTCCTCGAAGTCGATGACGCCTCGCGCCGATTTGGCGTCCTCGTACGCCGCCAAGAGCCGAGCCATGGCCGTCGGATCGAGTCCCGCCGGATCGCGCCGGGCCGCTCGAGCAGCCGCGGCGTACGCCTCGGCCGTGTGGCCGCACAGCTTGGCCCACTCGATCTCAGAGGCGACGTCGCGTACGGCGGGGCGGTCTAGGCGCAGACCGAGCCGGCCGGCGGCCTCGGCGACGAGGCCCGCTTTGTGCGGCAGGATCTCCGGGGCCGCGCCGCCCACGGCCCGGGGCCAGAAGTAGTGCAGCTGCCGCAGCGCCGCCGCGTGAAACGTGCGGGCCTGCACGCCCCCGACACCGAGCTCCCGCAACCTCGTGCGCATTTCCCCGGCGGCGCGCGCGGTGAAGGTCAGAGCGAGGATCCGGTCGGGGCGACACACCCCGCTCATCACCCCGTACGCGATCCGGTGCGTGATCGCGCGGGTTTTGCCGGTGCCGGCTCCCGCGAGCACGCACGCGGGGCCCACCGGATGTGAGGCCACCTCGCGCTGCTCCGGATCCAGGCCGTCAAGCACCGCGTCCGCGTCGACCACGCCGCCCCTCGAGCCCGCCACCGTCGCCACCTCTCCGTCGCCTGAGGTGCCCCGACGGCTCGTCCCCTTGTCGGAGTGCCCGTTGTCCGAGTACCCGACTGCGCCTCGGGCGCACCTTCCCAGACGGTACCGACACGCCTCGGCGCGACGCCCGGTGGTCGCCGTCCCCCGGTGCGTTGGCAGCTGCGCGGGTCGCTGGTCCACACTGGGCTCATGGCTGAGCGTCCGACCCGACCCGAACCCGGCCGCGTCGTCGTGTTTGCCACATCCTGGTGCCCGTTCTGCACCGCGTTGCGTTCGGGACTCGACGATCTGGACGTGCCGTACGACCTGGTCGACGTCGACGAAGACACGGCGGGTGGGGCGTTCGTGGAGTCCGTCAACGGGGGTGATCGGACGGTGCCGACGGTGCTGTTCCCGGATGCCTCCACGCTCACCAACCCCACCTCGGCCGACGTCGCCCGGCGTTTGGGCTGATCAGGTTCACTGCGCTCGGACGGTCCCGGCCTCGAGCACCTGGTCCAACTGCGCTCCATACCAACGCTCAATGAGCCGACGCGCGATCGACAGGCGCCCTGCGATGCCCACCGTGCCCGCGCTGAGCTCGCTCGCGAGTTCGTCGCGTCCCCACCAGCGTGCTTCGACGATCTCGGAGGAGTCGAGCACGAGACGCTCCTGCGAGGTCCTCGCCTCGTAACCGATCATCACCGAGGCCGGGAACGGCCACGGCTGGCTGCCGACGTACGAGACCGCGTCGACGACGACGCCGACCTCCTCGGCCACCTCGCGCACCACGGCGTCCTCGAGCCGCTCGCCCGGTTCCACGAATCCCGCCAGGACGGACACGCGCGCTGCTTTGAACCGCGGTCCCCGGCCCAGAAGCAGGCGGTCTCCGGGCCCGATCACGGACATGATCACGGCCGGGTCGGTCCGGGGAAATTGGACGGAGGCGTCCCGCACACAGACCCGCACCCAGCCTGACTGGCCTGACCGCGCGGATGCACCGCACCGTGGACAGTGTCTGTGGGTGGCGTGCCAACGAGCCAGCCCCACGCCGGTGAGAGCCAGCTCCAGCGCCAGGTCGTCGAGCCACGGGCCGCATTCGCGCAGGTCGGCCCAGACGGCGCGGGGGTCCCCCAGCACCCGTCGGGCCCGTTCGTTGTCGGGGTGGCGCATCAGCACGTACGGGATCCCGGCGCCGTCCCGCCCCAGGAAGGCCGCCCTTCCGGTGTCGTCCGCCCGTGGACCGTCCGGTCGGGGGCGCCGAGTGACCAGACGTGTCGCCGCGCCGCCCGCGAGGACCGGCACCTCCTCGCCCGCGGTGTCCAGCACCCGGGTGTCGGGGCTCTCGAGAAGTCGGCCCACGAGGTCCATCTGCAGGCGCTCGTCCGATCGCCGATCGAGCCGGGAGACGAGGTCGCCGTCGGGGCGGGGGGACGCCCATGCCCGCCGCGCCGCGTCCTCCGTCGCGGAGTTCATGCGCGTCAGCGTAGCGGCCGCGAGCGGGTCCGTCGGGCGACCCCGTAGCGGCCGCGAGCGGGCCTGTCGGGCGACCCCGTAGCTGCCGCGAGCGGACCCGTCCGGCGACTCCCGATGGGCAGGTCGGTACGGTGGCATCGTGACACGCGACGCCCTGACCTTCGCTGCCCTGGCGAGCGCCGCTGTGCCTGGCCTGTCCCCCGTCAGCGCAGAAGCGGTGCGCGGCCGACCGGGCGAGCAGTTCCGCGTCGGCTTCGTGGAGGACGCCGAGCACCGCCGGTGGGTGGTGCGCCTCCCGTCGGATGCCGTTGCGGCGGCCCGTCAGGACGCGTCGATCACCCTGCTGTCGATGCTGGCGCGCCGCGTCCCCTTCGCGGTGCCGTCGCCCAAGGGGTTCGTCGAGTTGCGGGACGGGCGCCGCGCGATGATCTATCCGCTGATCAGCGGGCACCCGTTGTCGCTGTACGCGATGCCCGCCGGCGCAGGGCTGGCCGCCGAGGTCGGGCGGGCGGTGGCACATCTGCACAACGTGGACCGTCGGCTGTTCGAAGAGGCGGCGGTGCCCGTCTACGACGCGGAAGAATGCCGTCGGCGCCATCAGCTCGAGGTGGACCGCGGCGCGCACACCGGGCTGGTTCCGGTCGGTTTGCTGTCCCGCTGGGAGCGGCTCCTCGACGACGTGGCGTGGTGGCGCTTCGCGCCGTGCCCGACGCACGGCCATCTCGACGGCGTGCACCTGCTGGCGGCTTTCTCCTCAGACGAGCACGCGGCCAGCGGCCGAATTCGCGCCATCGTCGGGTGGGAAGACGCCAAGGTGGGGGATCCCGCCGAGGACTTCGCGGCGCTGGTGGCGTCTGCAGCCCCTGAAACGGTGGACACGGTGCTGGAGGCGTACGCCATGAGTCGCCTCGAGAACCCGGACCCGCACCTGGAGAGTCGCGCCCGCCTCATCGCTGAGTTGAGGCTGGTCGCGAACCTGCTGGCCGCTGTGTCCGCGGACGACGAGCTCGCGACCGAGGCTGCGACCCAGGCGCTGCGGCGTCTCGACGCCCACGTCGGGGCCTCGGTGTCGCCGCCGGTGGGCGGGCACGATGAGGCGGCCGTGACCGTCGTGTTCGACCGCGGCCCGGCGCCGGACCGGCTCTACACCGCGGGTCCGCCGTCGACGGACGCGAGCGCGTCGGGGCCTGGGCCCGAGCCCCGCGCCTCGACGCCTTAGGCTTCGAGACCTTCGAGCGGCCCTGACGCCCAGCCGGCCTCGGAGGCGACGCCCCGATCCGACCTACCTTCCCCGGCCCAGCCCGCTGCTTCAGCTGTCCCCGCCGAGCGCGCACAGCCTTCGGGGCTCGACGATCACGCGCCGTGAGGCGCCGTGAGGCGCCGCGGGTCGGCGTACTGTTCACAGCGCCTCCTGCGCGCGGGACCCGGACCCGATCAGCGCAGCCTCCAGCTCCGCTCTGGAGGGCAGCTCTGGGTATACGGTCCGCCCGGTCGCCGCGTTGTAGTAGCCAGCGCGGACTCGCGTCTCGTCGAGTCCCCGGAGCCGGGCGTAGGCGAGACGGTAGATCGCGAGCTGGGTCGCGACCGCGCGAGAGCTGCGCCCCCCCGTCCGTCCGGTCTTCCAGTCGACGATGACCACGCCCCGGGAAGGGGCATCGGGTGAGCGGTCCGGGTCGGGGAAGACGGCGTCGATCCGACCCCGCACCGCCACCCCGGCGATCGTGATCTCCACCGGGAGCTCGACCTCCAACGGCACCCGATCGGCCCACTCAGCGTCGAGGAACCGGGCACGGGACTCAACGATCTCCGCCTGCGAGGGGCCGGTGTCGTCCGCGCTCCCCGGGAGATCGTCAAGGTCCAGCATCGCGGCCCGCTGAAAATGGCTCTCCACCCACGCGTGGAACTCCCGACCGGCGCGGGCGCCGTCGGTCGGCGGCCGAGGCATGGGACGACGCAGGTCGATCGCGTAGGAGCCCTCGTCGCGTGAGAGCGCGACCAACCCTGACACGGACAGGTGCTGCGGCATCCTTACCGTCGGCACACCCCGTCGGGCCGTCGCCTCGTCCCGTTCCGCGAGCAACGCGATGAGCTCGCGGTCGAGGATCGATCCGGTCGCTGCCGCACGGACGACCTCGTCCGGCCACGCCACCCGCGGGTCACTCGCTGCGCCGCTAGACGCCAAGCGCGTCGACGACGCCTCGCCGGCTGGCGCGTCGCGGGCAGGCACAGGGGGTTCAGGCCAGGACCGAAAGAGCCGCGCCGCGTTCTCCAGCAAAGCTCGCCGGTGGGGTGAAGGTTCCGCCGGCCAGCTCGCGGTCTGTCCGGCGATGGGCTCAGGGCGGGTGCATCGTCCGTGCTCGTCCGGCGTCGGCATGGGCGCCCACGGGCCGACGGTGATGTCTCCGGCCTCGTGAGCGTCGATCCCGGTGTCGAACCAGACGGGCTCGCCCAGCAGCTCACGCAGGAATCTCGAGGTCACCCGGGGGGTCGTCGCATCGGTCCACACGGAGCAACTGAGCAGACACAGGTGCCGAGCGCGGGTGAGCGCAACGTACGCGAGGCGGCGTTCCTCACGGATCGTTCGTTCGCCTCCCGCGTCGACAAACTCCTGAAATGACCGTAGAAACTGGGCGGTGTCGGTCGCTGAGCGCCAGTCGAGCACGGGAAGCCCGTCCGCGTCGCCGCGCAGGTCGTACGGCAAGGATCCCAACCCGACGCACCACCCTTTGTCCCGGGCGTCCGGCACAACCCACCGCCCGTCTCGCCGCGAGGAAAGCGCGGACGCGGTGCTCGGGAAAGTACCCTCCACGAGCCCAGGCACCGCGACGAGATCCCATTCCAAGCCCTTGGCGGCGTGCACCGTCAGCACTTGAACTGCAGCGCGGGACACCGCCGCGACGGGGACGTCCAGGCCCTGCTCTTCAGAATGCGCCGCGTCGAGCCAGTCGAGGAATCCACCCAGCGTCGGCCGGTCCGCGCTTCCCTGGAACGAGGCGGCGGCGTCGGCGAAAGCGTCCAGGTGCAGGCGCGATTCCTCCAGGGCGCGGTCAGGCCGCGAGGCTACCTCTACATCGAGTCCCAGGAATCGCTCGGCTTCGGCCACCACGTCGGCGACGCCGATCGTCGACACGGCGCGCACCTTTTGCACGATCCGCGCCAGCCACGCGATCCTGCGCCGAGCGACCGGCCCGATCCGCTGGCCCTCCGGGCCGACCCACGCCGGCGCGGGAAGCTGTTCGATGGCCTCCACCAGGCCGGGCTCGTCTCGAGCGCCGTCTGGGCGGGGCGTCGGGTCGGCGGTCGCCCACGAAGCTCGGACGCCGCCGACCCGCACATCAGTCGCGGCGTCCGTCGGCACGCCGGTCGGTTTCTCGGCCTGTTTGTCGGTCGGAACGTCGCCGTCCGACCGTGGACGGGAGCCGGCGAGGGGTGGCGGGACGCGCCGCAGGTGCCGGGCCCACGCCGCGAGTCCGTCCAGATCTGCGGCGCCGAGACGGCATGGCGGCCCGACGAGCAACCGCAACAGACGATCGGCACGGCTCGGGTCGTGGACAACGCTCAAGAGGGACACGACGTCCTGCACCTCGGGCGTCGTGAGGAGCCCGCCGAGGCCGACAACTTCCACCGGGACGCCACGTTCGTGGAGCGCATCGACGATCGCGGGGAACTGCGCTCGACGACGGCACAAGACAGCCGCGCTGAGCCCGGTGGGCTGCCCATCCGGTCTGAGCCATGCTGCGGCGATCCGCTGCGCGACGTGCAAGGCCTCAGACTCCACGGTGGGCCATCGGGCGACCTCGACCGTTCCGAGCGCGGCGCCCGGCGCGGGGATCAGCCGTCGCACGGGGACTGGACCGTCCGCGAGCGGGGCAGAGACGCGATGGGCTGCCGCCAGGATGCGCTCGTCGTTGCGCCAGCTCACCGACAGCGACAACACTGGCCCGGCGGCGCCTGCTACCGCGCCGTGCCCTGGGTGTGCGGGTCGGCGGCCGGCCGAGGGGAAGCGGGTGGTGAACCGCGCCAGGGTGTTCTCGCTGGCTCCGCGCCATCCGTAGATCGCCTGGTGGGGGTCGCCCACCGCCATGACGGGCACGCTCGAGCCGGCGGCCGAGTCCGCGAACAGCGAGTGCAGTAGCTTCAGCTGGGCCTCGCTCGTGTCCTGGAACTCGTCCAAGAGCACCGCGCCCAGAGCACCGCGCTCGCGGCGCGCCACAGCGGGGAACGTGCTCGCGAGCCGCGCCGCCAAAGCCACCTGGTCCGCGAAGTCGAGACAGTCCCGTCGACGCTTCGCCTGGTCGTACGCGCTGACGAGCGGCAGGATCTGGCGGCGCGCGGCGATCGAGCTCAACAGCTCGCGCACGTCCGCCGGGACCCGCCGCGAGCCTGCGGCGATCGGCAGGGCCTGCACTCGGGAGGTGAACTCCTCGCACCACCCGTCGAGTTCGTCGACCGTCCGGAGGTGTTCCGCGAGCTCTCCGGACAGATGGAGAACGGCCCGAGTCACCGTGGACTCCACCGAGGAGACCGCGTCCATCGGACCGTCGTAGGACGTCGTCACCTCGTGCGCGAGCTGCCAGGCGGACGCGGGCGTCAGGAGTCGGGCATCCGGCTCGACGCCGAGGAGCAGGCCGTGCTCGGCAACGATCCGGCCCGCGTACGCGTGGTACGTGGATACGGAGACCGCGTCCACCGTCGAATCCCCCGCGTCCCTCAGCCCGTGCAGGCCGGCGACCTCGCGCAGCGACCCGAGCCGGCGGGACACGCGGGTGGCGAGCTCGGTCGCGGCCTTGCGAGTGAAGGTGAGCCCCAAAACCTCACCGGGCCTCACCACCTCGTTGGCCACCAGCCACACGACCCTGGAGGCCATGGTCTCGGTCTTGCCGGAACCAGCGCCCGCGACCACCAACACGTGGTCGTCAGGAGCCTCGATCACGGTCCGTTGCTCAGGCGTGGGGCGCGGCAGGCCCAGAACATCCGCGATCTCGTCAGCTCCCATGCCGCGCATCTCAGATCACCTTCCCGTCGGCACTCGCCGGACAACTGGCACGGAACCGACAAGTCCGGCACCAGGGGCCGCTGTTCGCGGCGTACGTCGATGAGGCCATGGCGTCGGCGGTACCGACCAGGAGGCGCTGCGCCCACCCCGGATCCGCGTCGCTCCCGAGAGCTGCTTGCACCTGCACGTCGATCTTTGTCGCGGCGGCAGCGGAGCCCAGCTGCAAGAGCGCCGCGCCGCCGGAACGGGCCGCCTCGCGCCACGTCCGATCGAACTCACCCGACCCTTGCTCCCCGGGCCTGGCCGACGGGTCGTCAGATGCTTCGCTGCCGGCCTGGTCGCACTCCTCGACCATCGCCTGGTAGGCACCGAGCTGCGGGTGTCGTGCGACGTCAGCGAGGCGCGGTTTGCTGGAACCGGTCTTGAGGTCGACGACCCGCAGAGAGCCGTCGGTGGAGCGCTCAAGCCGATCGACGCGGCCGCGGACCGTCACCGGGCCGACCCGGGCGCGGAGGGTGACCTCCCGCCCCACCAGCGACCACCCGGCTGCGGCGGCGTCGGCGTGGTATCTCGCCAGGCGCGACAGCATGTCGTGGGCCAGGCGCCGCCGACGCTCGCAGACCCAGCCGTCGGGGATCCCCAGGCTCGGCCACCGGGCGTCGAGGGCGGCGTGAAGAGCGGCGGGATCGGCGTTGTCGACCTCCGCGGCGATCGCGTGCACCAGGGTGCCCACCGCGTCGGCACCGCCGCCCGTGCGCGGGTCGCCCCCGCTCGTTTGGAACAACCAGCGCAGCCCGCACTGTTGGAGGGCCTCTACGTGGGAGGGCGACACGATCACGGTGTCGCGGCCGTCCCTGCGTGGCCGGTCGTCGCTGACGTCCGCGAGCCCCCACCACGACGCGGGATGGGCGCCGCGAACGCCGTGAGCGTCCAGCAGACGCAGCCGCCGCGCGGCGGCCAGTCGCTGCGCATCGGTCCCCGCGAGGACCACGGCGCGCCGCAACTCCGCGACGGCCCCGGGGAGCGTGATCTCTCGCGGCGCGACATCGGCCGGGCGATTCGGGTCCGTGGCCCCGGCCTCGACCAGCTCCAGAAACGGCGACGGCCGATCCTGCTCGCCCGCGACGGCGGTGACCAGCAAGTCCCCGCGGGTGCGCGTCACCGCGACATGGAAGAGCCGCGTCTCGTCGTGCGCCACCGCGGCGATCGCGGCGCGTACGCTTTCGGGGCCGCCCGGTGGACGCCCAGAGGCCCACTCCACAAGATCTTGGGAGCCCAGGATGGTCCCGCGCAGCCGCAGGTCCGGCCACACGCCGTCCTGAACGCCCGCCACGACGACGAGGTCCCACTCACGGCCGGCGGCGCCCTGCGGCGTGGTCAGCGTCACCGCATCGTCGGCGGGTGACGTGACCACCAGGCTGTCTCCGGCCACGTCCTGGCTCTCGACGTGGGCCCAGAACCCGTCAGGACCACGGCCCGGGAGCCGGTCCGCGTAGCGCGCTGCCGCGTCGAAGAGGGCCACCGCCGCATCGAGGCAGCGGTCCGCCCAGGCCCCAGCCGACCCACCGGTCACGGCGGTCCGACGCCACGTCTCCGCGACGCCCAGAGCGTCCCAGATCGCCCACAACACGCTGTGCGCGCTCACCCCACGGTCCCAGCGTCCACCGGCGCGTCGTGCCGCCCGGGCTCCCGCGGATAGGGAGCGCGCGAGACGCCGCGGGGCTTCTCCCACCGCGCCGATCTCGTCGAGCACGCCGTGGCCGAGCAGTCCGGCCAGCAACGCGTTCTCCGCGCCATCGACGGCAGCCGTCGACCCATCGAGCGATGCGTCGAGCGACCCATCTAGCGTCGCCGCGCAGGCGCTCGTCGAACGCAGCCCCCTTTCCGCGACCGCGCGGCGCAGCGCCCGCCGCAACCCGCGAACGGCCAAGCCGTCCATCCCCCCCAGGGGGGAGGTGATGAGCTCGTACGCCTCGTCGGCGCTCAGCGGCTCTCTCTCCGGACGAGGCTGCGCCTCCCCCTGCGACCGAGGCTGCGCCTCCCCCTGCGACCGAGGCTGCGCCTCCGACGAGGCGACGCTCAGGCTGACGCGCAGCAGCAGAAGCATGGCGCGCACGACGGGTTCCTCCCGAAGGGGGCCCTGCGTGCCGTCAACAGCGAGCGGCACGCCCGCCGCGCCTAACGCCCGGCGCAACGGCCCTGCCTGATGCGCTCCGCGCACGATCACCGCCATGTGCGACCAGGGCAGATCGTGCAGCAGATGTGCGCTGCGCAGCGCCTGCACGACGTGCCGGGACTCCTCTGCCGCCGTGCCGGCCAGCAGCACGCGCGCCCTGGGCGACGCATCGACCCCCGTCGTGGCGGGCCGCCCATCGGACCAGGCCGGCGTCGGCCCTCGATGCGCCGCGCTCCCGTGCACACCGATGCGCCCGGCCACCCGGTCGGCCACAGCCGCCGGCTCGCCGGACGCCCGCCAGCGATGCCGCAAGACGTACGTCGGGCCTGCCCCGGCCATCGATGTGAAGAGCTGCGGGTCTGCCCCGCGGAACGTGTGGGTGGCTGCGTCCGGGTCGCCGACGAGAAGGAGATCCGCTCCGAGGCCCGCCGCCCGCGCCACCAAGCGGGCTCCCGGCGGGGTGAGCTCCTGGGCGTCGTCCACGACGATCACCGCGAGTCCAGGAAGCACGCTCGCCAGGAGGTCGGGATCGTCATCAAGCGCGTCCGCGGCGGCGCCCAGGATGGCCGCCGGGTCGTATCCTCCCGGGCTCGACAGCGCGGTCACGTCCTCGTACTCCTCTGCCAGCGCGGCTGCTGCGACCCATTCAGGACGGCGCAGCCGACGACCCAGCGAGGCAAGCTCTGACGGTGAGATGTCGCGTTCAGTGGCGCGCATCAGGAGATCCCTCAGCTCCCCGCGAAAACCCCGCGTGGCGAGGGCCCCGGCCAGGCGGTCAGGCCAGGTGGCCCGACGACCCAGTCCGTCCGCGTGCCCCGCGAGCAGCTCCCGCAGGATCACGTCCTGCTCCGGTCCGCTGAGCAGTCTCGGCTCGGGCATTCCTTCGGCAGCGGCGCGTGCACCCAATAGCGCGAACGCCAACGACGACGGGGTGCGGGCGAGCGGCTGCGTCGCGGCCCTCGCGAGACCGGTCGCGATCCGGTCGCGCAGCTCGGCTGCGGCGGAGCGCCGGGGGGTCAGGACGAGGCACGCATCCGGAGATACGCCCTCGTCGATCCGGTCGGACACGGCCGCCAGGACCGCCGTGGTCTTACCCGTCCCCGGGGCGCCCAGCACCACCGCAGGACCTCCTCGATGGCGCGCCACCGCCCGCTGATCCGAGTCGAGTTCGGGCCCACCCCCCCAGATCCGCGACGCGCAGGATGCTCCGCCCTCCGGGATGCGACGCTCCAAAACCACCATGAGGCGATCGCAGCAGAGAGCACCGACACCGCTACGAGCTGCGGAAAGACGAGCTCCGCTCGTCCTGCGCGGGGGGCCGCCCTCGCGCAAGGTCGACCCGTCCGTCTGTCCCCAACACCGTCCCCTCACCCCGCCAGTGAGCACCAGCCCGCTCACGCAGCCCGGAGGGCAGGTCACCGGCCGCGTTCACAACACGCCACCATGGCACCAGGTGCCCGTACCGGCGCATCACCCACCCCGCGTAGCGCGGTCCGCACCCCACGAGCGCGGCCACGTCCCCATACGTTCGGACCCGGCCGGGGGGGATCGCGTCGACGGCATCGAGCACCTCCCACGCCGCGGCAGGGACCTCCAGCGCGACGTCGGCTCGACCACCACAATCGTCCGCGTGTTCGGCCCCGCGTCCCGCAGTGCGCGCCATGGCGCGGACATTACCTCGCTAGGATGACGTCCAGAGACCTCGCCCGACGGGAACGCTCCACGGTGCAGGTCCAACAGGTCGGAGTCTGAGACGAATCTGCGATGGCTGGCGGGCGCGGGCGCCGGAGGCGGTTCGTGTACGGACGGTGAAGGAGCGCGACGTGACGAGCTACGACGACGGTCGGAACAACCGCGGGATCCGCCTGTCCCGCCAGGCCCGCCGCGCCCAGCTGCTGGGAGCAGCCCAGCAGGTGTTCGTGAGCCGCGGCTACCACGCGGCCGGGATGGACGAGATCGCCGAGCGTGCCGGAGTGTCCAAACCTGTGCTCTACCAGCACTTTCCCGGCAAGATGGAGCTCTATCTCGCACTCCTCGACGACGCGAACGAGCAGATCATGGCTGGTGTGCTCAGCGCGCTGGAGGCCGCCTCCAGCCAAAGCGACCGCGTCTGGGCCACCATGGAGGCCTACTTCGACTTCGTGTCGCGCGAGGGCACCCCGTACCGGCTCGTCTTCGAATCAGACCTCCTGAACGATCCCGCGGTCCGTGAACGGCTCGAACGGGTCGAGCGCCAGAGCGCCGCCGCCATCGCCCCGCTCATCCAGCAGAACACCGACTACACCGACGCCGAAGCAATGCTGCTGGCCACAGCGATCGTCGGAATGGCCCAGCACTCCGCGCGGTTCTGGCAACAACGCGATGAAAACATCCCCCGACAAGATGCGGCCCGCCTGGTGGCGACCCTCGCGTGGAGGGGCATCAAGCGCCTTCCCGAGAGTCGTGCGGCCCTGGGCGAGGTATTCCTCGGCCACTGACGGCCACGCAGCCCACCCAGACGACCGGCCGGCGCTTCCAGCTCGGCCCGCGACGAAAGGAACCCCGTGGAGATTCGCATCGGTGTCCAGCACTGCACCCGTGAGATCACCCTGGATAGCGATCAGGACCCGGAGGAGATCGAAGCCGCCGTGTCTGCGGCGATCGACGCCGACACGACTCTGCGCCTGCTGGACAAGCAAGGCAAGGTGGCGCTGGTGCCCAGCCGTGCCATCGGCTACATCGAGATCGGCTCCCCCCGCCACGGCGGCGTCGGCTTTGGTCGCCTGTGAAGAGCGCCGTCGTTCCACCCGTCGCGCCCGCCCCCCGTTGAGCGTATGAGGGGAGCGCTCGACGCACCCCTCGTCGCGCCTACCTGGCCGCTCGCCGCGTGGTCGTCACGATTCGATCGCGAGGCCGTGTCAACGCGTCGAGCGCGGGTACCTATCCTGCCGCGGGGGACTGCCCCGGCACGGAGCAAGCCTTCACGAAGGAGAATAACGTGATCAGCACCATTATCGGCGCCATCATCGGAGGCCTTATCATCGGCGCTCTGGCACGCCTGGTGATGCCTGGCCATCAGAACATCTCGATCCTTATGACCATCCTGCTGGGCATCGCCGGCTCGGCCATCGGTTCGTGGATCGTGTACACGGTGGGGTACAGCAACGGCAATGGCGGTTTCGCCATCGTCCCGTTCCTCGCCGGAATCGTCGTAGCGGCGGCCCTGATCGCCGTGTATTTGTCGGTGACCGGCCGCAAAAGCGTCGGTCGCTGACGCGGCGCGAGTCGCTCACCGCGTCGGAAGGCGCCGGGCGCAAATACTCATGATCGAGATGGGGGGCTCCGCGTTGCGGGGCCCCCCATCTCGCTTCCCAGAAACAACCGCTACCATGACTATTGACATGTCGGTGCCCGGTCGGCCATAGACATCGGATTTCGTGGTAATCGTCCACGCGGAAGGCGCGGGAGAAGCGCCCTCCATCTTGTGAAGAACTCCGATCGGCCCCTCAGTACGCCACCACTGCCTCGACGCTGGTGGGACTGCGCGCTAGCGCGGCGACCTCGTCCGGCGGTCCGATCGAGAGAAGAGCATGACGCCGACCACCATCGACCCTGCTGCCATCCTTGCCGCCACCATTGCCGCCACGGACGTGGAACACGACCTGCCGATCATCGACGCGGGCGATGACCCATACGTGGCGCCGGAGACGACGTTCGCCGACTTCGGGATCCACGCCGACATCGTGGACGCGCTCGCGGACGCGGGGATCAGCACCCCCTTCCCCATCCAGGCCATGACGCTTCCGGTCGCTCTCGGCGGTCACGACATCATCGGCCAGGCCAAGACAGGCACCGGCAAGACCCTCGGTTTCGGGGTCCCTTTGTTGGACAAGGTAGCGGCGTGCGGCGACGCCGCGCACGCCGATCTGCCGTACCCTGGCCGCCCGCAGGCGCTCGTCGTGGTCCCGACACGAGAGCTGGCCGTCCAGGTCGCCGGGGACCTCACCACCGCCGGCACGCGTCGCCGCATCCGGATCGAGTGCATCTACGGCGGACGCGCGTTCGAACCGCAGGTCAGTGCGTTGAAGCGAGGCGTCGAGGTGGT
>CAJDWP010000058.1_pt1 | contig 14616 bp, 9 predicted proteins | sample 7391631 | NCBI WGS metagenome assembly CAJDWP01 (sample SAMEA7055740, study PRJEB34461) | soil metagenome | biome: terrestrial ecosystem; feature: Peninsula; material: soil | place: Antarctica | collected 2016 | reverse complement strand
CCGTACCGTGATGCACGTGTCGCCCACCAGCAGCCTCATCTTCGTCGTCGTCATCGACACCTGGGCGATATGTCTGTCTTTGTACGCGATGCGTCGCCGCGAGCAACTGACCACCGCACGATCGGTGGATCGGTTCTCGGCGCACATGCGCGTCCTGCAGCGCCGCAGCGGCCAGCCCGTGCCGCGGCCCGAGCCGGTGACGTCCTCGGGCGCCGCCCAGAGTTCGATGTTGGTGGTGGGATCGCGCGACGAGGTCGTCCATCTCGACCAGGATGTGATGGACGACGTCCGCGCTTCCCGTCGCGGCGCTGCCTGGGAGGTTGACGACGTCACGCCGAATGCCGCACGCGGCCACGGCCGTCTCGCTCGTCCGACGCCGGGTCTGGTGGGGCACACGGTCCGGATGATCGACGGCGCGACGCATGCCGTCACCGGCGTCGCGAAGCGGGCCTTCTCGTTGCCTTCCGCGCCCTTCGCCGTGCGCGGAGGGGTCCGCGCGAACGACGCGACAGCGCGGGGCCGCCGAGGGGTCCACGACTCGCGAAAGACCGGCGCGGTCCGCCCGAACCACGCCTTCGCGGTGTGGGGCTCGCTGACCGCGGCCAGCGCTCGCCAGGTGCGGGCGGCGGCCTTCGGTCTCGCTGTCGTGGTGGCGGTCGCCAGCTTCCTTCTCGGGGCGTTCGACCAGTTCGGTTGGGTGCTGCCGGTGGTCGCCGGGATGGCGGCGTTCGGCCTGATGGGGTCCTTGCGGCGAAACCGTCAGGTGGTCGTGGCGGGCCGTCGCCGTCGTGAGCCGACGGCGTCGAAAGAGACGCAGCGCGTGGCGGCAGAGCACATGGCGGTGGAGCACCCGGCGGTGGAGCACATGGCCGTGGGAGCGCGCCTGGCGCCGTTGGACGCCGCGCCGTCGCAGGCCCACGTGGTGCGACGGGGCCGGCGGAGCGCGTCCGAGGCGCGGGAGAGTATGCGGCGCGCGGCCGGCGGATCGACGGCCGACGTTGCTCGCCGGGATCTACTGGAGCGCCCGCAGCGCCCCCAGCGCCTGCAGCGCCCGGAACCCCAGAGGCGACCCCCGCGTTCGTCGCCGGACGTTCCGTTCGACGTGGTCATGTTCGAGGAACAGTCCGCGCTGCGGTCTCGCGTTGGCGCGAAGCGCGAGGTGTGCCAGCGCGGGCCTTCCGGCGCGGGCCCTGTGAGCGTGGCGGGCGCGGTCCGCGCCGCGGGCATGGTGCCGTTGGAGGCGATGTCGGAGTGGGAGTTGGACGCCTCGGTGTTGCCGCCAGGGCTCGACCCCAGCGACCCGTTGGTCGCGGAGCGGTCGTGGCAGCCCGTCCCGGTGCCGGTGCCGACGTACGTGATGAAGGCGCCCGCGCGGCGCCCGGTGCCAGCTCGTGAGGTGCCGGTGCCGATCGAGATCGAGGACGATTTCGACGACGTGCTGTGGCCGGCGGGGAAGCGGGTCGTGAACGCCTGACATCGATGCGGGGGACTTGGCGGGTGATGCTATCGTGGGGCTCCGCCGTAAGGGGCTGTAGCGCAGCTGGTAGCGCACCTCGTTCGCAACGAGGGGGTCAGGGGTTCGAGTCCCCTCAGCTCCACCATGTGTTTCGTGTGCCAGCAGTGTCCCGTTCCCGGTGGGCGGGGTCGACCGGGCGATCGGCATACCTGAGGGACGGGTGCGACGTTCCAGGCTCGCGACATCGTTCATCCGCTAACGTGCCGCCCTCGTCGATGGCAACCTGGACAGTTCTGGGCAAGCTCGCGGGAGGCGACTTCGCTGATGGGGGCCTGTTCAGCTCTCTTCCGGGGATTCTCATCAGCGTGGTGTTCGCGACGATGTTCCTCGGTCAGGAGTTGCCGAGCTTCAAGCGCGCGGCGCACCTGATGGGGCCGAGTTCACCGCAGACTACGAATGGTGCAACGCGGGCCGCTGCCAGCCCTTGTCAAATTTCATAGCTGCAAGCACAGACTTGACAAGGGCTGAAGCGTGTTTTGGTGAGTAATGTCGTTACTGATCATTAGTTGCTCACCGGGCGCCTCGAATCCGAGCGCACTCTACCAACGCAACAAACACATGACACTGCAGCGCTCCCGACACACGATCAGTGTCAATCCATTCGCCCAGACTCTCAGACGTCATACCGACATGCTTCTTTCTTGGCTACGGAGGTTAAAACCGACGTCTGGCCAACAGATAACTTGACCGTACCCACGGCTCACGCTGCCGTCTTAAAGAGATTGATGAATGACGACTGGTCCTGAACTGCGAAACCGTTATTGGTGCGATTTGATAAAGTTCTTGTGCAACTTCGCCAAGCATGACGGTTGCTTCACTTCATGTGCAATCGTGCCAACGACACATCAATCAAGCCGCCGGACAAAAGGAGACAAAACATGACACAACAGAAGCTGATTACCGCTTTGGACGCGGTACTCGACCACACCGTGCATCGCCATGGCGGCGCACCAGGCGTCGTGGCCATGGTGACTGATCGCAATGGCAACTTCTATGAAGGCGCGGTTGGAACCCGCGAGATGGGTCAGGATCGCCCGATGACCACCGAGGACGTATTCGCCCTTTTTTCGACGACCAAGGCGCTGACCGGAACCTGTGTCATGCAACTCATCGAAGAAGGAAGCCTTCATCTTTCTGATTCTGCTCGAAAATATGTACCGGAAATCGCAGAACTTCAGGTGTTAGTTGGTTTTGATTCTGACGGCCAGCCGATCCTTCGTCCGCCCAAACGCGACATCACCATCAACGACTTGATGCTGCATACCTCCGGGCTGAGCTACGAATTCTTCAGCCATGATGACCTGAAGTACCGCACAGCAAAAAATATCCCCTCCGTGCTCTCTTGCAACTTTGAGGCATTTCGTACTGTGCTGCTGCACGATCCGGGCGAACGCTGGACATACGGCATCAACCTTGACTGGCTGGGCCGCATCGTCGAGCAGCAGCGTGGAAAACGCCTGGGTGAGGTGATGAAGGAACGCATCTTTGATCCGCTAGACATGCATGACATGGCATTCACGATGACCGAATCCATGCAGGCACGTCGCGTCACCATCCACGACCGCGCTGCAGATGGCAAGCTGACGGCCCTGCCCGAACTGGTTTTGCCGCAGCCGCCTGCCATGGACTGCGGTGGGCAAGGTCTCTATGGCACCGTGGGCGAGTGCATGAAGTTCATCCGGATGATCCTCAACAACGGTGCTGGCGCCAATGGCCGGGTACTGAAGGCCGAGAGCGTTGAGATGATGACCCAGGACGGCCTGTCCGCCCTGGGCCTTTCGACTGGTGGTTGGTCATCGTCTGTCCCGTCGCTGAGCAATACTGGGGAGTTCTTTCCTGGTACTGAAAAAGGTTGGGCATATACCTTTATGACCAACCGTGAACGCACACCGTCGGGTCGCCCAGAGGGTTCACTGATGTGGGCAGGGTTGGCCAATTGTCTCTATTGGATTGACCGGAAAAATGGCATCGGTGGCTACTGGGCGACGCAGATTCTGCCCTTTCAAGACAGTGTCTCGTATCCCGGCTTTGTCGATTTCGAGACAGCCGTTTACCATTACCGATAACCGCAAGTTGATTGACGCAAAGGATATGGACTCTTCTACAAGTGTCGTCCCGCGCGAGCGGCGCAGCCGGCTCGGCCACGTCGGCCGGGATGTCACATGAGGCCACTTCGGCCGCGGGGACGACGAGTGGCGCGGGAGGCGCGGGTGACGCGGCGTTCGGCGGGGTGGCTGCGGTCCTCTTTCCTGGACTGGTCGGTATCGTCCTGCTTGCCGTGGCAGGGGTGTGGGCGCGCCTCGACGACGAACATCGGGGCGTCCAAGCGGTCGCGCTGCTGGTGATCGTCGTGGCCGTCCTGGGTGCGATGGTCGCGGCGGCCTGGCGGACGCGGCGATAGACCCTCACCCGGGCGGGGGCGGCGCTACACGGGCGCAGGCGCGGGCGGGCTCAAGTACGTTTCCGCTCACTGCGCGCCAGGGCACCTCAGACCCAGGATGGGAACCACATGTGCCACTGCCACTGCTGGTAGGGGATCACCTGGGCAGTCAGGATCGGCCACCAGAACGCGAGCATCGCGACGCAGAGCACTACGTACCCGCCACTCCACGCGATGCCGCGGCGGCGTCGAGAGGGCGTCGCGTCGACCGGGCCCACGACGAGGCCGAGGACGTAGGTGACGGCCAACACCACCCACGGCACGAACGCCACGGCATAGAAGGTGTAGATCGTGCGCTCCTGATAAAGGAACCACGGGAGCCAGCCGGCCGCGAGGCCGCAGAGCACGGCGCCCGCCCGCCAGTCGCGACGCAGCGCCCAGCAGAACGCGACCACGGGGATCGCCAGCGCCGCGCCCCACCACAAGGACACCGTGCCCATGTTGGTGATCGCAGAGCTGCACGAGTCGACCAGGCAACCCTGCTCGCCGCGCTTTGGCCCCTCGTAATAGAAGCTCGTCGGGCGCCCCATCACGATCCAGGACCACGGATTCGACATGTAGTCATGACTCGACGTCAACGAGACGTGGAAGGTCCAGATCTGCTCGTGATAGGACCACAGCGAGCGCAGCGCGTCGGGGAGAAGCCCGTCCAGCCACGACGATGGCGGGTGGGTCAGCGCCCAATCGCGGTCATAGCCGGCGGTTGATCGGAACCAACCCGTCCACGACGCCAGGTACGCCGTCAAGCCCGCCCCGAGCATCGTGAACGCCGCCGGTATCGCGTCCTTGACGAGGGCGCCGGTCCATGAGCGCGGCACGCCGACGGCGCCGCGCGCCTGCCGGTCCCACAACACCGTCATCAGGCCGAAGGCGGCGACGAACCACAGTCCCGACCACTTCGTGCCCACGCACAGCCCGAGGCAGACGCCGGCGACCCACCGCCACGGGCGCAGTCCCAGCCACGGCCCAAGCCCGTCGCCTGCGGTCGGGTTCCCCGCAAGGACGCCCGCCAGCCGATCGCGTGCGCGGTCGCGGTCGATGAGCAACGCGCAGAACGCCCCGAGCGCAAAGAACATCACGATGAGGTCGAGCAGGCCGGTGCGGGAGTGCACGAGATGGTGCCCGTCGAACGCGAGCAGCAACGCGGCGCACGTCGCCAGGTAGGTCGAGCCAAACATGCGCCGCGCTGCCCGCCCGACCATCAGGATCGACAACGTCCCCAACAGCGCCACGGAGAAGCGCCACCCGAAAGGGTTGTCGATCCCGAACAGCTGTTCACCGGCCGCGATCACCCACTTACCCACGGGTGGGTGCACGACGAAGTCCGCCTCACCGGTGAACACCTGCGCCGGGTCGAACGTGCCGCTGTTCCAGGCAGCGTTGTCGTGGTTGAAGCTTTCGTTGTTGCGCATCTCGACGCCGTACAAGAGCATCGAGTACGCCTGCTTCACGTAATACGTCTCATCGAAGATCAGCGTGTGGATCCGGCCGAGATCCCAGAACCGGATCACACCCCCGAGTGCGGCAGCAAGCAGCGGTGCCAGCCAGCCGAGCAACCGATCGGTCGGCGCCGTCGCGAGCAACCGGCGGCGAAGCAGGGTCGCTCGCGCTGTCGTCCCCGGCGAGGTCGGGCGGGAACGTTGCGCGGCAGGGGCGCTCGCGTGCTCCATGCCGGTCGTGTGGCCGATTGTCGTGCCGGTCGTGTGGCCGGTCGTGTGGCCGGTCGTCATGCCGGTCATGGTACGGGGGGACCGCTCAGGGGCTCTTGCGCGGGCGTCCGGTCGCCTCGAGGCCGGGGCCGGACCATCCCGGTGCCGTGCCGACGTCCTGGCAAGATCGCCCCCATGAGCGCTTCCCAGGGATCCGCAGGTTCCGGCGTGCTGGTGCTCGCCGCGACGCCCATCGGGGACGCGCGAGACGCCTCGACGCGCCTGCTCGCCGAGCTGGCGGGGGCGGACGTGATCGCGGCCGAGGACACCCGGCGCCTGCGGCGGCTGTGCGCCGCCACCGACGTCCATCCTTCGGGGCGCGTCGTGTCCCACCACGAGCACAACGAACGTGATCGGATCCCGGAGCTGCTCGATGCTCTGGCCGGCGGAGCTCGGGTACTTGTCATCACCGACGCCGGCATGCCGAGCGTTTCGGACCCCGGATTTCGTCTGACGGCGGCGGCCATCCAGGCCGGTTTCCGCGTGACCTGCGTCCCCGGACCGAGCGCGGTCCTCGCCGCGCTCGCTCTGTCGGGCCTGCCCGTCGACCGGTTCTGCTTCGAGGGTTTCCTGCCGCGTCGCGCGGGCCAACGGGCCCGCGCGCTGGAGGCGCTGCGGGGAGAGCGGCGCACGATGGTGTTCTTCGAAGCCCCGCACCGCCTCGAACGGGTTCTGCGGGATATGGCGGACGCGTTCGGACCGTTGCGGCAAGCCGCGGTGTGCCGCGAACTCACCAAGACGTACGAGGAGGTGCGCCGAGGCCCCCTCGCGGAACTCACCGAGTGGGCGGCGGGACAGATGCGTGGAGAGATCACCCTCGTCCTCGCCGGCGCGGCACCCTACGACATGGGGGCAGGTTCGTCGGGCGACCCCGCATCGGCGTCGGCCGCCGACCCCCTCGGCGTCGTCCGGGGACTCGTCGACGGCGGGGCCCAGCTCAAGGACGCTTGCCGCCAGGTGGCCGCGGCGACCGGCGCTTCGCGTCGGGAGCTGTACTCCGCGGCGCTCGCCGCCCGAGACTCAGGCGGACACGACAGAGGCGCACCTGACGGAAACGCTCTCGGCGCAGACGAACCCGACGCAGGCGGACCCGACGGACACACACCCGACGGGGACGCCCCCCGTGGAGCCGCGCCGGAGTGACGGGGCACCTCGCGCGCTCGGACGGGAGCCCCGGACCTGGCGTATCGTGAGAGGCGACGCCCGGGGTCGCGTGCTCCCTCGACGTGACCTTCCTCCCGTTTTCACTGTCGCTGTGCGCTAGTCGCCGATGCGAGCCGTCGATCGGGCCTAGGATTCGAAGACGAGTCACCAGCGGGAAGGAGGTCGATGTGAACCCCTCACCAGGTCGGATCGTCGATGCCCTGGCGGCAGACGTCCCCCCGGTCGACACCGGTTGAGCCTCGCGGCGGGGCGCCGGCCCTCCGGGCCGAAGCCTGCGCCGACACTGGCGCACCGATGTCCATTTGGTTGTCTATTTGGTCACGGTGGGCCGCCTTACACCCCTGTCCCATATCGAGATCAAGGCAGACTGCGCTCGTGGCTACTTCGACTCAAACACCCCAGCGGACACAGGCGCCCTCGTCGATCGGGATGAAAATCCTGATGGCGGTTTCGGGCCTGTACTTCATTCTTTTCGTGTTGTTCCATATGTACGGCAACCTCAAGATGTTCGCCGGCCAGCAGGCTTTCGACGAGTACGCGCATCATCTGAGGACGATGTTCGAGCCCATCCTCCCGTACGAGGGATTCTTGTGGATTTTCCGGCTCACGTTGCTCCTCGCGATCGGCCTGCACCTGTACTCGGCGTTTGTTCTGTGGGCGCGCGCGAACGCGGCCCGCGGCGTCAAGTACTCTGCGAAATCGACGGTCGATCGCTCGCTATCCAGCAAGTGGATGCGCTGGGGCGGCATCGCGCTGTTGGTCTTCATCATCTGGCACCTCATCCAGTTCACGATCGGCAAGGTGAACGTCAACGGTGCCGTGTCGCAAAGTGAGCTGTTCATCGACGGCGTGCTGAGCCCCTACAAACTGGCGGTCGCCGCCTTCCAGACGCCATGGATGACGATCATCTACCTGATCGCGCTGTTGGCGCTCGGTCTGCACATACACCACGGCACGTGGAGCGCCTGGCAGACCCTCGGCTGGACCAACACGGCCGCGACCCGGGCGGGCGCGAAGACTGCGGGTATCGTCATTGCCGTCGTCGTCGCGGTCGGTTTCGCACTCCCGCCGCTGGCGATTCTCGCCGGCCTGCTCACACTCTGAACCACCACGTAAGGGCTGATCTCACTCATGACTGATCTCATCAAAGGCCTCTACCGCGTGGGCGAGCCGATCAAGGACACGAAGGCGCCCGGCGGCCCCATCGAGCAACGATGGACCACGCGTAAGTTCGAGGCGAAGCTGGTCAACCCGGCTAACCGCCGCAAGCTGACCGTCATCGTGGTCGGCACCGGCCTCGCCGGCGGCGCGGCGATCGCCACGCTCGGTGAGGCGGGCTACAACGTCAAGGCGTTCTGCTATCAGGACAGTCCGCGGCGCGCCCACTCGATCGCCGCGCAAGGCGGGATCAACGCCGCCAAGAACTATAAGGAAGACGGCGACTCGGTATACCGCCTTTTCTACGACACGGTCAAGGGCGGCGACTACCGCGCCCGTGAAGACAACGTGTACCGCCTCGCCGAGGTGAGCCGGAACATCATCGACCAGTGCGTGGCGCAAGGCGTCCCGTTCGCTCGCGAGTACAGCGGGCTGCTCGACAACCGGTCCTTCGGTGGCGTGCAGGTGTCCCGCACCTTCTACGCGCGCGGTCAGACCGGTCAGCAGCTGCTGATCGGGGCGTACCAGGCGCTGGAGCGGCAGGTGAAACAGGGCCCGGACGACAAGGAACGGACCGTCGACATGTTCACCCGCCACGAGATGGTGGAGTTGATCCTGGTCGACGGACGCGCCCGCGGCATCATCGCCCGCGACATGGTGACCGGCAAGCTGGAGACCCACCTGGCGGACGCGGTCGTGCTCGCCACCGGCGGGTACGGCAACGTCTTCTTCCTGTCGACCAACGCGATGGGCTGCAACGTCACCGCGGGGTGGCGCGCGCACCGCAAGGGCGCCTACTTCGCCAACCCCTGCTACACGCAGATCCACCCGACGTGCATCCCGCAGGCCGGCGACCAGCAGTCCAAGCTGACCCTGATGTCGGAATCGCTGCGCAACGACGGCCGCATCTGGGTGCCGAAGCGGGCCGAGGACTGCTCCAAGGACCCGCGCCAGATCGCCGAGGAGGACCGCGACTACTACCTCGAGCGCATCTACCCCTCGTTCGGCAACCTCGTGCCGCGCGACATCGCCTCCCGGCAGGCGAAGAACATGTGCGACGAGGGCCGCGGAGTCGGCCCGGAGGTCCTCGAGCGCGACCACGAGGGACGCGAGCGCCGCGTCCGCCGGGGTGTCTACCTGGACTTCTCAGAGGCCATCGAGCGCATGGGCGCGGACAAGGTCAGCGAAAAATACGGGAACCTGTTCGACATGTACGCCGAGATCACCGGCGACAACCCGTACGAGACCCCGATGCGCATCTACCCGGCGGTGCACTACACGATGGGCGGCGTCTGGGTCGACTACGACCTGGAAACGAGCATCCCGGGCCTGTTCTGCGGCGGCGAGGCGAACTTCTCTGACCATGGGGCCAACCGTCTTGGGGCGTCAGCGCTCATGCAGGGCCTCTCGGACGGCTACTTCGTCCTGCCCAACACGATTCGCGACTACCTGGCGAGCGGTCCGTACCCGAAGGTCTCCCCGGATGATCCAGCGGTCCAGGAGGCGGAGGCCAACGTGAAGGCCCGGATCGACCACTTCCTGAGCTCCAACGGCACCCGCTCGGTCGACAGCTACCACAAGGAGCTCGGCCACATCGTGTGGGAGTACTGCGGCATGGAACGCACGGAGGAGGGCTTGCGCATCGCGATCGACAAGATCCGGGCGCTGCGCAAGGAATTCTGGTCGAACTTGCGGGTGTTGGGCACGAACGACGAGCTGAACCAGTCCCTGGAGAGGGCCGGCCGCGTGGCCGACTTCCTGGAACTCGGCGAGCTCATGTGCGTCGACGCGCTGCACCGTCGCGAGTCTTGCGGCGGCCACTTCCGCGCGGAGAGCCAGACCGAGGACGGCGAGGCCCTGCGCCACGACGACGAGTTCTGCTACGCCGCCGCATGGGAGTGGGGCGGTCAGAACGAACCGCCGATCTTGCACAAAGAAGACCTGGTGTACGAGTTCATCGAGTTGAAGCAGCGGAGCTACAAGTGAAAATCACCCTCAAGATCTGGCGGCAGGCTGGTCCGGACGCCAACGGCAAACTGCACACGTACCAGCTGGATGAGGTCTCGCCTGACGAGTCCTTCCTCGAGATGCTCGACTCGCTCAACGAGAATCTCAACAATCGCGGCGAGGAGCCGATCGCGTTCGACAGCGACTGCCGCGAGGGCATCTGTGGCACGTGCGGCTTGGTCATCAACGGTCGTCCGCACGGCAAGCGCGGCGTGACGACGTGCCAGCTGCATATGCGCAACTTCGATGATGGCGACGAGATCACGGTCGAGCCGTGGCGAGCCAGCGCGTTCCCGGTCCTGCGGGACCTGGTCGTCGACCGCGGCGCGTTCGACCGGATCATCCAGGCGGGCGGCTTCATCTCCGCGAACACCGGATCCGCGCCAGAGGCGCACGCGGTGCCCGTGGAGAAGAAGAAGGCCGACAGGGCGTTCGAGGCGGCGGCGTGCATTGGGTGCGGCGCGTGCGTCGCGGCCTGCCCGAACGGGTCCGCCGCGCTCTTCTTGGGCGCCAAGGTCACCCACCTGGGCGAGTTGCCGCAGGGCCAACCGGAGCGTTGGACTCGGGTGCGGGCGATGGCGGCACAGCACGACGGGGAGGGCTTCGGCGGCTGCTCGAACATCGGCGCCTGCACCGACGCGTGCCCGAAGGAGATCCCTCAGGACGTGATCTCGACGCTGAACGCAGACAAGCGCAGCGCGTACTTCCACTGATCGTCGACTCGCCGAGGACGGGGCCGTCTCGTCCGGGTGCGAGATGACGGATCGAACGGCGTATGGCGCCACCCTCGGGTGGCGCCATACGCCGTACGCGTTTTTGAGCTGGGTCGCTGACGCGCCTATTGCCGCGCCGCGTCGGAACTGGGTAGAGCAGCGCGTCGCCCTCAGTTGGACGCGAGACGGCGACAAGCGACTCCTACGCTCGGCACGCTCCCTGAAGTGCCGACCGCCACTGCGAGGAACGCGTGACGTTCAGGGCCATCGCGGACGTGCCGGCATGGTCGGTGGCCGCGGTGAGAACGCTGCCGTGTCAGTCCCAGAAGGAGGGCACCGCGGTGGCGGCGCCGCTGGTCGCGTCGACGACGATCGAGACGCTGCGCCCGTCGTCGGACGTGCGATGCACGATCACGAACGCATCGGACACGTCAAGCCGGGAACGCTCGGGGACGGGGATGCGTCGCAGCTCCCGCGGCGGTGTACGTCCGTCGGTGACCATGAGGCGGTCGCCCTCGATCCAGGCGACGTGGCGCCCATCGGAGGACGCCGTCTGCAGACCCGGACGCGTCGAGCTCACGACAGTGACGGCGCCTGAGCCCCGATCGGCGATGCGGATGAGGCGGTCGCCCGCAGTGCCGGGGCGCTCCGGACTCTCGACCGCCCAGAGGTCGGTGCCCACCAGTCCGACCGGCCGGCGCGTCCCCCCGGGAAGAATCGTGACAAGGCCGCTCGCCAGGTCGTACCGCACGAGACGGTGCGCGTTCGCGGCGGTACTTGTCTTCATGGCCGTCGCGCTGCGCTGCTCGGCCCACATAGCCACGCCGGACCCCAGTACGGGTGCGCCGGCGGGCTCCCACCCTTGGGCGTCGCGCGCGCCGATCAGTGTGCGACGGTTCGTGTCCGCGTCCCACCGCCAAATCTGCAGCGGGACCATCACACCGATCCCGTACACGGCGCGAGCGCCGTCCCATTGCCCTGCGGCAGACTGCTGCGCTACGAGCGGGCCGACGTCCCCGGACAGCGCGCCCGTCCTCAGATCCAGGAGGCGCAGGGCGCGGGTCTCGCCGGGACGGTCGACGCGCTCCTCGACGATCGCCGCACCACCGGCGGCATCCCCGACGGGAATGAGCGGGAACCCCAGCCAGGTGTCGCCGCGCAAGTCGGCCGAGGACGCCGACTTGCGGGCAGCGTCGACAAGCGTCCCGGGGAGGGTGCCGCACGCGCGTCCGTCGGGCGCGACGATCGCATACTCATCGATCTGTTCGACGGGACTCATCGAGGGTACGTCCGTCGCGTCCGTCTCGATCCAGGGACCTTCCGGCAGGAGGGTCTGCGTGGGTCGTGGGGGTACGGCGGGCGCCACGTCCGCCTGTCCCAGGACGGTGCCCGGCGCGAACGCCAGGACGACGGCGGTCACCGCCGTCACGCCGGATGTGGCCACGCCGCCGAACCTCTTGCGCCGCCGAAAGGCTCGACCGCCGCCAACGTCGCCGACAACCACGACGCCCTCGATGTCGACACAGCCGGTGGGGTTACGTCGGTCGGGCAGCTCTCGCGCGAAGTCTTGGTCACCGGTGGACATGGTCGCCTCTTAGAGCGGTACGACGGGTGCAGCACTCGTCGGAGTGTGGGGATCTGATGACCTGATGGAGCATCTTGCCCTGTCACGCGGGGCACCAGGGCACCTGCCGGGGCTCGGCGCAACGAAATTCACCGATTCGATAGGGAGCGACCGGACGCAGCGGTGGAAAAGCGCGCGGCGCGGGGCCCCGAGGGCGGCCAACTAGGATCGGGCCATGACCACAGTGCTCTCCGCCGTCGCGTGGCCGTACGCCAACGGCCCCCGCCACATCGGGCACGTCGCCGGGTTCGGCGTGCCTTCTGACGTGTTCAGCCGCTACATGCGCATGGCGGGGCACGACGTCTTGATGGTGAGCGGAACGGACGAGCACGGCACGCCGATCCTTGTGGCCGCCGACGCGGCGGGCGTGACGCCTCGCGAGCTGGCCGACATCAACAACCGGATCATCGTCGAGGACCTGGTCAACCTCGGCCTGAGCTACGACCTCTTCACACGCACGACGACCCGCAACCATTACGCGGTCACGCAGGAGTTGTTCCGGCGCAACCACGCGAACGGCTACATGATCGAGCGCACGACGCAGGGGGCGATCTCCCCGAGCACCGGTCGGACGCTCCCGGACCGGTACATCGAGGGCACCTGCCCGATCTGCGCGTTTCCCCAGGCCAGGGGCGACCAGTGCGATCACTGCGGCAACCAGCTCGACCCGACCGACCTCATCGACCCGCACAGCAAGATCAACGGCGAGGCACCGGAGTTCGTGGAGAGCCAGCACTTCTTCCTCGACCTGCCCGCCCTCGGCGAGGCGCTCACGGCGTTCATCGCCGACCGGGAGGCGTCCGGCCTGTGGCGGCCTCACGTGATCCGCTTCAGCACGGGTCTGCTCGCCGACATGAAGCCGCGCGCGATGACTCGAGACATCGATTGGGGCATTCCGGTCCCCCTGGACGGCTGGCGTGATCAGCCCTCCAAGAGGCTGTACGTGTGGTTCGACGCGGTCATCGGCTACCTGTCGGCCTCGATCGAGTGGGCCCGGCGCACCGGCGACCCCGACGCTTGGCGCGCCTGGTGGAACGACGCCGACGCACGCACGTACTACTTCCAGGGCAAGGACAACATCACGTTCCACTCCGAAATCTGGCCGGCGGAGCTGATCGGCTACGCCGGGCGCGGCGACAAGGGCGGGGAGCCGGGCGAGTTCGGCACCCTCAACCTGCCCACCGAAGTCGTCGCGAGCGAGTTCATGACGATGGAGGGAAAGCAGTTCTCCTCCAGCCGCGGCGTCGTGATCTACGTACGCGACATCCTGTCCCGCTATCAACCCGACGCGCTGCGCTACTTCATCTGCGCCGCTGGGCCGGAGTCCAGCGACTCCGACTTCACGTGGTCGGAGTTCCTGCAGCGCACCAACTCCGAGCTGGTCGCCGGATGGGGCAACCTGGTGAACCGGACCGCGACCATGATCGCCAAGAGCTTCGGAGAGATTCCCGCCCCCGGGGCCCTTGAGGCCGTCGACGAGGAGGTCCTCGCCGCAGTGCGTGGAGGATTCGACACCGTCGGCGGTCTCATCGGGAGGCATCGGCAGCGCGCCGGAATCGCCGAGGCGATGCGGCTGGTCGGTCAGGTCAACGCGTACGTCTCGTCGACCGAGCCGTTCAAGCTCAAGGGCGAGAACCAGCGGGAGCGACTGGCGACGATCCTGCACACGCTCGCCCAGTGCGTGGCCGACCTCAACGTGATGCTGAGCCCGTTTCTGCCACACAGCTCGAACGCGGTCGACATAGTCTTCGGCGGCGACGGCGCGATGACGCCGATGCCCCAGATCGTGGAGGTCACCGACTTCGACGACGACGTTGAGGGGCCCCCTGACGCCATTCCGCCGGTGCGGAGCTACCCGGTGATCATGGGTGATTACACGACCGGGCCGGCCTGGGGGCCACGTCCACTCGCGGTCGGCACCCCGATCGCCAAGCCGTCGCCCGTGTTCACGAAGCTCGACCCGTCCGTGATCGAGGAAGAGATGGAACGGCTGCGGGCGGGGGCGCAGACATGAGTGGCGCCCCCCCGACGGCGCGACCCTGGCCGCTGCCCGAGCCGCTCCCGCACCCGGTCGTCGACCAGCACTGCCACCTCGACATGTCCCGTGGGGACGCACCGCTGCCGGACGTCGCTGCGGTGCTCGCGGACGCGGCGAGCGTGGGCGTCGACCGGGTCGTCCACATCGGCTGCGACGTCGGGCGTGCCCACCGGGCGGTGGAGCTGGCCCGGGAACACCGCGCCGTGGTCGCCGCCGTAGGGCTGCACCCCAACGAGGCGCCGCTCCT
>CAJDWP010000074.1_pt1 | contig 14679 bp, 15 predicted proteins | sample 7391631 | NCBI WGS metagenome assembly CAJDWP01 (sample SAMEA7055740, study PRJEB34461) | soil metagenome | biome: terrestrial ecosystem; feature: Peninsula; material: soil | place: Antarctica | collected 2016 | reverse complement strand
GCGACGAGGTAGCCCGCCGAGAGGTGGTCGGCGTTGGCGTCGGGGTCGGCCGCGGACGCGCTGACGGCTGCCGGCGACACGACGTACGACGCCGCCGACGCCTGCAGCACCCGCTCGGTGATGCCCCCGTGCCGGCGCTGCTCGCGCAGTTCCACCAGGCCGTGCGCCTCGAGCGCCTTGAGGTGGTAGTGGACCTTCTGGCGCGCGATGCCGACCCGGGCGGCGAGCCCAGCGGCGGAGGCCGGCAAGGCCAGCTCGCCGAGCAGCCGGGCCCGGACCGGATCCAGCGCGGCGGCGGCGGCCGCCGCGCTCTCGATGACCTCCACGTCTCGCATGACGCCACCCCACCATTGACGAAAAAATCTGTCAATAGGGCATTCGCCCGTGGGCGCGGGTGTGTGGCTTTTGGAGCTAAGTGGCGGTGTTTCGTCGACGGTACGTGGCGGTCCGCAGGGTGGCCCGCAAGCCGATCGTTCACTCGGACCCAGCAGGCCAGGACCTCGTTCGGCAGGACCCAGCGGTGATCCCGGACGATGTTCTTGTTTAGCCCCAGCTCTCCGCCTTCGTCAGGCAGAACGGGTGCCCAGCCGGGTCGAGCAGTACCCGCCAGGTTTCGCTGGGCTGGTCCTCGGGCATCGTGGCGCCCATCTCGACGGCCGCCTCCGCGGCGCTGTCGAGATCGGCTACCGCGAGGTCGAAGTGGAACTGCTTGCTGCCGTGCTCGTTCGGCCAGGTCGGTGGCTCGTAGTTTTCCACCCGCCCGAACCCGAGGGCGTGGCTAGGCCCGGTGAGCATGGCGTAGTCCGCCTCGCAGTGGGCAACAGTCCAGCCAAGCAGGCCCGACCAGAAGGTGGCGCTGGCCTGGGGATCGGCGCAGTCCAGGGTAACCATCGCCAGGGTCGCGGCCGGGGTCTTGGTGGGGGTGCTCATCAGGTTCTCCTCGTCGTCGTTGCGGTGTCTCGTGCCGTGTCCGTTGTCGCACCCAGCCTCCTAGACTCCGGAGGTGTCGGATAGGAAAATCACGTCACCCGCCACACATAGTCTTGACGCTCATCTCGTGGCCGCACGCCTTCGCCCCGCGGATCGGGACGGGGCCGGCGCCCGTCGGCGCCGCTGCCGGTAGTGCGGCCGAGTCCGTCCAGAACGTACGGTCCGGAGAGTCCGATGGTGGTCGGGTTCGCCAGGGAGGCGGAGGCTAGGGTGTCGCGGGCCCGGCGTTGCCGAAGCGGGGTGAGGCGTCGCTCACGGGGTGCTCTGGTGCGACTTCCATGCATGAAACTTCTCGGGGAGGCAGACTCCGCAGGGCCGGTATCCGGCGGCGATCGCGTCAGCCTGGTCGGCGAAGAACACACGGTTTCTCACATAACCGCCGCGCCGGATCGCCCGCGCCGCCGACGGGCAATCCAGCCGCCCGTAGACCCGCCCCGGACGGTAGCCGGGCGTCGTGGAACACGAGGCCGAGCGTGTGGCGCTCGCCGGAGCGGATCGCGGACACTCCGTGCCGGACGGGGGCGGCGGACCAGCCGCGCTTGGAGGCCACAGGGCGGTCCCTGGTGGTGAACAGATAGCCGCGTCCGTGAGGCAGCAGCGTCGCGGTCCCCCGCGACTGCGCCCGCGGCCGCTGCTCAAGGAGCAGGAACTCCCCGCCGGTGTGGTCGACGTCCGGCTCGTTGAGATTGATGACGACCTGGAGCGGGAAGACCAGGTCGCCGTAGAGGTCGCGGTGCAGCGCATTCCAGTCCTTCTCGCCGTACTTGAGCAGGATCGCAGTGGACTTCGTCTGCCCGGCCGCGTGACAGCGCTCAAGCCACTCGTCGAGGGTGTCCGGCCAGGACGCCTCCCGGCCCAGCTTGGTCCACCAGTCCCGCGCGATAGGCAGCAGCCGCGGGTACAACGCCTGCTTCAGCCGCTCGATCGGCTCCGGGTAGGGAACGTTGAAGTAACGGTATTCACCCTCGCCGAACCGGTACCGGCCCATGTTGACCGTGCTGCGGAACAACTCGTCCCGCGGGTACAGCTCCCGAATCCCCCGCGCCTCCGCCTCGGTCAGCAGTTGAGGCAGCAGCGCCCCGCCGTACTCGTTGACTTCGGCGACGATCGCCTCCCAGTCGCCAGCCTCTACCCGGTCCTTCCACACATCAGTCGGCGCCCGCCCCGTCCTGCTCATGCCGCTGTTTCCTCCAAGGTCAGCAGGGTCGCCTTCGCGTCGAGCCCTCCGATGTAGCCGCCGAGCGACCCGTCGGTGCGCAGCACCCGGTGGCACGGCACGACGACCGGCAGCGGGTTGGTCGCGCAGGCTGTGCCCACAGCGCGCACCGCGCGGGGACTGTCGACGAGCTGCGCGACGTCCTTGTAGGTCCGCGTGTGTCCACAGCCGATGCGCGACAGGTACTGCTGCACCCATCGCCGGAACCCGCTGGACAAGGCGAAGTCCAACGGCAAGTCGAAGCTGAATCGGTGTCCGGCGAAGTACTCGTCGATCTCGCGAGCGGCGGTGGCGACACGCTCCGGGGCGTGCAGGACGCGGGCGCTGATCCTCGCGCCCAGCGTCTCGAGCACCTGGTCATGGTCCTCACGCTCGAAGGCCACTCGGACCAGCCCCTTATCGGTCGCGGCGAGCAGCAATCAGCACACCGGTGTGCTCCGGAAGGTAGCGCTTCGTATCGCGTGGCGCACGTAGATCACACCATTGCCGAACCTTCGATGGTCCAGTAGCTCGAGGTCGAGTCGTACGCCCCGGGGCAGCGCCGACTTGCCGCCGCCCACGAGCACGGGGCACAGGAGCAGCACGCACTCGTCGACCAACCCGTGCCGGAACGCCTGCGCCGCGAGGGCCGCGCCGCCGATGCTCAGATCCGAGCTGGACGCCTCCTTAAGCTGTCGTACCGTCTTAGGCTCGAACTGCCGCTCGATCCTCGTACGCGCCGTCGACACCCCTTCGAGCGTCGAGGAGTAGACGATTTTGTCGGCGTCGCGCCAGACCTCGGCGTACTCGCGGACGACCGCCGGCTCGGTCGTCAACCAGTCGTCGTTCTCCCAGACGCGCATCGTCTCGTACATGCGGCGGCCGTATAGCGATGTGCCGATGTGCCGCTCGTGCTCGTTCCAGAACGCGTGCACTTCGTCGTCCGGCACGGACCAGTCGAAGGAGCCGCTCTCGTCCTCGAGGTAGCCGTCGAGCGAGGTGTTGGCCGCGTAGATCAGCTTGCCCACGGGTGCCTCCGGTCGAACGGGTGGCTACAGCCTGCAGCGTCAGGGCGGCACCGGCAAGAGCATTTACGGTGACATTCGGGTAGGCGAGCCTGTTTGACAGTCTTGCCGAGCACTTCGACACCTCGCAGGATTCGTTCCCCGTTCACGTTGCCGAAGCCCAGCCCTAAGCCGGTCCCCGCGGCGGCGCCCGACCCTCGGTCAACCCGCTTCGAACGTCCGGCACGCGGGTCCCAGATGCCCAACCTTGACCGGTCGGCGTTGGATCGGTCCCGGGACTGGCTCAGGCCAGGGTCTGGGTCACGGTCGTGCGGTGGCCATCGTGCACGACGTGGGCGAGGGCCCCATTGACCAAGGGCATGTAAGGCGCCCAATGCCCGCACTCGACGCCGGCCAGGATGGGGACCCCGAGCGGGGTCAGGGCATCGGCGACGGCCTCGATGTAGACGATCAGACCAACGCCCGTGTCGGCGAGGGCGGCGGTGTTCGCGTACCGGGTGCCGGCGAGGTTCGTCAAAGTCTCGATGCAGCCGCCGATCAACCGCCCACGCGTATCGACGACCCCACCCAGCAGGTCCAGTCGGCGCCAGCTGCCGGGGATGTTCAGCACGTACTCGTCGTCGTTGGGATGCGTCGCGTAGTCGATGAACAACTCGCGTCGGTGTCTGCCCGGCGGCGTCTGGGTGAACGTCGTGCCCGCCGGCATGGTCACGATGTCGAGCCATCCGAGTAGGCCGTCCGGGACGCGGTACGGGGTGTCCATGAGGTTGTTGCCATGGATGGTGGCAAGCCCCGTGACCAGGGTCAGTGGAGTGATCAACGTGGCGATGTCGGAGTAGCCCGCCACCCAGGTTGGCTCCGCCGCCGCGATCGCGTCCCAGTCGAGTAACGGCAGCACATCGATCGCGGTCTCTCCACCCCAGGGCGGCACGACCGCACGGATCGCCGGGTCCAGCAGCATGTTCTGAAACTCGGCGGCGCGCTGACCGGCCGGGGCGCTGACGTGCCGGTCCCCGGCCGTGCACTCTCCGATGCGTACCCCGTAACCCCGGTCGCGTACTCGTCGCACCGCGACCCCCAGCCGCGGAAGCAGCTGGGAAGGGACGCCGGACGACGGGCTCGTGACGCCCACCACGTCACCTGGCCGCAACGGGGACGGGAACCGGCAGTCCATTGCAGAAACCTACGCCTCGGCGCGCCGCCGGTGATGCTGTCCGTCCTGTTCGGTCGTGCCTCTGTGCGGTCGAGTGATGTCTTGCACCGGCTGGCTTGTAGGACGAGAGTGACACAGCTTGGTTCGCGCCCTGAAGAACGGAAAACGAAGTGACTGCCCGATCGGTCTCATGGGACGACGGGCCTGCGATCCCCGGAACCGTGTTCCGGCAGATGATCACAGGCGACGACACGCACGGGCGTTTTTCCGCGCAATCGGCCGTGCTCGCTCCGCGCGAACTCGTGATGCCACACAGCCATCAAAACGAAGATGAGTACACGTTCGTTTACCGGGGGCGGATCGGCGGTTTGGTGGGCGAGGAAGAGATGGAGGTCGAGGAGGGCGGCTTCTTCTTCAAGCCCCGCGGTATCGTGCATGCTCTGTGGAATCCCACGGACCACCCGGTCGTTGTGGTCGAGTTCATCAGCCCAGCCGGCTTCGAACACTTCTTCGAGGAGATGGGCGCCCTCACCCGCGCCGAGCCGGAGGCCAGGCAAGAGATTGCGCAGCGATACGGGCAGCAGCCGCGCCCGGACTTGATCAGCGGACTGGAGGCACGCCACAGCGTCCACCTGTAGCCGCGTCGTCCTCCGCTTGCCGCAGTCGCCGCCCAACGGGCCCACCTGTCGATTCCACGAGACCCTGCGCGCCGCCGGACGCACCTGGTCGGCAGAAGCTGACGACGGCGCGCCACGGCCGTGGAAGGGCTGGTGAGCCGCTGCCTGAAGGGGAAGAATCGGGGGGTGCCTCACACCCAGAACGCTGCGATCAACCTCCGTCTGGCCCAGCTCGGCCTCCCGCTCCCCGAGGGGTTCGAGGACACCGAGGCGGCCCGACTCACCCAACCGATCCTCGCCCGCCAGCGCGAGCTCAGCCGTCGGCTCTCCGACCGGCTGTGCGCGGCGGACCAGCGGATCCAGGCGTTTCTCGACGACTACCTCGCCGAAACCGGTGAGGAGCCTCAGCTGCCTCGGCGCACGCTGGTGCTCGACGAGCCGGGCCTGGCGCGCGAGCTCTCCCTGCCTTTCGACGGCGACACCTTCACGTCACCGCTGCTGAGCAGCTACCGGCTGGTCAACGGGGTGCTGCACAATCCCGCCAACGACCGGCGGACTACGGTGGGCGTCTTCCACGTGTCCGAGGGCGGGCTGCCCATCCCCGACGACAAGATCGCCGTGCCGGCCCGGGCCTTCGCCCGGTTGCTGACCCGGGCCTTCGAGCCGCCGGAGGCCGACATGGTGCTGCCGTATACGGCCAACCAGCCGCGCCCCGCAGCCGCCTTCGTGTCGCTGTACCTGCGGCCGCTGGTGTCCCCGGAGGTCCCCGGGGTCGTGCGTGAGAAGCGGATGGAGACCCGCATCATGGTGCCGGGCGGCCTCGTCTCCAACCTCGACTTCCTCGAGGGCATTTTCGGCAACGGCGGCGACCCCTACTTGCCCGAGACCGACGCGTCTCTCGCGCCCGGGATGTGGACCGGGCACACCGGCTGTGTCGTGCTCGCACCCCACCTGACCCGGGTGACCAAGAAGGAGCTCGGCCTGCCCCACGTGAGCGAGGCCACCGAGCGCCAACAGCGCGACGGGGTGTGCTGGGAGCAGGAGGACGAGCGGTACAACGGGGGCCGTGCCTTCAAGATCTGCGCCCGGGACGCGCGTGGGGTGATCATCACCGTCATCGCTGACAACTACTACGGATACTGCAAGAAGGAGATCAAGACCCAGATCTCCTACTCCGCCAACCTCTTTGGCAACGCTGAGGAGGAGCACTCCGGTGGCGCGCTGGTCTTCGCCAGCTACAACCTCGGTGCGGAGTACACCGAGAGCTCCGCGGGGGAGGAGTACCGACTCGCCGACGTCCTGGAGCGTGATCCGGAACGTTTCGCCGCGCAGTCGGAGGGGCACGCCCTGGACACCGAGCATGCGCACATCGTGCTCGTGCCGGCCGGTGCCCGCTACTCCCTGCGCGAGATGCGCGTGTCATGGGCCCGCCCCGACGGGGCACAGGGCTCGGTGCCGCTGCTTGCCGACCAGGTGTACCTCAGCCCCAACGGCTACCGCGTGCAGGTCGCCCAGCAGCCCCACGACCGCACCTGGAGCCTCTTCGGCACCGTGGCGACGGGGACGTCCTGCCACAAGCCGGCGACCGTCTCCGGCGGCGGGAAGTCCGAGATCTCCAAGGCGATCACCGACGCGTTCATCATCGGCTCGGTCTTCGTCGCGGACTTCGACACCGACATGGACTCCGTCGCCGCGATCCTCGACCGCGACTACTCCCAGCGGTTCCTCGACCCGGAGCGCAACGGCGTCGACACCCGCTCGATCCTCTCCGACGAGCGCTCGATCGGCTCGGTGATCAAGCTGCTCACCCCCTCGCGCACGGACTACCACCTTGAGTACAATGCGTGGCTGCAGCGCATCCCGCCCTACGTCAAGGAGCTCGTCTACATCGTCAAGCGCTCCTACCGGCCGCGCTGGGGCGCGAACTGGCGGGACCACTTCAGCGTGGTGACCATCGACGGCCGCCAGGGCAACGCGCTGCGCTTGGACGGCACCAAGGTGACCCGCAACATGCTCAGGGTCGGCTACGACACCGATGGCTCGTGGCGCCTGTTCAGCCTTCGCTACGACTTCGCACCGGCAGTGAAGGTGCAGACCCAGGACGACATCACCGCGTCGACGGTGGTACCCGGCGGCCAGCTCGGGCTCGACCCGGACCGGTCCTACAAGTTCGTGGAGAACTGTGAGGGGCTGCTGTTCCAGCGCCCCGACGACGCGATCCACCGCGGCTACGACACCCAGGCCGAGCGCGACATCGCCGCCCCCGGCACGTTCCTGTCCAACTTCGAGCCGCTGACCCGCGGCGATGTCGTCGCGATGCGTGACGACCCCGTCGCGTTCAGCGCCTTCAGCGAGCCGATGGCCCGGCTGCTCGAGGCCTTCGCGGACGGCGCGCCGGGCGAGGGCCCGGACTACGTCGTCAGCTCGGCCGACCCGCGGCTCGTCGACGGCGCACCCTCGAAGAACCCCCGCTACCTCCAGCGGCGGCCCGACCGCACGAACGCCGCGGCCACCGCGGTCGCCGAGGTGTCCGCACGCCTGGTCCGGCGGCTGCCGTCCTCGGCGTCGCTGCGCCTGCCGGTGGACGTCGTCGCGGCCGGGCGACGCAACAACCCGCCCGACGGCCTTGTGCCGCCGCTGTGCGCCTATGGCCCGCTGCACTACATGGAGGTGCCCGAGCTGTTCATGGAGTTCATCTCCTCGATGACCGGTAAGTCTCCGTCCACGACCGGCGCCGGCTCCGAGGGCGCGCTGACCAAGGGTCCCTTCAACGCGATGCCCGCCGTCATCGACCTCAACGCGTCTCTTCTGTCCTATGTGCTCACCGGCCACGATGGCTGGCTCTCTTCGGCCGGGTATGTCGGCCCGAACGCGCGGGTCGACCACGACTTCTCACTGCTTATGCCCGAGCTCTTCTCGCGGATGGCTACCCAGGAGCGGGACGCCCGCAGCCTCATCGCCGAGGGGGCTCTGGAGAAGATCGACGATGTCGAGCACGAGGGACGGCTCGTGCTGGCCAGCCGGCTGGGGTACCGGATGACCGAGCGCCTGGCCCGGAAGTACTTCGGGCGGATCTTCCTGCACCCGGAGGTCGTCTTCACCCCGGAGATGTTGCGCCCCGAGCTGCAGGCTCCTGCCGTCTTCGCGCAGTCCGTGGCGACCATTGTCGCGACGCACGAGCGCGTCGCCCGTGCCTACGTCCGCGACGGGACGATCGCCCTGGCGATCCCGCCACTGCGGGCCCTGCTTGAGATCATGGCCGACGGCGTCACCGTCGAGGGCTGGACCTTGGCCTCACCGGAGTTCCGCGAGCAGTTCACCCGGGAGTCCGTCCTCACCTCCCCGTGGTACGCCGAGCGGTTGGATGCCAAGGCAGCGGCAGCGAGCTCCCGGGCCGACGCGGGCCTGGCGGCCATCGAGAAGTTCGTCGCCACCCCGGGCAACGAGGAGCCCACGGCCCGTCTGGGCATCCCCGCACGGGTCGAGGCGGCGCGCGGCGAGGCGGAACGTCTCGCCGGGGCGCAGTACCGTGAGCAGCTCGTCGGGACCTCGGGGCGCACGCCGCTGGAGGCCGACGACTAGGGGGCGTGAGAGACACCGCACCCATCGACCATCGAACGCCCTCGTCAAGCAGCGTCACCGCGGGCCCGCTGCCACCGGCCCGATCCCCGTCGACCCGTCCCTTCCGCGAGCCTGTGTCATCGGGGCCGGCTCCTCGGGGATCGCCGCCGCCAAGGCCCTCGCGGCCGCCGCAGTCCCCTTCGACTCGTTCGAGCAGGGGACAGCGGTCGGCGGGAACTGGGTCTACGACAACCCCAACGGACCATCGGCCTGCTACGAGACACTCGAGATCAACACCTCGTGCCCGCGGATGTCCTTCTCCCGCTCGGCCGAGCAGCTTCGCGACCGTGACGTCGTCGTCGTCGGCTCGGGCAACTCCGCGCTCGACATCTCGGTCGAGGCGGGCCGGGTCGCCCGGCCAGCGACGCTGTCGCAGCGACGCGGCCAGTGGGTCCTGCGCATGTTTCTGCTCGGCAAGGCATCCGACCAGATCGCACTGCCGGGTGGCTGGCGCAGACCAGCCAGACCAACGAGGCGCTGTACGCCCAGACCGATCTGGCGCTGGCCCGGTATCTCGCCTTGCCGGTCGACGAGCGGGAAGGGTTCCGCACCGCGCTGCGGGACTTCACCCGGTTGTACGCGTTCTTGGCCCACGTGGTGCCGGTGGGATCGCCGGACATGGAGCGGATCTACCTGCACGGGCGGGTGCTGCTGCCGCGCCTGCCCAGCGACGACGACGAGGGCATCGTGGACCTGTCGGGGGCGGCGATCCTGACCCAACTGCGGATCGAGAAATCTGCCTTCACCGACGCCTCGCTCACGACCGTCTCGGATCAGGAGTCGGAGCAGAAGGGCCACACCGGCGCCGGGCAAGGCAGACAGTACGACGACCCGAGTGAGCGGCTGTCGTCGATCATCGGGACTCTGAACGACCGGTTCGGGCTCAACCTGACCGAGGCCGACCAGCTGTTCTTCGAACAGGTCGAGGTCGAGGTCGCCAAGAACCCCCGCGCCCAACTCGTCGCGCGCAACAACGACATCGACCAGTTCATGACCGTGTTCGACGGCCTGCTCGAAGACGTCATCATCGACCTGCAGGCCGCCAACGGCGGCCTGCTGGCCGCGTTCCTCGACAAGCCCGACTTCCGTGACACCCTCACCCAGATGATCGGACGCGAGTTCTACAAGACGATCCGCGCTTCCGGGAAGAGCGCATGAGCGTTAGCCCAGGTGACGAACGGGCCGCACTGAGCGGGGACCAGGAGAACACCCCGCGGGACGCCGCCGCGGGGGCATGGGCCCTCGACTAGACGGAATACAGGGTCGTCTGTATTCAGGAGACCCTGTATCGTCGCGGCCATGACCGAAACGGTGACGCTGACCCACACCGCGGCGCTGGCCCGCCTCGGACATGCACTGTCGGACGAAACGCGGGCGCGGATCCTGCTCGCGCTGCGCGAGGCCCCCGCCCACCCTTCCGACCTGGCCGACGCGCTCGGCGTGTCCCGGCAGGTCATGTCGAACCAGCTCGCCTGCCTACGCGGGTGCGGCCTGGTCACGTCGATTCCCGACGGCCGGCGCACCTGGTACCGCTTGGCCGACCCTCACCTCGCGTCAGCGTTGGACGACCTGCTGCACCTGGTCGTCGTCGTGGACCCGGCGTGCTGCGACCCGGATGGGTGCACCTGCTCATGACATCGCTTTCGGCGCGCCGAAGCCCACGCCCCCACGACCGCCGTGCCGTCCTGGCGCGCCGAATCCGGTGGATCGTCGCCGCGACGATCGCCTACAACGTCATCAGGTGCTCTCGGCGGCGGCCGTCGCGTGGCAGTTCGCGGCACCTGACCCCCTACGGCGCGAGCGGGTGGCGCTGCGGATCATCGCCTTCTCGTTTTTCGCCCTGGCGGCATACGTGGCCATCAGCGCCGTCCGAACGCTTCTCGGGGCCGCCGAGGCCGAGCACTCGACGGTGGGAATCGTGCTGGCTGGCGTGAGTCTTGTCGTCATGCCGGTCCTGTCGTGGGCGGAGCGCCGCGCGGGGCGCGAGTTCGGGTCGGCCTCCGCGGTCGCCGACTCGAAGCAGACACTGCTGTGCGCTTATCTCTCGGCCGTGTTGCTCGTCGGGCTCGTGCTGAACTCCTGGTTTGGTTGGGCGTGGGCCGATCCGCTGGCGGCGCTCGTCATCGCGGGGCTCGCCGTCCGCGAGGGAATCCAGGCGTGGCAGGGCGACGCGTGCTGCGCACCGACAACGGTCCGCGTAGAGGCCGACGAGGGGGAAACACCTCGGACGGACTGCTGCGCTGACCATTCGGTGGGCACGAATGGAGACCAACATTCGCACCATCATCGCCGCAGGCCAGATCGCGACAACGTCTCGACGGAGCGCAGCGAGCAAGGGCTTGACCGGTGATCAACCGATATGTCCTAAGCAGCGCAAACCGCCTCTGAGCATCGCCGGAACACCGCCACCCATCTCCACGATCCGCACCATGGGGATTGGGCCTACGGCGTGGCGACCGTGCAGCGCAGGCCGGGTGCGCGACCGATGCCACGGTCAAGGGTGACAAGTGTGGTGTCGAGGAGCTCAGCGGTGATGACGCCTGCGAGCTCGTGGCGCCGGATCATGTTGGCGGCCTCGAACGCGAGCAGGCTGGGAGCGGCGAGATCGAATGGCAGCCGCGTTCACTCTTGCCCGACGATATCGACCGAGATCTCCACTGCCGGACATGCTCCCCTGTTCTCGAGCCAGTGGGTCGTATTCCGGTCCTCGGGCCAACCCACTCCCGGTCCATAGTCCGTGGCGACCCCGTTTCGATGGTCGGTGATCGTCCCCTGCAAGATGTAAACCGTCCCCGGTCGGCCTTTGTGGTCATGGATCGGGCCGAAAACGCCACCGGGCTCGATGGTCACCATACGCATGCGAAGTTGGCGCCCTTCCAGCCCTTCGATCTCACCGGCGAGGTCAACCGTTGCCAGCGTCTCTACCGTCACACCCTTTGTCTCAGGTGCCACTTGCTCGTTGCTCATGGTGCTCCCCTCTCCGCGCTCAAACCCAAACGAGGACGACATAGGCGGACCACATAGCCCGTCCACCCGAGTCTGCCGCGGCGACGACGGGGTCTGCTAGCGTCTGGCGCGTCGGAGGCGCTCTGAGGGCGCTGGAGGGAATCCGGTGAGAGGCCGGAGCTGACGCGCAGCGGTATGGGTGAGGATCGCGGCGAGTGGCCACTGGGACCGCGTAGGCGGCCTGGGAAGGCGCCGCGAGATCGCTGAACCTGAGTCCGAAAACCTGCCGACGAGCTGGACGCAGATGAGACCTCGCGCATGGGTCCCGCCGGATGAACTCCGTAGCCGAAAAACTTCATGCCTGTTTGGTGTTTCACCCATGAGGTGAAGTCACAGCCTGAGCGACACGATCGAAAGGGGCACGGCATGGGCCACCAGCCAGCGATGGGGCGCGAAGGCGTCAATGGCGTCGAGGACCTGTTGGCACGGATCGCGCCTTGGTCGCGCACGTTCGTGCTACGCGCCGGACCGGGGGTGGTCGACGCGGCCGAACGCGAGGCAGCGGCCGACCCCGCGGACGCGGTGTACCGGGGCGACGTACTCGCCGACGCCGGCAGCGGAGCCGCGACGGAGGCCATCGCCCTGCATGCCCGCGCGCGCGGCATGGACCCTGACCCGGCGGCCGCGTCCCTGGCGTTCCAGCGGTATGCCCACCGAGTGGCGGGAGTGGCCGTCGCCGCTTGGGCCGCAGGAGGTCTGGTCCTCGACCTCACGGCGCCCAGCGTGTGGACGGTGGTGCGCTCGGGCAGCCCGCATCACCTGGTCGCCGAGCGGGTGCGCGCGCTCCCCGACGGCGACGTGGGCACGCTCGTGCACACCGTCGTCGACGAGCACCTGGAACCTGTCGCGCGGGCTTGGAACGCGGTGAGCGGTCTGTCGATGGAAGACCTCCACGGCAACATGGCCGCCTCCTTCGCGGCCGCCTGCCGCCAGCTGTCCAAGGTGCTGCCGGCCGACGAGATGCGCGCGCTCGGCGAGGACATCCTGGCCCGACGGGCGGAACTGGTCGACGGTGGCACGTTCCGGATCCTTACCGGCGCGGACGGGAGGCGGCTGTTCTTCGACCGCTCCACCTGCTGCTCCTGGCACGCCTCGCCGCACGGCGAGTACTGCTCGGGGTGCCCCCACACCTCGTACGAACAGCGGACGGAGCGCTTCGAGGCGATGCTGGCGACCGACTGGCACTGATGCAGCGGGCCCTGCGAGGCGCTGGGCCGTCGGGCACCGAGCCGTGGTCGCGCGCCAGCAGGACCCCGGGCGGCACGTCAGGGTCGTCGCACGTCCACCAAGTCCTTGATGATCTCGAAGTCGGCCACGTTGTGGGTCAGCAGCGGAACACCTTCGGTCTGTGCCGTCGCGGCGATCACCAGATCGATCTCACGCCGACGGGGCTTTCCGCCACGGTCAGCCACGGCCGTAGAGAGGCGACCCCAGGCGCGGGCTACTTCCGTGGTGACCGGCAGCGGCTCGAACGTCGCTTCCACGACGGCCAGACGATCGGCGCGGCGCGCTCGTTCGTTCGCCTCCGCGGTGACGAGCACTCCGAAATGCAATTCCGTGATCGACGCGACGCTGATAGCCGCCTCGATGCCCGAGGGAGCAGACTCGCCGATGAGCACCGACGTATCCAGTAGGGCTCTCATGCGTCGAACGGATCGACCAGACCGGAGTCAAGGCGGTCCAGATCCTGGCCGAGGTCGCGCGGTGTTGGACCGTGCCAGACCTTCGCCAAGGCGGCACCGCTGATCCATCGGGGTCTGCGCACCGGGGACAGCTCGGCGACGGGTCGGCCGGAGACGGTCACGGTCAGGGTCTCCCCGGCCTCGACACGGCGCAGCACCTTGCCGACCTGGTTGCGCAGTTCCTTCTGGGCGATGGTGGTCACTCCAGCAAGGTAGCAGAACTGCTACCTTGCTGGCTGCGCGCGGTGGTCTGTGCCGTCGCGGGTTGCTGCGCCCCGGTTGCCGTATTGGCGGTCGCGGCGAGCGGCCCACGCCCGCAGTCCGGGCACAATGGTCAGCGGGTCTCGTCGGCCCGGGCACCGGAGAGGCAGTGGCCATGGATCTGGCTCGTTACCTGGACCAAGACGACCTGGACGGGTTGGAAGAGGCGCTGAGCAGCCTCACCGCCCCACAGATCGCCGCGCACCTGCTTCGGCTACCGCCGGGTCAGCGGGCCGTCGCCTTCCGCCTCCTGCCCAAGGACGTCGCTCTGACCGTGTTCGAACGGTTCGACTCGGACAGCGCGGCCGAGTTACTCGAGGGCTTACGGGAAGAGCGCACGCGCGAGTTGTTCGAGGCGCTGGATCCGGACGACCGCGTCCGTCTCCTCGACGAACTGCCGGCTGCGGTCGTCATCCGCCTCTTACATGGTCTGGACGCGCGCGAACGGGACATGACCGAGGCCATCCTGGGCTACCCACGCGAGTCGGCGGGCCGGCGGATGACGCCGGAGGTCACCAGCGTGCCGGTGGACATGACGGTCGCGGCGGCGTTGGAGCACCTGCGCGCGGTCGGCGCGGAGGCGGAGACCATCTATATGGTGCCGATCCTGGGACCGGGACGGCGCCTGGTCGGTGTCGTGTCCTTGCGGGGACTGCTGGTGGCCTCCGACGACCAGATCGTCGGGGAGATCGCCAGCAGGCCGATCGCTGTCCTGGCGGAGGCCGACCAGGAAAAGGCCGCCCGGCTCATCCGCGCGCACGGGATGATCGGTCTGCCGGTGGTGGACCGAGAGGATCGACTGGTCGGGGTCATCACCGTCGATGACGCGATGCGCATCCTGGCCGAAGAAGAGGCCGAAGACGTTGCTCGTTCGGCGGGCACGTTCGTCGTGCGCAGCCATTACCTGAGCACCCCGCTGGTCCAGCGCGTCAGCTCCCGGATCGTGTGGCTGCTGGTCCTCATCGCCGCGGCCACGCTGACGGTCAACGTCTTGCAGTACTTCGAGGAAACCCTGGCCGAGGTGGTCGCGCTCGCCCTCTTCGTACCGTTGCTGATCGGCACCGGCGGCAACGCCGGCTCCCAAACGGTGACGACCGTGGTGCGCGCCCTGTCCACGGACGAGGTGAGG
>CAJDWP010000029.1_pt1 | contig 15026 bp, 13 predicted proteins | sample 7391631 | NCBI WGS metagenome assembly CAJDWP01 (sample SAMEA7055740, study PRJEB34461) | soil metagenome | biome: terrestrial ecosystem; feature: Peninsula; material: soil | place: Antarctica | collected 2016 | reverse complement strand
CGCAGCCGAGGTCCCAGACGTGTCCGACGCCGGCGTCTTGGAACCGACGGGCGTGCCGGGCGGCGATCTCGAGCCGGGTGGCCTGCTCGAGGCCGTCGGCGGAAAAGAGCATCCCCTCGGCGAACTCGCCGAGCTTGCCGCGAGCCTTCGCGCGCAGCCGCGCTTGAGTGAGAGCGGCCGCGACGAGCGCGGGTTCGTAGCCCGCCTCGCGCAGCGCCTCGCCGAGCGCGAGCGCGGACGTCTCGTCGTACGGCGGCAGAGCCGACAGCAGCGCCCAGCCGCGGGCCGAGGTGAGCAGGTCCACCGAATGTGTGTCCACGTTGACCAGTGTGTCCGGGACCAGTGTGTCCGGGCGATACTCGGCCCCGGGCAGAGAGGCCCATTGGCACTCGAGTTGACCGAGTGCTAACGCGCGGCCTAGATTCGGTTTAGCACTCGGCACGATCAAGTGCCAGGTGATCCAGACCGCACCCGGTCCGGGCGGCGACCCCCGCGACGGCGCCGCGCGGCCCTCATGGGCGCGCATCCGAATTGTTCCCGTGCCCGCCGGACGGGCGCGGCCGAAGCGAAAGGTTCCAGAGTGTCGGTTTCCATCAAGCCGCTCGAGGACCGCATTGTCGTCAAGTCCAATGACGCCGAGCAGACCACTGCCTCGGGCCTGGTCATCCCGGACACCGCCAAGGAGAAGCCCCAGGAGGGCACGGTAGTCGCCGTGGGCCCCGGTCGGTGGAACGAGGACGGCGACGAGCGGATCCCGCTCGACATCAACGAAGGTGACACGGTCATCTTCAGCAAGTACGGCGGTACCGAGGTGAAGTACGGCGGCGAGGAGTTCCTGATCCTTTCGGGCCGCGACGTACTGGCCGTCGTCGAGCGCTGATCTTCCGGCGCTTTTTTCATCTCGACATCGACGCGCCCCGGTAGCGCCTGACCAGGTGCGCCGGGGCGTCGTCCGTCTCAGCAGACGTTTCCGGCCGATTCGTCCTGGCCGGATTCCGGCAGGTGTGCACACACGGAAGGAATGACATGGCCAAGGAGCTGGAGTTTAGCGACTCCGCCCGTAAGGCGTTAGAGCGGGGCGTGGACGCCCTGGCGAACACGGTGAAGGTCACGCTCGGCCCGAAGGGTCGCAACGTCGTGATCGACAAGTCGTGGGGGGCGCCGACTATCACGAATGACGGCGTCACGATCGCGCGTGAGATCGAGCTGGAGAACCCGTACGAGAACCTGGGTGCCCAGCTGGCGAAAGAGGTCGCCACCAAGACCAACGACATCGCCGGCGACGGGACCACGACGGCGACCGTGCTGGCGCAGGCGATGGTCAAGGAGGGCCTGCGTAACGTGGCCGCCGGCGCCGCCCCCTCGCTGCTCAAGAAGGGCATGGACGCGGCCGTCGACGCCGTCTCGGACCGGCTGCTCGCCAACGCGCGCGAGGTCGAGGGCAAGACCGAGATCGCGCAGGTGGCCGGGCTGTCCGCGCAGGACAGCGAGATCGGCGACCTCATCGCCGAGGCGTTCGACAAGGTCGGCAAGGACGGGGTCATCACCGTCGAGGAGTCCCAGACCGCCTCCACGGAGCTGGAGTTCACGGAGGGCATGCAGTTCGACAAGGGCTACCTGTCGCCGTACTTCGTCACCGACCCTGAGCGGATGGAGGGCGTGCTGGAGGACTGCTACGTCCTTATCAACTCCGGCAAGATTTCCCGCGTGCAGGACGTCCTGCCGCTGCTGGAGAAGGTCGCCAACGCCAAGAAGCCGCTGCTGGTCATCGCGGAGGACGTCGACGGGGAGGCATTGTCCACCCTGGTGCTCAACCGGATGCGTGAGGTCCTCAAGGTCATCGCGGTGAAGGCCCCGGGCTTCGGCGACCGCCGCAAGGCCATGCTGCAGGACATCGCGATCCTCACGGGCGCGACGGTCATCAGCGAGGAGGTCGGCCTCAAGCTAGAGGGCGCCGATCTCGACAGCCTCGGCACGGCGCGACGCGTCGTGTGCAGCAAGGACACGACGACGATCGTCGAAGGCGGTGGCGAGCAGACCGAGGTCGACTCCCGCATAGCCCAGCTCAAGCAGGAGATCGAGCGCACCGACTCCGACTGGGACCGCGAGAAGCTGCAGGAACGCCTGGCCAAGCTCGCGGGCGGCGTGTGCGTCATCAAGGTCGGTTCTTATACCGAGGTCGAACTCAAGGAGAAGAAGCACCGGATCGAGGACGCCATCTCGGCGACCCGCGCCGCGATCGAAGAGGGGATCGTGGCCGGTGGCGGCTCCGCCCTGATCCACGCCGCTTCGGCGGCGACCGACCTGCAGCTCGAGGGCGACGAGGGCACGGGAGCGGCGATCATCGTCAAGGCCACCGCCGAACCGCTGCGCTGGATCGCCGAGAACGCTGGTTTGGAGGGCTACGTCGCGGTCGCGAAGGTGCGCGACCTCGAGCCGGGCAAGGGCCTCAACGCAGCGACGGGAGAGTACGAGGATCTGTACGCTTCCGGGGTCATCGACCCGGTGAAGGTAACGCGGTCAGCGCTGCGCAACGCGGCGTCGATCGCGTCGATGGTGCTGACCACCGAAACCCTCGTGGTGGAGAAGAAGGTCGACGAGGCGCCGGCCCCAGGGGGCCACGGCCACGGGCACTGATTGACGCCTCGGGGCAGGCTCGTACGCCACCGAGGGCAGAAGCACGCAGGCCCGGCCCCCCGTCAAGGGGGCCGGGCCTGCGGCGTGCTGTCCGGACTCGCTTCGTGACGCCACGCGCTCCATGCGGAACGCCGGGTTCTACCCAGCTGCCAGAGCGTGCTGTCGAACCGTGCTGTCGAACCGTGCTGTCAAACCGAGGTGTCAGGAGGCGCGAGGTACCCGGCGTTCGGCGAGGTAGATCGCCTCGCGTTCGTCCTCGGCGAGCGCACCCCAGACCCCGTACGGTTCGCGGACCTCCAGTGCGTGCTCTCGGCACTGCAAGAGCACCGGGCACTGAAGGCACACGGTCTTGGCTCGCTCGTCGCGACGGCGCCTCGCGGCGCCGCGCTCGCCCTCAGGGTGGAAGAACATGTCTGGGCTCACGGTCCGGCACAAGCCTTGAAACTGCCACTCCCAGCGCTCCGCCATGGGGCCTGGGAGTCGGGAGATCTCCGCCACGGAAATGCCTCCTTGATGTGGCCGATGCGGTCGCGCCTGCCTGGTTGCCATTTCGCTACAGGTCGGGCAGGGTCGACGAAAGTGTGCGACCAACCACGACTGAATTTCGGACTGAACTAGCGACTGGACTAACCTGACCCGCCGTCGGCTCGGTAATACCCGCCCTTGCGTGGCTCAAACATGGCGTGGCGCGACATACTTGACGCGAGGCGATGAGGGGGTGATCGAGGTGCGGCGGTCGCGATGCGTTGGGCGACCCCGGGCGCGTCGAGCGCCCTCGTTTCGCGCCACGCTCGCGCCGCAGCGTCGTTCTTGGCGTGCTCCTCGGGGGAAGGCGCCCGCGGCAGGCGATAGCAAAGCGCGCCCGGAGCATTGACCAGCGAGCAGCGTGATCCGCGTCACACTCCTCCATCGGTAACGCCGGTGGCGGAATCACCGATGGAACCAGTGCAGGCTCGGTCCGCGTTGACCGTGCTTGCGCTGAGGGCTCAGAAGGGGGATGCCCACGCGCGTGAAGAACTGCTGGCTGATGTACACAACCGGGCGTTCCGATACGCGCGAGCGCGGCTTCATTCGTTCTCACAGGCGGCCTCGGCCGCTGAGGACGCAGCGCAGGAGGTGTGCATCGCGGTGTTGACGTCATTGGGGAGGTACGACGATCGCGGACGGCCGTTCGAGGCGTACGTGTACACAATCTGCGCGTACAAGGTCGCTGATGTGCAGCGCGGCGTGATGCGTGCGCCGCAGCCGACCGACGACATCCCCGAGCGACGCGACGAGTCCGCCGGCCCGGAGGATCAGGTGATCGGACAGGACGAGGCGGGCCGCGCGTGGGCGCTTTTGAACGAGCTACCTGACCGGGAGCGCGAGTTGCTGACGATGCGGCTCGCGGTCGGCCTCACGGCGGAGGAGACCGCTCGCTCGCTCGGGATGACCAACGGCGCGGTCCGCGTGGCCCAGCACCGTGCGCTTGGAAAACTGCGGAAACTGATGGAGGCAAGGGGGGTGGAGCGCTGATGACGGACGAGCCTGTCGAAAACGACCCCTTCGAGACCGAATCCTTTGAGACTCGATCCTTCGAACCGGAGCCTGCCCAGGCAGCTGCCATGGACCCCGACATCCCGGACAGCTCCGACATCCCGGACCTCCCGGACGCCACCGAAGTTGCCGCGTTCGGCGACGACGATCTGCTGCTCGACGCCCTCGCCCGCGGTGAGGGGGTTCCGGACGATGACCTCGGGTCGTTGCTGTCGGCGTGGACACGACCCATCAACGAGGACGCGGTGGCTGCTGCGGGAGTGTTCAACCTCGCCGCGATCGAGGCCAAGGCGGCGCTGTTGGCAGCCGGAGCCGTGAGCGCGGGCGCCGTCGGCGCTGCGGTGACGTCCGTTAGTGCCGCTGGCGGGGCGGGGGGCGCGGCGGGCGCTGCTGCGGGAGCAAGCGCGTCCGGGGCGGGCGCCGTGATGTCGACCGCCGCAGCCGGGGCCGCGGCGGCCGCCGCCGGTGGTGTCGTGGCCACGGGCATGTCGGGGGGGACCATCGCGGGCGGTGTGGTCGCTGCAGGGGCCGCCCTGGCAGTCGGCGCGGTCGGTCTGGCGGTGGGCGGTGTCGACGTGCCGGTCGTCAACCGGATCGTCAAGCCGCAAGCCACGACGTCGGGCAACGACAACGTCCCGAGCATGTCGTCGACAGCTCCCTCAGCAGCTCAGACGTCCCCTGCCAGCCCATCACCGACGGCCATCCCTCCCGCGTCGACGGCGACCTCGGCCACCGCGAACCCCTCAGACTCCTCGTCCAGCGCGTCGGCGACGGCTACGGCTCCCGCGCCCGGCCCGCTCCCGACGAAGCCGACGGGGACCCTCCCGCCCGAGCCGACCGAGCCGACCGAGCCGCCGTCCCAGACGCCCTCGCCGTCGCAGGAGGATCCGGGGACCGGCACGAGTGCGACCCGGACGCCCCGCCCCCGGCCCCCGACGCGCACCTGGGGTGACGGTTCGGGCCCGGGCAGTTCCCACACCCGGACGAGCCCCCCGCGGTTAACCTTCACGGGCGAACCGATGACGCCACTGCTCCCGGTCACGCCGTCGCCGGCTCCGACGGTGCGACCGACCGCGATCCGTACGACGTACCTGCCGTCGACCCCAGCCCCGAGCCTTGGGTGGCCATGGTTGTGCCAACCCACCGAGACCGGGTGGGTCTGCACACTCTCCCCATTGGGGTCCGCGGGCTGATCGCACTGTCCCGGCGTGCACGTCTAAAGCACGGGGTGAGCAGGGATGATCGGTGCGACGAACGGCTCGTAGACTGTCTCCATGTACGCCCAGCCCGCCGCTGACCCTTTCTCGACCATCGGTCTGACCTTCGACGACGTGCTGCTCCTGCCGGGGGAGACCGACGTCATCCCGAGCGAGGCGGACACCTCGACCCACGTCACCCGCAACATCGCCGTGAAGATCCCGCTGCTGTCGGCGGCGATGGACACCGTCACCGAGTCGGCCATGGCGATCGCGATGGCACGCCAAGGCGGCATCGGCATCCTGCATCGCAACCTGGCGATCGACGCGCAGGCGTACCACGTCGACGTGGTAAAGCGCTCGGAATTCGGCATGATCACCGACCCCGTCACCACGACGCCGGAGGCGACCCTGGCCGAGGTGGACCGGATCTGCGGACAGTTCCGGATCTCCGGACTGCCGGTCATCGAGGAGGGGGATCGCCTCGTCGGCATCATCACGAACCGCGACCTGCGGTTCGAGTCGGATCCACGCAAGCGCGTGGCCGAGGTCATGACCAAACCGCCGCTGATCACCGGGCCCGTGGGCATCCACAAGGACGATGCGCTCGCGTTGCTGGCGAAGAACAAGATCGAGAAGCTGCCGCTGGTGGACGAGAGCGGCCGTCTGAGGGGTCTCTTCACGGTCAAGGACTTCACGAAGTCCGAGCAGTACCCACTCGCTACCAAGGACGGCGCCGGACGGTTGCGCGTCGGCGCGGCCGTGGGTTTTTGGGGGGACAGCTGGGAGCGGGCCATGTCGCTCGTCGACGCCGGCGCGGACCTGCTGGTGGTGGACACCGCGAACGGGCACGCTCGCGGCGTGGTCGACATGATCCGGCGTCTCAAGGCCGAACCGGCGGCCCAGGGCGTCGACGTCATCGGGGGAAACGTCGCCACCCGAGATGGGGCCCAGGCGTTGGTGGACGCCGGCGCGGACGCCGTGAAGGTGGGCGTGGGGCCCGGTTCGATCTGCACGACCCGCGTTGTGGCCGGGGTTGGTGTGCCGCAGATCACCGCGATCCATTCCGCCTGGCTCGCCTGTCGGCCGGCCGGGGTTCCCGTCATCGGCGACGGCGGCTTGCAGTACTCCGGCGACATCGCCAAAGCACTGGTCGCGGGCGCGGACACGGTCATGCTCGGCTCCCTTCTCGCCGGGTGCGAGGAGGGTCCGGGGGAACTGGTGTTCATCAACGGCAAGCAGTTCAAGACCTACCGTGGGATGGGGTCGCTCGCGGCGATGCAGTCCCGCGGACGAGGGGTGTCGTACAGCAAGGACCGCTACTTCCAAGGTGACGTGGACGACGATGACAAAGTCATCCCGGAGGGCATCGAGGGGCAGGTCGCCTACCGCGGTCCGCTCGCTGCGGTCGTGTACCAGCTCATCGGGGGCCTGCGTCAGTCGATGTTCTACGTCGGCGGAGGCACCATCCCTGAGCTGAAGGCGCGCGGTCGCTTCGTGCGGATCACCGCGGCCGGGCTCAAAGAGTCACACCCGCACGACATCCAGATGACCGTGGAGGCACCCAACTACGCGGGCGGCCCCGGCTGAGGCGACGAAGTCCCGCCCCCATCCGTCCGCTCGCCTAGCCCGCCTAGCCCGCCGCGCGCGTCGGCGGCGTGCGGCGTCTTCGTCGACGCACGTCACAGGCGCCCGAAGGAGCATCGTCGGGTCCGGGTGGCAGGGTGAGAGCTATGGGCCCCGATGAGCGAACGACGACGGCAGGAGCCTCACCGAGTGACGCGGGAGGCGCGGCAGACGCGGGAGGCGGGGACGCGTTACCCGCGTACAGGGTCGGGCGGGAGCGGGCGATCTCCGGCACGGTCGGCCTGGCGCTCGGCGGGCTGGCGGGAAGCAACGCGTTCGGCGCGGGCGTCCTGCAGGCGGCCCGCGATCTGGGGGTTCGGCCCTTGCTCATCTCGTGCACGTCGGGCCAGCTCGGATGGGTGGATGAATACCTCCGTGCGGGCGATGGGGGCCCGTCGCTGCGGGAGCCTTTGCGGCAGATGATCAAGCAGGCCGAACGCACCGGCATCCGCGACCTCGACGCCACGCTGCTCGGTCTGCTCGGGGTGCCCGGCGCGGTGCGCCCGGCCCGCTGGCAGTATCCGAGGGATGCCATTCGCAACTATCTGCAGGCCTGGCTGGCGATCGCGACCGGCTGGCCGAAGGTGTCCCTGGTGGAGCAGTCCCTGCAGATCGCGCCGGGCCGCATGCTGGTGCCGGATTTTCCGGACGTCTTTTATAAGGAGATGGCCGACCGGTTCAATGGGTCCGACGTGGCGATCGTGTTCAACAGCTATCACCCGGGGGCGGGGCTGGAGCACGTGCACCTCAACCCGGCCGCACTGGACCTCTACGAGCGGCGCACCGGTCGCCGCGACGACTACGACCCGGGTAGGGAGAGCAGGCACCGGCCGCAGACGCTGTACCAGCCGATCACGGCGCGGGCGATCCGCGACGGGTTGTGGCTCTACGAGTACGGATTCGACAAGGCTCCCGGGTTCCTCGACGGGGCGTATTTCCGGCAGATGATGCTCTCGGAGCTGTGGCCCGCGACCGACATCGTCGCGGTGCGTCCGTTGGCCCACGCCTGGACCGGGGAAGAGCTGCCGACCAGTTTCGCGGCGATCCAGGACTTGAAGAACCAGGTGTTCTTCGACGGTTCGTACGCGGGGGAGCGCGGACAGATCACGCTGATCAACGCGCTGCTGGCGTCGGGGGAGCTGTCGAGCGCGTCCTACCACCACATCGTGCTGCATGAGATCGAGCTGGAGGAGCGCCGCGGCCTGCTCGACTACGTCTTCGAGAACGAGCACGTGTTCGACGACGGACTCGCTCAGGGCAAGCGGGTCCTGGGCGCCTTCCAGGCATCGGCTGCGAGGTAGCCCGGCCGAGTAACCTGGTGCGATGACCGAGATCGAGATCGGCCGCGGCAAGCGCGGACGTCGGGCCTACGCCTTTGACGAGATCGCCATCGTGCCCTCCCGTCGGACGCGGGCACCCGACGACGTGTCGATCACCTGGCAGATCGACGCGTACGCGTTCGACCTCCCGTTCCTGGCCGCGCCGATGGACTCGGTCAGCTCACCGGAGTCGGCGATCGCTTTCGGTCGGTTGGGCGGCCTCGCCGTGCTCGACCTCGAGGGACTGTGGACCCGGTACGAGGACCCGGAGCCTTGTCTGGCACGGATCGCCGAGCTGTCGCAGGACGACGCTCATATCGGCAGCGGCAACGGCGCGTCCACGGGCGTCACGAGTCAGATGCAGCGGTTCTATGCCGAGCCCATCAAACCGGAGCTGATCACCGCCCGCCTGGGGCAGATGCGCGATGCGGGCGTGGTGGTGGCGGGCGCGTTGTCGCCGCAGCGCACGCAGGAGCACTGGCGTACGGTCATCGACGCGGGCGTGGACATCTTCGTGATCCGCGGTACCACGGTATCGGCCGAGCACGTGAGCAGCCAGGCCGAACCGCTCAACCTCAAGCGCTTCATCTACGAGCTGGACGTGCCGGTCATCGTGGGCGGGGCAGCGACATACACCGCCGCCCTGCACCTGATGCGCACGGGCGCCGCGGGCGTGCTCGTCGGGTTCGGCGGGGGGCCGGCGCACACCACCCAGCGGACTCTCGGGATCCGGGCGCCGATGGCGACGGCGATCGCGGACGTCGCGGCGGCCAGGCGCGACTATCTGGATGAGTCGGGCGGACGCTACGTGCACGTCATCGGCGACGGCGGGATGAGCTGGGCGGGCGACATCGTGAAAGCGGTCGCGTGCGGCGCGGACGCGGTCATGCTGGCCGCGGCGCTCGCGCGCGCCTCGGAGGCGCCAGGCCGCGGCTTCCATTGGGGCCCGGAGGCGCACCACGAGCAACTGCCCCGGGGGGAGCGGGTCCACGTGGGGACCGCGGCGCCGATGACGGAGATCCTGCACGGCCCCGGCCGGGCGGCGGATGGCACGACAAACCTTGCCGGGGCGCTGCGGCGGGCGATGGCCACGACGGGATATAGCGATCTCAAGGAGTTCCAGCGCGTCGAAGTCGTGGTCTCCCCACGCGACGGGGCGTAAAGCGGGACGACGACGACAATAACGACGGCCTGCCCGCGCGTCGAGCAGCGTCGGTCAGTAGGTGAAACGGCCGACGAACACGTTGAGCTCCTGGGGTGCGTTCGGTCAGCTCAAGGGCCGCCTGGGCTCCACCCCACGACGACGGGGCTACCGTGGAGTGGTGACCACGTCCACCGGTGGGTATAGAGCGGGTGGGTTTCGGGCCGCGCAACGCCCACTCGCGCAGCCGCGTTCGCGCGAAGACGACGAGCCGACGCCCGGTCGGGCCAGCGGCTCAGAGCGACGGGGGGCGAGGACGGCAGTCCCCGCTCGCGCTCGTACCCCCGCGGACCTGACCCCGCTCGATCCTCGGCTGGTCCGCCGTCTCACAACGCTCGCGGTGACCTCCCCGCAGGCCGAGACGTTCGCGGTGCGCGTCCCGATGACCGGCGAGACGCTCGCCGAGCTACCGGCGTCGACGCCGCACGACGTCCGGGACGCGGTGGACGTGGCGCGCTCGGCGCAACCGGGGTGGGCGGCTTGGCCGGTGCGCGCCCGTGCGGGGGTGATGCTCCGCTTCCACGATCTGGTCCTTGACCATCGCGAAGAGCTGTGCGACCTCATCCAGCTGGAGAGCGGCAAGGCGCGGCTGCACGCCGCCGAAGAGGTCATCGACGTGTGCCAGGTGAGCCGGTACTACGCGAGATGCGCCGAGCGGCAGCTGCGGCCGCGGCGCCTCCCAGGGTTCGTGCCCGGCCTCACCGAGGTGACGAGGCTGCGGCGCCCCACAGGCGTGGTTGGGATCATCTCCCCGTGGAACTACCCGCTGTCGATGGGGATCGTCGACGTGGTGCCGGCGCTGCTCGCGGGCAACGCGGTCGTGGTGCGTCCGGACGAACGCGGCAGCCTCACGTTGCTGTTCGCCCTCGACCTGCTGGTGCGCGCGGGGCTGCCCCCGCGTCTCGCGATGGCCGTGCTCGGGTCGGGACCGGTGGTCGGCGGGGCGCTGTCCGAGGAGGTCGACTTCATCCAGTTCACCGGATCCACGTCGACGGGCCGACAGGTCGCACGCACGGCCGGGAGGCGCCTCGTCGGGTGCTCCTTGGAGCTGGGGGGCAAGAACCCGCTGTACGTCGCCGATGACGCCGACCTGGACCGCGCCGTCGAGGGCGCCGTGCGCGGGTGCTTCACCTCCGCCGGGCAGATCTGCATCGGCATCGAGCGGATCTATCTGCAGCAGAGCATCGCGGAGGAGTTCCTCGCCCGGTTCGTCGCGGCGGTGCAGGCGCTGCGTCTGGGCGCCGAGCTGAGTTACGACGCCGACATGGGCTCTCTGGCGACCGCGGAGCAGCTCGAGCGCACCCGTCGACACGTGGTGGACGCGGTCGACAAGGGCGCCACCGTGCTCACCGGGGGGAGAGCGCGGCCCGACGTGGGCCCGTGGTTCCACGAGCCGACCGTGCTGGAGGGTGTCACGGAGGCGATGGAGGTGCGACGCGTCGAGACGTTTGGGCCGGTGGTGAGCGTGTACCGGGTGGAGGGCGACGGCGAGGCGATCCGGGCCTGCAACGACAGCGAGTTCGGCCTGAACGCCTCGGTCTGGACCCGGGATCTGCGCCGCGGCCGGCGGATCGCGGCGCACCTGCATACGGGAATGGTGAACGTGAACGAGAGCTTCGCGGCGGCGTACGGTTCCCCGGCCGCGCCGATGGGCGGGATGAAGCAGTCCGGGCTGGGACAGCGGCACGGCGCTGGGGGGCTGACCAAGTTCACGGTCGTGCAGAGCGTCGCCGTGCAGCACGGGTTCGGATTCGGGGTGCCGCGCACCGTGCCGACCGGGCGATTCATCGACGCCGCCGTGATGGCCTTACGGGTGCGGCGCGTGCTGGGCCGCCACTGACCTAGCCCCCACGTTCAGCCGCAGGCTCGCCCGCCACGCTGGGCCCCCACGCGGGGCCCGGTGCCGTGCGTCCAGCTGTGCGCTCGGCTTGGGTGGGGCGGGCGAGGTCCGCGGCGGACGCGTCGCAGGTCCTGGTGCGACCCGGGCGAGCGACGGGTGGTCAGCGTCGAAGGATAGCCTGGCGGCATGTGGCGGACGGCGGTGAAACCTCGATGGCTGGCCATGTTGGCCCTCGTCATCGCGGTCATGGTCGGTTTCGGTCTGCTCGGGCGCTGGCAGCTCGACGTGGCGCACGACCGCGACACCGTGGAGGCTGTCACCGAGGCCGCCTCCCTGCCGGTCGTGCCGCTGCAGGAGGTGCTCCGCCCGCACCAGCAGTTCCCCACGGCCGCGTTGAACCGGGTGGTGACGGCCACGGGCAGCTACCGCCCGGCCGACCAGGTCCTCATCACGGAACGTCGGCTCGGGGAGCAGCCCGGCTACTGGGTGGTCGACGCGCTGGTTCTCGACGACGACGGCGCGGTGCTGCCGGTGATGCGCGGCTTCGTCCAGGACGCGGCGGCTGCTTCCGCGCCTCCGGCCGGCCGTGTTCAGGTGATGGGGGCCCTCGCCGTGGGCGAGCCCAGCCCCGACCAACCGGTGGTGCTGCCCCCCGGGCAGCTGCAGCGCCTGAACATGGCGACCCTGGTGAACCTCTGGCCCGGCGATCTCTACAACGCTTTCGTGTTCGCCTCGGCCGAGTCGCCCGCGACCGGCGCTGCCGTCTCAGGCGGCGTCGGCGACACGCTGACGAGTCCGGGCCTGTCCCGCGTCTCCCCGCCGCCTGCGGCCTCGGGGGAGCTGTCCTGGCGCAATCTCGGTTACGCGCTGCAGTGGTGGTTCTTCGCCGGGTTCGCCCTTTATATGTGGTGGCGGATGGTCCGCGAGGACGCCCACGGCGCGCTCGCAACGGCCGGGGCGAGTGCTGCCGAGGCGACCCGGGGCCCTTCGCCCACATCCGTACCAGCCGATCCGAGCACACCCGCGCCCCCGCGCGCACGTCAAGGAGAGTCGATCCGATGAGCACCCCCGCCTCGATGAGCACCCCCACCCGTCCGATCGCGCGACCGGATCAGATCCGTCCGGCATTCACGTTCTTCAAGGTGATGGCCTTCGTGGTGGGCATCGGACTGCTCGTGCTGGCGGTGGAGATGATCCTGAGCTACGGCGTGGGGCTAAAAGGCCGGGAGAACCCGTTGTGGTGGTGGCCGCAGCCGCACGGGTTCCTGTTCATGGTGTACGCGGCCGCGACGCTGAACCTCGGCTTGAAGGTGCGCTGGGGCATCGGCAAGCTGGTGACGATCATGCTGGCCGGGTGCGTGCCGCTCCTGTCGTTCGTGGCCGAGGCCAAGGTGGCTCGCGAGATCCGGGAACTGCTGGCGACACAGGACGCCCGCTAGGCTGCGCAGGTGAGCACCGAACCGCATGCGCACCCGGTCCTCGTCGTCGATTTCGGCGCTCAGTACGCGCAGCTCATCGCGCGGCGCATCCGCGAGGCGCACGTGTTCAGCGAGGTGGTCCCCCACTCGATGGCGACCGCCGATCTCCTCGCGCGACAGCCCGCAGCCATCGTGCTGTCCGGGGGGCCGTCGTCGGTCTACGACCCTGGCGCGCCCACGCTCGACCGGGCGCTGCTCGAGGCGGGCGTCCCGGTGTTCGGACTGTGTTACGGGTTTCAGGCCATGGTGCGGGCCCTCGGCGGCGAGGTCGAAAAAACGGGTCGCTCGGAGTTCGGCTCGACCCCGCTTCGTGTCGACGAGGCGGGGTCGACGCTTTTCGCGGGTCAACCGGTCGAGCAGTCGGTGTGGATGAGCCACGGCGACGCCGTGACCCGGGAGCCGGCCGGGACGCGGGTCACCGCCTCGACGCCCGGCGCGGCCATCGCCGCGTTCGAGGACGACGAGCGGCGGCTGTATGGGGTGCAGTGGCACCCGGAGGTGAAGCACTCCGGGTTCGGGCAAGCGTTGCTGGAGAACTTCCTGCGCCGCGGCGCCGGGCTCGGTATGGATTGGACGCCCGGCAGCATCGTCGAGGAACAGGTACGACGCATCCGCGAGCAGGTCGGGCAGGACCGCGTGATCTGCGGGCTGTCCGGCGGGGTGGACAGCTCGGTCGCGGCGGCCCTCGTGCACCGCGCCGTTGGCGACCAGCTGACCTGCGTGTTCGTCGACCACGGACTGCTTCGGGCCGGGGAGGTCGAGCAGGTCGCGGATGACTTCGTGCGGGCCACCGGGGTCGACCTGGTGACGGTGGACGCCGCGCGGACGTTCCTGGACGCGCTCGCCGGCGTGACCGACCCCGAAGCCAAGCGCAAAGCCATCGGCCGCGAGTTCATCCGCGCGTTCGAACGTGCCGCGCGTGACATCGCCGCGGGACGGGCCGGTCACGCGGACGCCGGTGAGGTTGCCGAACACCCGGTGAAGTTCCTCGTGCAGGGCACGCTCTACCCCGACGTGGTGGAGTCCGGCGGGGGGTCCGGCACCGCCAACATCAAGAGCCACCACAACGTCGGCGGCCTGCCCGCGGACCTGCAGTTCACGCTGGTGGAGCCGTTGCGCGACCTGTTCAAGGACGAGGTCCGACAGGTCGGGATCGAACTGGGCGTACCGGCCGCGATCGTGTGGCGCCAGCCGTTCCCCGGACCGGGCCTCGCCATCCGCATCGTGGGCGAGGTCACCCGCGAGAGGCTCGACATCCTGCGGACCGCCGACCGGATCGCCCGCGAGGAACTCACCCGCGCCGGGCTCGACCGCGACATCTGGCAGTGCCCCGTCGTCCTGCTGGCCGACATCCGCTCGGTCGGGGTGCAGGGCGACGGACGGACGTACGGGCACCCGGTCGTGGTGCGTCCCGTCAGTAGCGAGGACGCGATGACCGCCGACTGGACCCGCGTCCCGTACGACGTCCTCGCCACCATCTCGACGCGCATCACCAACGAGGTTCGGGAGATCAACCGAGTGGTGCTTGACATCACCAGCAAGCCACCTGGCACCATCGAATGGGAGTGACGCCACGCCAGGCGTCCCCGCGGCGCCGGAGGTGATGGCGGTGAGTGCCAGCGAGCCGCGTCTGTCCCGCTCTACCGTCGCGATCTATGTCGTGGTGATCGTCATCAACCTGCTGGTGCTTCCGACGTGGTTCGCGCCCGGCCGGTTCCCGCTCACGTCGCGCGTGGCGTTCATCGCGCTCAGCGTGCTGCTCGTCGTGTTCTGCGCATGGAAGCTGTCCGCTCTGCTCGGCGGCAACCCGTTACGGCGAAGAGGCCCGCATCCGAGCGGGCAGCTGCGGGAGGGGTACGGGGACGACCTATACGACGGCGACCTCGACGCGCGCCACCCCGATGTGCGCGCCGCCGGCACGCGCGACCCCGACGACCGCGACCCCGACGCCCGCGACCCCGACGACCGCGACCCCGACACGGACGAGCTACCCGTCCTCGGTCGCACGGGCATCGACAACGAGGACGACGAGCAAGACCAAGGCGACTAGCGCGACCAAGGCGACGAGGGCGACAACGAGGACCACGACGAGGCTGACGACGACGGAGGCGGCGACACCCTCCCGCCCCGCTAGCGCCGACGCGTTCGGGCCAGACGGGCACTCGGGCCAGGCGCGCGTCGCTCAAACGCCCG
>CAJDWP010000046.1_pt1 | contig 15027 bp, 14 predicted proteins | sample 7391631 | NCBI WGS metagenome assembly CAJDWP01 (sample SAMEA7055740, study PRJEB34461) | soil metagenome | biome: terrestrial ecosystem; feature: Peninsula; material: soil | place: Antarctica | collected 2016 | reverse complement strand
GCGTCTGCGGCGCGAGTCACCGTACCGTGGGGGTCATGCGACAGGAGACTGCTTCCCCCCAGGAGCTGCGCCAGGCCGTTCTCGCCTACTACGACGCGCTAGACCGCGACGATGTGGAGGCCGTGCTGGCGTGTTTCACGGGGGACGTGTTGTACCGCAGACCGGGGTATCCCACGATGGCGGGGATCGATCAACTGCGGGCGTACTACGAAACCGATCGCAAGCTCGCCGCGGGCCGGCATATGGTGCGCGACGTGCTCGTGGCGGACTTCCAGGCGGCGGCTCAAGGGATGTATGAGGGACAGCTGCGCGACGGCGATCGGATGACCATGGGCTTCGGGGCATTCTTCGACTTTGACGGGGCAGCGCGCATCTGCGAGCACACGACATACTTCTACACCCCGGCCGTCTGACCCGTCCGGGCTCGGGAGTTTTGGGTCGGCACCTGGTAACGCCGGAGTCGCGCACCCGACGAGCGGATCGCCCATCGCCCTGAGCGGCCGGGCGGCACGCCTTCTCAGGGGTTGGCGTGGCTCGGCCGATCCGGGGTCGGGGACTGCGACGGCGGGAGGTACACGCACGTCGGGTCCGAGCCCAGGATGTCGCCGGTCACCGCGTACGCGTGGCTGCGCGACCCGCCGCACACCTCACCGAACTCGCAGACGCCGCACTTGCCGTGGAAGTCCGTCGGCTGTCGCAACGACACCAGCAGCGGGTTGGTGCGGTAGATCTCCCGGAACGGCGTCAGCGCCACGTCGCCGCAGTGCTGCGGGAAGAAGCCGCTGGGGTAGACCAGCCCGGTGTGCGACACGAACGCGAACCCGCGCCCAGAGTTGACGTCGATCGGGGGCCGCGGCGTGCGGCGCCGCCGGTCCGGGTCGCTGAGCAGGTCCGCGACGCCTTCGTGCAGCCGGTGGTAGAGCGGGCCGCGCTCCGGCTCGGGTTCACCGGCGGCCCGGCGCCGGGCGCGTTGGATCGCCACGCGGCGGTAGTGCGGTGCCTCGGTCGTCTTCACGGCGAGCAAGTCGGACACGTCGTGCAGCCAATGCAGCACGTCCTCGACCTCGTCGGCGGGCAGCGGCTGGAGGGCCGACCCCCGCCCCGTCGGGACCAGGAAGAACACGCTCCACATCGAGGCCTCGAGGTCCAAGACGGTGCGTAGCAGGTCGGGCAATTCGCCCACGGTGCCGCGGGTCACCGTCGAGTTGATCTGCAGCCGGTAGCCCAGTTCGCGGGCCCACCCGGCGGCCCGGATCGTGTCGCCGTAGACGCCGGGCACGCCGCGGAACCCGTCGTGCACATCCGGGTGTGCCGCGTCCAGGGACAGCGACAGCGCGTGCACGCCGCAGTCCCGGAACACGCTCAACGACTCGAGCGTCAACTTCGGCGTCACCGACGGGGAAAGCGCCATGTGCAGGCCGAGCGAGACGCCGTACCGGATCAACTCCGGCAAGTCTTCACGCTCGAACGGATCGCCACCCGTGAGGACGACGATCGGGTAGGGCGTCCCGAACCCCGCGATCTCCTCCAGCAACGCCCGGCCCGCCTCGGTCGACAGCTGGTCGGGGTGGGCGACCTTCTGGGCGTCGGCCCGGCAGTGCGCGCACACGAGTTGACAGGCCCGGGTGGTCTCCCAGATCACGATCAGAGGCCGATCGCCCGCATCGTGGTGCAGGTGCCGGACGGCGCGGTCCTCGGTCAGACTCATCAATGCTCCTGCGGCGGGGTGTTGGATGCACGGCCGGTACGCGGTGTGGGCGCTCCGGTGGGTTCGGGCGTGGCGAGTCTGGACGTGGCGAGTCCGGGCGGGGGAAGTCCGAGCGCGTCCAGCACGTGGGCGGCCGCGCCGCGGGCCGACCCGAGGCAGGCGGCCAGGCCGATGCCGTCGTACGACGCCCCGGCGAGCGCCACGCCCGGAAGCGCTCCGGCCAGTTCTGCGCGTACGGCGCTCACCCGGTCGACGTGGCCCACCGTGAGCTGGGGCAGGCCGCGTCGCCACCGTTGCACATGCACCACCACCGGGGCCGCGTCGAGCCCGGTCAGCGCCCGCAGATCCCGGCGCAGGTGGTCCACGAGACGCTCGTCGGTCAACGGCGTGACCAGGTCGGCGCCGTCCCGCCCTGCGGACATCCGAACCCAGAACAGCTCGTCATCTGCGTAGTGGGGCCACTTCGCGCTCAGGTTCGTGATCGCCTTGAGCAGCGTGCCCGTCCCCGACCCGATGAGCAGACCGTTGCCGGCAAACGCGGCCACGCCCGCCACCTGCTCGCGGTGGAAGCCGAGGACGACGGTGGCCGTCGAGGCGACCCGCGTGGCGGCCAGGGTGTCCGAGACGCGGGGGAGCAGGGGGGCGAGCAGCCGACGGGCCGCCCATGCGGGCACCGCGAGCACGACAGCATCGGCGTCCACCAGCTCGGTGTGGAGGCCGGACTGGAACTCAAGGCGATACGAGGGACGGTGGGCCCCCGACGATCCCGCCGCGTCGCCTCCCCGTGATTCGTCGGCCGTACGTGTCAGAGACTTCACCAGAGTTCCGGTCCGGACGTCCACGTCGACGTCCGCCAATAGCGCGTCGAGCACGGTGCGCAACCCGCCGGGCCAGCTCAGGAACCGCATTCCGACCGGTGACGCTGGGCGGGCGTGACGTGCCGGACGGGCGCCTTCGACCGGACGGACTCTCCCGGAGGGCGCCGCGTGACGGCCGGCCGTGCGGCGACCGGGAATGCTCCGGCCCAACGCACGGGACGGAAGGTCGCGCAGTCGCAGCGGCATCAGCGAGCGCCCCGAGGAGGCGGCGCCGACCAACGAGGGGGTGGTGGCGCGCAGGCTGAGCTGCCGTACGTCGCCGGAGTGCAGCCCGCCGAGCAGGGGATCCACGAATCGGTCCACCACCTGACGCCCGAAACGCCCCGCGACGAAGTCCCCGACCGAGACGTCCTGCCCTGGCCCCACCGGTTGGCGGCCACGCAGCCGTGCCGCCAGCGGCTCCAAGCCCGCGCGGACCAGCCCGGGCACGGTCATCACGCGGCTGCGCAGCACGGGGCGCAACCGGGTCGGCCCCGCGGGACCGACCCCCAGCGGGAGGCGACGACGCCCCGCGGGGGTCCACAGCCAGCTCTCCCCGGCCCGGGCGAGGACCATGTCCTCCCGCAGCCCCAACTCGTCCAGCAGCGCCTCGATCTCAGGTGCCCCGGAGTACATCGCCTCGGCGCCGACGTCGATCGGTGCGCCCGCTCGGGGGAGGTCGAGGGTCAGCACGTGGCCGCCCAGCCGGTCTTCGCCTTCGACCAGCGTGACCCGCGCGCCACACCGGGCCAGCCGCCGCGCAGTCGCCATGCCTGTCAGCCCCCCACCGACGACGACGACGTGTGGCGTGTTCCGGGAACCGTCAGCGTCTGGTGACGCGCCGGCTGTCGGCATCGACGTCCTGCCTTCCTGAGCTGACAAATGGTCGTGAACAGCGAGTTCGGGCGGGTTCCCGGACCGGTGATGGAGGCGCTCCCGGCGCCGAGTCGGCACGTGCGGGATGTCTCTCAGCCTAGCTCGCGCCTCGGGACGCACAGCGTCGGCTCAGTCCTGTTTGCGACCATGGACACATGAGCAGGACCCTGCCCTTGCCCGCTGCCTCTGGACCCGACATGCCGGGGTCCCGCGCGTCGAGTTCCGGCGCGAGCGACGGGGGTTATAGGCGCTTCGAGCACGGGAATTTCAACGAGCAGATGAAAGACGAGCACCGCGAGCAGATGACGCCCCAGCAGATGACGCACGAGCCGAGGATGCCCGAGCTGATGACGCGCGAACGAGGCCGATCCCAAGCCCACGCACCCGTGCCTTTCGCGGGCGGACGCCGTCCACGCCCCGGCGTCGCGATCACGTTCGGGCTGCTTCTCGTCGCGCTGGCGACGGGGGGCGTCTGGGTCCTCGCGCGAGAGCTGGTGGGCACGGAGCGAGGTCAGCGGGCAGAGGACCTGGTGATGGAGGCCATCGTCACGAGCTGGCGCACCGACGCGGTGCTGCTCAAGGGCCTGGAGGTCGTCAGCATCTCCGCCGTGGCGCTCGCCGTGCTGCTGCTGGCGGCGATCGGGATGGCGCGTCGACGACCGGACCTGGCGATGGCGTCCGTCGCGCTGGTCGTGGGAGCGAACGTGATCACGCAGGTTTTGAAGTACAGGGTGGTCCACCGCCCCGACTTCGGGTACACCGACCTCAACACCCTGCCGAGCGGGCACGTCACCGTGATCACCTCGATCATCGTGGGCCTGCTGCTGGTGCTGCCTACGGCCTGGCGGCCCGTGCTCGTGCCGCTAGGGACGCTGGTCGGCACGACCGCAGGGGTGGCCACTCTGGTCGTGGGGTGGCATCGCCCGAGCGACACCGTGGCGGCGTACCTGGTCGTGATGGGGAGCACGGGCCTGGTGGTCGCCGGGGTGGCTGCCGGCGGGCTCAGTGGCGCGCAGGTGCCGCGGCGCGCGGCGGGACGCGCGATCGGGTACGGGTTGGGCGCGTCGGCCGCGTCCGCCCTGTTGGGTCTGGCGCTGCTGGTGGGGGGGCTGACGCACGCCGGCGGTCGACAGCACCTGGTGGCGGGTGCCATCGGCCTGGGCGCCGTCGCGTTGGCCTGCGCGTTCGGCGTCTGCGCGGCGACGGTGGCGGTCGACCTGCTGGGCGACCGCCGACAGGAAACTCGCCGGGTGGGCGTCACCCGCTGAGCGGCGGATGCCTCGGGCTGTGGCGGCCCCTCGCGCGCCGGGACGGAGCCTGCCGGGCCGGCAACGGACAGCTCGGTAGGGTGATCCCCGTGATCCGGACCGTGCTCGCCGTCGTCGCCGGCAAGGCCACCCGCGCCGCGACTCGGCGTCGCGGCGGAGGTTCCGCGCTGCCGGGACTGGTCGTCGAACGCCTCGACCCGACGTTCTTGCGCCGCGCGCTCGGCGGCCTGCCCCAGGGAATCGTGGTCGTCTCGGGCACGAATGGCAAGACCACCACGACCAAGCAGCTCACGGCTGTCCTGCGCGCCCACGGCCTGAGGGTGTTCACCAACCCGACCGGCTCCAACTTCACCCGCGGCGTCATTTCGGCGATGCTCGGCGAGGTCGGCTCCGACGGGCGGCTCGTTGCGGACATCGCCGTTCTCGAGCTCGACGAGGCGCACTCGCTGCGTTTCGCGCGCGCGGTCACCCCCACGTACGCGCTGCTGCTCAACGTCGCCCGCGACCAGCTCGACCGGTTCGCCGAGATCGACCACACCGCCGACCTGCTCGGCCGCCTCGCCGAGATGACGAGCACCGGGTTCGTGCTCAACCGAGACGACTCGTACATCTCCCGGATCGCGCGCCGCGCCGGCACGCACGCGCACCCACCGGGTACGGGGGTGAGCGGGGCCGCCGAAAGCGAGGCGGGCTCACCGGCAGGACCGACGATCCGGTACTTCGGCGTCCACCCCGAGATCGCTGATCGGCTGCTCGAGCTGCAGGAGGCCGACCTGCGTGACGACGCCGACGAACCGACCCCGCCGCTCACAGATGCCGACGGGCTGCTGCGGATCCTGGACGAGCGACGGTTCGAGGTCGTGTGCGCCGACGGCCGCGGCGTCGGCCCGATCGAGCTGCGTCAGCGGGGGCTGGCCGCCATGATCAACGCGACCGCCGCCGTCACGACGGCCCGCCTGCTCCTCGGCGGTGAGTTCGACCCGGCCGCGAGCGCGCGGGCGCTGGAGGCGTCGGCGCCCCCGTTCGGGCGCGGCGAGGTGGTCGACGCGGGGGGTCAGCCGCTGGAGCTGGTGCTGGTCAAGAACCCGACGGGGTTCTCGGTGGCGCTCGGCACGTACGGTGCCACGCCGGTCGCGACGATGATCGCGATCAATGACGACTACGCGGACGGCACCGACGTGAGCTGGCTTTACGACGTGGCCTTCGATGCGCTGGCGGCCCGGGGCGTGGCCATCACCAGCGGGGTGCGTGCCTACGACATGGCCCTACGACTGGCGTACGACGACCTGCCCACCGGCACGGTGGAGCCCAACCTGGCCGCGGCGTTGGAGGCTTTCCTCGCCGAGCATCCGGACGAGCCGAAACGCATCTTCTGCACCTACACCGCGATGCTGACGCTGCGCAAGATACTGGCCGCGCGCTACGGCCTGGCGGCGATGGGGGAGGACCCGTCGGCTCACCAGGGCGACGCCGCCCGGGCGAAACTGCGCCCCGGGGGTGGGTCGTGACCGGCCCGGCGCCGACGGGGTCCGGGGCACCCGGCTTCGGGGTCGCGGCCTGGCCGGCGACGTACGAGCCCCACGGACCCAGCAAGGGCCGTGTCGTGCTGGTCCACCTGTACCCGCGCGAGATGAGCATCTACGGCGACCTCGGCAATACGCGGGTGCTGCAGCAGCGACTCGTCCGGCATGGCTACGCGTGCGAGGTGCGCGCCCACGCCCCGGGCGATGCGCCCCCCGCCGACGCGCACCTGGTCTTCGGCGGCGGCGGGCAGGACTCCGGGCAGACGCGGGTCAAGGACGACTTGGCGCGGATCGCGCCGACGCTGCGCCGGCTCGCGGACGACGGCGTCCCGATGCTGATGATCTGCGGCATGTACCAGTTGTTCGGCAACGCCTTCAGCACCGTGGGCGGCCAGGAATTGCCCGGCCTGGGCATCCTCGACGTCACCACGACGGGGGGCGCCACCCGCATGATCGGGCCGATCGTGCTGCGTACTCGGTACGGTGACGTGGTCGGTTACGAGAACCATTCCGGGCGAACGGTCCTCGGCTCGGACCAGGCGGCGCTGGGTGAGGTGTTGCACGGGTACGGGAACAACCCGGCCGGCCGCGACGAGGGCGCCGTGACGGGGCACGTGCACGGCACCTACCTGCACGGGCCGCTGCTGCCCGCCAACACCGCGCTCGCGGACGCGTTGATCGGGGCCGCGGTGGAGCGCGCCCTGGGTCGCCCGTTCGAGCCGGAGGCGCTCGACGACACGCTCGCGGACGAAGCGCGTACCCGTCAGATCCGGCGACTGCTGGCCCGGGATCGTGACGCGCACCCGGCCCGCAAGGTCGCGACCGCGGTGGCGCGGCGGCTCCGCGCATGCCGGGCGAAGGGTGAGCCGAGCAACCGCACGCAGACGTCGATGTGAGCGTCGAGGGACGCCACCTCGCGCCGGACACGCCCGTGCGTCCCTCGTCGTTCCGATGGTGTTGGGCCAAGGACCGGGCTACGACCGGGCGGATCCCGCGTCGTCGGCAGCGTCCCCGACCGAGCGAGTGTCTCCGACGGAGGGGATGTCGACCGGGCGAGTGTCCCCGACGGAGGGGATGTCGTGTTCCACCTGGCCGACGTAGTAGTGCTTGCGGGTCGCGGTCCACGCGCCGGCTGCGATCAGTCCCAGCGGGATCTCCAAGATGTGACTGTAAATCGCGAACAGCAGGACGGCGGCCACCGCCGGGGTCCGCTCGGCCCCGAACGCGATCATGAGCACCGATGCCAACTCGGTCACCCCGATCCCGCCGGGCGTGAGGGGCACCATCGTCAGCATCCGCGACAGGGCGTAACAGGCGAACACCTGCGCCCATGGCAGGTCGATCCCGAAGGCGAGCATGCATTCGCGGAACAAGAAGAAGTAGATCCCGAGGAATCCGACGATCCCGCCGGTGAGCCGGATCCACCCCGGCCGAACCACGTCGATGATGCGACCGCGGATGTCGACGGTGACCGCCTCGAGGTCATGCTGGGACTCCCGCCGGAACACCCGCATCAAGGGCGTGAACAGCCGGTTCAAGAAGGCTCCGACCTGATGTGCGCTGCGGTCCGACACCAGGATGGCCAGAGCGATCCCGATCATGAGCGCCGCAACGACGACGGCGAAGATCACCCCGTACGTGAACTGCCGCGGCAACTGGGTGGTGCCGCTGGCGAACAGCCACACCACGGCGATCAGGGGCAGCAGTGCGCGGATCAGCAAGTTCCAGATCGAGGTGATGACCAGGGAGGTGCCGATGTTTCGGTGGGTGAACCCCCAGGAGCGGAAGATCGCGTACTGCGCCGCGACCCCCACCGCGCCGCCGCCCGGCATCGCGTTGGACACGCCGGAGCCGCACAGGTTCACGATCAGGGCAGGGACATGCTTCATCCCGGGCAACGAGGCCGCGAGAGTGAAGGTGTAGCACCACAGTCCGGCCATCATCAGGGCGAACAACAGCGCGGCTTTTCCCCAGCCGAGGTGATCCAGTTCGTGAATGATCTGCGGCCACGTCGTGGCCGTGAGCCGGGGTAGCACCCAGCCGAGGATCACGACGGCGGCCGTGAGGCCGACGATGACCTGGACCGCCCGCTTCACCCGATCGCGCGCCGCCCTCGGGCGCGCCGGTGGTGACTCGCCCGACAGGCCTAGACCCTCCACAGCGTCCCCCTAGCCCGTCAGCGCCGGGCCGAGGGCGGCAGTCCGGCGAAGATGTCGGTGGCGAGCCTACTCGCGCGACCCGACGCCGCACCCTCGCCGCGCGGCGGCGCAGCGGGGTCGACGTACCATTCCTTGCCGAACACCAGCGCGAACAGCGGGCGCGGCAACCGCAAGAACGCCGCCAAAGTGCGGTCCGCGCCGTCGTCGGCGGCGGCCTGGGTCGCGTGCGCCGCCATCGACGCCCGCTTGGCCGCCGACTGCCCCCGCACGTCGATGCGGTGCGTGATGAGCGCCCGAGGGGTGAACGATTGGCGGAAGCTGGTCGGGTCGAAGTCAGGTGGATAGCGGTAGATCTTGCCGACCAGTTCGACCGTGCGCGCGATGAGCTCACGGGGGATCGTCGCCTCCAGCAGGCGAGGCGCCGCGCCCTCCCGCGCGAGGAGGCGCAGCGCGAGGCGGCCCACCTCGTGAACCCGCACGTGGTCGCGGTGCCCGTACCCACCCGCGGCGTCGTAGGACAGGAGTACGTCCGCCGACTCTTCCCCCACCAGGTCCGCCACCTGCCGGGCCGCCTGCGACGGGTCGACCCGGCAGAACCGCGGACGGCCGGGCGCGTCGGGCGGGATGTCGCCCACCATGCCCGAGTCGCCGTACCCGAGGTACACCACCCGGGCGGCACCCAGCGCGCGCCCGCTGGCCTCCAGCTCGGCGAGGCGCCGAGCGCCGAGCGCTCCGTCGTCGCGGTGGCCAGCGGAGGTCAGACCTTGGTCGCCGTCCGTCGCGACGGCGATCACGACCCGGTGCCCCGCGGCGGCGGCCTTGGCGAGCGTGCCTGCGGTGAGCAGGGCCTCGTCGTCCGGGTGGGCGTGAAGGGCGACGGTGGTGCGGGGCATGCTCCGATCCTCACCTATCGCCGCGCACGCGGGCACCACCCTGTACGAGGCGAGCCACCCGCGTGTCGCTCGGTCCGACGTCGGCATCCGGCTTAGAGGTGGGCCCGGGAGGATGTGCGATCCTTTCACGTTGTGAAGGTTGCCCTCCTGTCCGACTGCTATCTGCCTCGCCTCGGCGGGATCGAGGTGCAGGTGCGGGACCTGGCTTATCGGCTGCTGTCCGCGGGCCACGAGGTGGAGGTATTCACCGCGACACCCGGGGTGAACGATGAGCGCGGCGGCTACGTCGAGATCGTCGACGGGCTCCCGATCCACCGGATGGGGGTGCAGTTGCCGGGGCGGGTGCCGTTCAACCCGTTCGCGGCGCGGGAGGTCAAGCGCCGCCTGGTGGTGGGGAGCTTCGACGTCGCGCACGTGCATATGGGCATCACGAGCCCCTTCACGGTCGACGCGACGCGGGTCGCCCTGCAGATCGGGCTGCCCGTGGCGATGACCTGGCACTGCATGCTCGGTCCGGCCGAACCCCTGTTCCACCTCAGCCAGATCGCGCGCATGTGGGCACGCTCCGGGGTCGGGATGAGCGCCGTCTCGCGGGTGGCGGCAGAGCCGGTGCAGCGAGCGCTCGGCCGCTCGGGAACCGTCGAGGTGCTGCCCAACGGGATCGACACGGCGACGTGGTGGCTGGGCGGTGCCCACCCGGGCGACGGCCCGCCGGCACCTCCGTCCCGCGACGGGGAGCTGCTGGTCGTCTCGGCGATGCGGTTGGCGACCCGCAAACGGCCGCTGCCGTTCCTGGCCCTGTTGCGCAAGGTGCGACGACTGTTGCCGGACATCCCGTTCCGCGTCGTGGTGCTGGGTGAGGGGCGTCTGGAGTCGCTGGTGCGCTCGTACGTCGACCGCCACGACATGGGCGGTTGGGTCGACCTGCCCGGTCGGGTGAGCCGTCCGGAGCTGCTGCGGGTCTATCGGCGTTCTCACGTGTACGTCTCCCCGGCGAAGTTGGAGTCTTTCGGGATCGCCGCCCTGGAGGCTCGGTGCATGGGGCTGCCGGTGGTGGGCCTGAGCTCCAGCGGATGCGTCGAGTTCATCGAAGACGGCGTGAACGGGGCGTTGGTCCGCGATGACCAGGGCATGGCCGAGGCGATCGCGCGACTCTTGGTCGACCACGACATGCGAGAGCGCATGTGGCGGCACAACGTCACGACCCCGCCAGAACAGGACTGGGGGGCCGTCGTGGCGATGACGTTGGCCGAGTACGAGCGGGCGGCGAGCTTGCGAGGTCTGGACCTGGCGGGTCGCTGACCGTCCCGCGCGGCGGGCCCCGCGCGAAGGAGCTGAGCGCACCCGTGGTCAGCGGGACCGGCGAATGATGCCTACCGTGCCCGCGAGCACCATCAGCACTCCGACGCCGCCGAAGATGAACGGGCCGTACCTCTCCCAGTCCACCAGCTGACCGGTGACGGTCTGCCAGATCGCCGTTCCGGCCAAGACCACGCACGCGAGGCCGATGGCGACGACCGCCCAGTTCGTTCCACGGATCGACTCACGGTCCGACCCGACGCCCGGTCCGGTGGTGTGGGAGTCCGAGACGGCCGCGTCAGCGGTCCGTGCCGTCGGCGTCGGCGTCGGCGTCGCCGTCGACATCGACGTGGACGGTGGGTCGTGCTCCGGGACGGTCATCGTGGCCCACGTCGTGATCGGATCGGCCGGCTCCGGGGCCGGATCGCCCGTCGTCGTCGAGGTGTCTGAAGCGTCGGAGAGTTCGAAGGCGTCGGAGAGAGGCTGGTCAGGATGGGGCATCGCCGGGGGTGTGGTCGGGGTGGGGTTCATCGGGCTTTCCTCTCGATCTGGGCCTCGCCCATGCCGACGTCGGCGACGACGCGCAGCGCGGGGCCGGCCCCGGCCTGGACGGTGCTCTTCTGGTTGAACCCGCTGACCACGTTCTTGGTGCCGTCGGTGTCGACGAGCGTGACCTCACCCATCTGGACCGTTGCGTCGACGTCGACGGCGACGTCCTGCGGCACGGCGACACGCATCTCACCCAAGCCGACGCGCAGCGTGATCGTGCGACCGTCGAGGTCGGCAGCCGGGATCTTGGTGAGATCGAGGTTGCCCTCGCCCATCCCGACCGAGTACTCCTGCTGCAGGTCGGTCGCGGAAGACGGCGTCCAGCTGGTCTCGCCCATGGTCACGTCGGAAGGGATGAACCCGCTCACCGCGGACGACATGAGCGCCAGAACGCCGATGGCGGCGACGGTAGGAGCTAGTCCGCTGGTGCGGTAGCCGACGGCGCCGACGGCGATCAGCAGCAGCCCCAGCGCGGCGGTCGTCGCGGCGACGGGAACGATCTCCCACACGACCTGGCTCGCGCCGGACGCCTGCAACGCAACCCTGGTGATCGTGTAAGTCACGAGGGCGAGCCCCCCGGCAATCAGCCACAGTCGCCAGCCCAGGCTGCGCCGACGCGGCGCGCTAGGCACCGCCGCGTAGGGATCGACGGTCGTGGCGCCATGAGGCGTGGTCGGGGGTGCGCTCGGGGGCATGTATGAGGTGTGGCCGACGCTCTGCGTGCGCGAGCTGGGCCCGGCGGTGGCCTCCCACGGGGTGATGACTGGCATGGTGTCTGCGGGGGCTCCCGTGCCACCCGCCGTGCGACCCGCCGTGCCACCAACACCGCCGCCTGCCGCGCCCTGGGCGCCCCGGTTCGGGCCGGGCGAGCGGCGCCAGATCAGCCAGCAGACCAATCCGATCGCCGCGAGGGCGAGGAACCGAGCGCCGTCGACGCCCGCCGCAAAGCTCACGACGATGGCGATCGTGACGAACGCCGCCAGCGCGACGAGCGCGATCGACCTGCTGTCGCGGCGGCGCACCGCCTCGACGATCGTGATGCGTCCCGAGTCGTCGGGCAGCAGGACCGCAAGGATGGCGTAGATCGCCCAGCCCAGTCCTCCACCGAAGAGCACCGCCGCGCCGAACGCGACGCGCACGAGCACGGGATCGATGTCGAACCTGGCGCCGATGCCTCGGCAGACGCCGAAGGCCACGCGTCCTTCGGAAGGCCGCACGATGCCGGTGCGGCCCGCGGCGTGGACGACGCGGTCGATCATCGTCGCGGATGTTGCGCCTTCGGCGCTCGAAGCGCCGGTCCTGTCGGGCACGTCAGGGCGGCCCGTCGGATTCGTGGGTGTCTCGGCCATGACTCCATGCTCGCGGGACGGCTGGCGCGAACCTATGCGGGCCGTCCCTGAGGCGACCCTGACCGGACCCCGAATCGTGCCCGGCCGGCTTCTCTTCACGCCTCGAGGTGGGCCACGATGGGGACGTGAGCGAGCTGATGACGGCGCAGGGGAGACCCGCGGCCGCCCCAGGGCAGCCCGGGGGGGTTCCGTCGACGCGCCGCATGTACCGCCCCCAGTCGCAGCGCCAGGTCGCGGGCGTGGCGGCGGGGCTGGCGGTCCACCTCGGCCTGCCGGTGCGTTGGGTGCGGGTCGCTTTCGTCCTCTCCTTTTTCGTCCTCTCCTTGGTCGTCACGGGGATGGGCCTGCCCGTCTACCTCGCCTTGTGGGCGTTGACCCCCGCCGGCTACGAGATCGACCCCGCCACCGGACGGGCGCGGGAGATCCTCATCGAAGGGGCCGGTGAGACGCGTCGCGGCCGCCTGAGCTGGCAGGTTGCCCTGGTCGTGGTCGGGCTGATGCTCCTGCTCAGCGGCCCGATCCTTGCGGGAGCCACCGTGTGGGGGCTGTCCCCGGTCACGGTGTTCGCCGTCGTGGCGCTCGTCACGGGCGCCGTCATCGCGTGGTCCCACCTCGACGACACCGACCGACGTGCCTGGCTCGGCCTGGGCGGCGGCTCCCACGGCGCGGTCCTGCGCGCGGTGCTGCGCGTGGTGCTCGGGGCCGTGCTCGGGGCCATCGGAGCGGTCGTGCTCGTCACCCGCGGCGCGGGCGCGACGGTCATGGGCGACGTGTTGGTCGCCACGCTCGCCGTGCTGGCTGGGTTCGTGCTGATCCTGGCCCCGTGGGGACTGCGGTTCTGGCGCAGGTTCCAGGCCGAGCAGGCGCGCGGCATCCGCGAGGCCGAGCGTGCCGACATCGCGGCCCATTTGCACGACTCCGTGCTGCAGACACTGGCCCTGATCCAGCGGACCGAGGATCCCGGCCGCGTCGCGCAGCTGGCGCGCTCACAGGAACGCGAGCTGCGCACCTGGCTGTACGGGCGAGGGACCGCTGCCACGGACAGCCTCGCCACCGCCGCGGCCGACGCCGCGGCCGAGGTCGAGGAGCTGCACGGCGTCCCGGTCGATTTGGTCGTGACCGGCGACCGGCCGCTGTGCGAGCACACGGACTCGCTGGTTCGGGCGCTGCGGGAGGCCCTGCTCAACGCGGTCCGGCACGGCGCGCCCCCGGTCACCGCCTACGTCGAGGTGCAGCCCCGCCGCGTCGAGGCCTTCGTGCGCGACCACGGCCCGGGGTTCGATGTGGAGGAGATCGCCGACGACCGCCTGGGCGTCCGGGAGTCCATCCTCGGCCGCATGGAACGCGCGGGCGGGCACGCCCGGATCCGCCGGCTCGACTCCGGCACCGAGGTGGCCCTGGAGCTGCCGGTCGAACCGCCCGAATCGGCGTCCACTCCCGATCGGCCCACGGGTGCACCCGTACCCGAGACATCCGCGCCCCCAGCCGCACCCGAGACATCCGCACCCGCACCGGATAGCACCGACCGCACCGACCGCGCCCAGGAGGCCCCCGTTGAACGATGACCCCATCCGGCTCGTGCTGGTCGACGACCACCGGATGTTCCGCAGCGGGGTCAAGAGCGAGCTGGCTGACCTCGGCAAGAGCCTCGCGGTCCTCGGGGAGGCCGGTGATGTCGAGGAAGCGGTGCGCGTGATCAGCGCGCATCGTCCCGATGTCGTGTTGCTCGACGTGCACCTGCCCGGCGGCAACGGTCGAGGCGGCTCGGACGTGATCGCCGCGTGCCGCGACGTCACGACGGAGGCGGGTGGGCCGGTGCGGTTCCTCGCCCTGTCGGTGTCGGACGCCGCGGAGGACGTGATCGCGGTGATCCGGGCGGGGGCGCGCGGCTACGTGACCAAGACGATCAGCCCCAACGACCTGGTCACGGCCATCCGGCGGGTGGCGGACGGGGACGCGGTGTTCTCGCCGCGGCTGGCGGGGTTTGTGTTGGACGCGTTCGGCGCGGCCGCCGGCGAGGTCGCCGAGGTCGACGAGGAGCTCGATCGTCTGTCGGCGCGGGAGCGCGAGGTGATGCGGCTGATCGCGCGGGGCTACCAGTACAAGGAGGTCGCCAAGGAGCTGTTCATCTCCGTGAAGACCGTCGAGACCCACGTGAGTTCTGTGCTGCGCAAGTTGCAGCTCAGCAGCCGCCACGAGCTCACCGCGTGGGCGATGCATCGCCACATACTCTGACGTCCCTGGCGATCGACGGGAGTCTCTAGGGTGGAGGCATGACAGCGCTTTTCGAGGGTCTGGGCATCGTCCACATCGCGGTGGGCGGCGATGTGCTGTCGCTCAGCCACACCTGGATCGCGGTGAAGCTGCTCGTCGCGGTCGGCGTCGTGGCGTGCACGGAGATGGCAGCCAAGCGGGCCGCCCGGCACCCGGAGAAATTCCGGCCGGTCCTGCTGCATGTCGCCACCGGTCTGACGCTGATCAACATCTTGTACGCGTACACGGGTTGACCCGGGCGGGGCCAGGTGGACCGTCGGCCGGGTGGCCCG
>CAJDWP010000042.1_pt1 | contig 15216 bp, 16 predicted proteins | sample 7391631 | NCBI WGS metagenome assembly CAJDWP01 (sample SAMEA7055740, study PRJEB34461) | soil metagenome | biome: terrestrial ecosystem; feature: Peninsula; material: soil | place: Antarctica | collected 2016 | reverse complement strand
CGGGGCACCGTCGACATGAAGGGCGGCGTCGCCGTCCAGCTGCGGCTCGCCGCCCACGTGCCGACGCCGAACCGCGACGTGACGTACATCTTCTACGACTGCGAAGAGGTCCAGGCCTCCCGCAACGGGCTGCAGCACCTCGTCGACGCCAGGCCGGATCTGGTCGCCGCGGACTTCGCCGTTCTGCTTGAACCGACGAACGCCCAGGTCGAGGCGGGCTGCAAGGGCACCCTGCGCGTGCGCCTGTTGGCCCGCGGCGTGGCCGCCCACTCGGGTCGGCCGTGGACGGGCGATAACGCCGTCCACCGTCTACGCTCTGCGCTGGATGTCCTCGCCGACCACAAGGCGCGGGTCGTCGACGTCGACGGGCTCACCTACCGCGAGGGCTTGTCGGCCGTGGGCATCGGCGGCGGCGCCGGCAACAACGTGATCCCCGATGCGGCGTACCTGGTCGTCAACTACCGCTTCGCGCCTGACCTGAGCGCCGATCAAGCGTTGGAACGGGTACGGGCGTGGTTCAGCGAGTACGAGATCGAGGTGGAGGATCTGGCCGCGGGGGCGCGCCCGGGCCTCGACTCGCGGCTGGCTCGCGAGTTCGTGGCCGCCCTCGGGTTACCCGTGGACGCCAAGCAAGGCTGGACGGATGTCGCTCGATTCGCCTCCCTCGGTGTGCCCGCCGTGAACTTCGGCCCCGGTGACCCGCTGCTCGCGCACAAGGACGACGAGCAGGTGCCGGTCGCGCAGCTGCGCGACGTCGAGCAGGCCTTGCTTCGCTGGTTGACCTGACCGCTGAAGAGACTGTCGACTGGTGGGGCTGTCGACTGGTGGGGCTGTCGGCTGGTGGACTGGGCGTCGTGCGGTGAGCCCCTTCCGTCGGTCCGACTCCGTGCGCTCTGAAGGAGGATCGGGAATCCTCACCCTCCTGTGATAGTCGAATCCTATGGGTGGTATGCACAGAAGCGATGCATAACGCCTAGCGTTTCATGCTTCTTTGATATAGAGTTCTTATCGACGCTCCTCGGGAGGACTGCTTAAAAAGTGCAGTTCGCCCCCCGGATCGATTTCTGTTAGCTATGACGAAGGAGCCATCGCACTATGTCGCTGATGAACACCCAGATCCTCCCATTCAAGACGACCGCCTACCGTCAGGGCGAGTTTGTCGAGGTCTCCGACGAGGACGTGAAGGGCAAGTGGGGCATCTTCTTCTTCTACCCCGCGGACTTCACGTTCGTCTGCCCGACCGAGCTCGGCGACTTGGCTGATTACTACGACGAGCTGCAGAAGCTGGGCGTCGAGGTCTACTCGGTCTCCACCGACACGCACTTCGTGCACAAGGCCTGGGCCGACGTGACGCCGACCATCGGCAAGATCAAGTACTACATGCTCGGTGACGCGTGCGGCGAGATCACCAACAACTTCCAGAACATGCGCCCGGGCGCCGGCCTTGCCGACCGCGCGACGTTCCTGGTGGATCCGGAAGGCACGATCCAATACATCGAGTCCACCGCCGAAGGCATTGGCCGCGACGCCGACGAACTCATGCGCAAGGTCAAGGCCGCCCAGTACGTGGCCACTCACCCGGGCGAGGTCTGCCCGGCCAAGTGGAAGGAAGGCGGCGAGGTCCTCAAGCCGTCGATCGATCTCGTCGGCAAGCTGTGATTTTTTCCGTCTGATCGCATAGCGGCGGGTGACCCGCGTCGGTCACCCGCCGTTGTGCTGCCCCGAGGCATCCAGCCTCGATGGATACTCCCACCCTTGACCGTCCCCGCACCCTGACTCGTACAGGAGTACGCCATGCTCGACCAAGACCTGCAAGACCAGCTGAAGCAATATCTCGAGATGCTCCGCGAGCCCATCGAACTCGTCGCCACCCTCGGCGAAGGGGCGCACAGCGAGCAGACACGCGACATGATCACCGAGATCGCGGCCCTCTCGGACAAGGTCAGCGCCCGTTTCGACGGCACCGACGCCCGCGTCCCTTCTTTCGCCGTGACCCGACCGGGCAGTGACATCGACGTTCGGTTCGCCGGACTGCCGCTCGGCCACGAATTCACCTCCCTCGTGCTGGCGCTGCTGCAGGTCGGCGGCCACCCCGTGAAGGAGGACGAGGAGACGACCGAGGCGATCCAGGGTCTGGGGGGTACGTATGAGTTCGTCACCTACATGTCCCTGGAGTGCCAGAACTGTCCGACGGTGGTGCAGGCGCTGAACGCGATGGCGGTGCTCAACCCCAACATCACGCACGTCACCGTCGAGGGCGGTACCTTCCAGGACGAGGTCGAGGACCGCAACATCCTCGCGGTGCCGACCATCTACCTCAACGGTGAGGTGTTCGGGCAGGGGAGGATGGACGCCGGGCAGATCGTGGGCAAGCTCGACTCGGGCGCGAGCGCGCGGGCTACCGCCAAGCTCGCGGGCAAGGACCCGTTCGAGGTCCTCATCATCGGCGGTGGTCCGGCGGGTGCGGCGGCGGCGATCTACACGGCCCGCAAGGGCATCCGTACGGGCCTCGTCGCAGAGCGCTTCGGTGGCCAAGTCCTGGACACGCTCTCGATCGAGAACTTCGTGTCGGTGAATCACATTGAAGGCCCGGCGTTCGTCGCGGCCTTGGAGGGGCATGTTCGCGACTACGACGTGGACCTCATGAAGGGCGCCGTCGCCACCGAGCTCATCCCGGCCGGCGAGGAAGGCGGTCTTCACACCGTCAGGTTCGGCGACGGTGAGCTGCGCGCTCGCACGGTGATCCTCGCCACCGGCGCGCGCTGGCGTCAGATGGGGGTGCCCGGCGAGGAGGTCTACCGCAACAAGGGCGTCACCTTCTGTCCGCACTGCGACGGGCCCCTCTTCAGGGGCAAGGACATCGCGGTGGTCGGCGGGGGCAATTCCGGGGTCGAGGCGGCGATCGACCTGGCCGGTGTCGTCGGGCACGTGACCGTCGTCGAGTTCCTCGACGTGCTGCGCGCCGACAGCGTGCTGGTCGACAAGCTTAAGAGCCTGCCCAACACCGACATCATCATGTCGGCGAAGACGACCGACGTGGTCGGCAACGACGCCCAGGTGACCGGCCTCAACTACGAGGACCGCAGCACGGGGGAGGCTAAGCGTCTGGACCTGGAGGGCATCTTCGTGCAGATCGGGCTCCTGCCCAACACCGAGTGGCTGAAGGACACCGTGAAGCTGTCCGACCGCGGCGAGATCATCGTCGACGGGCGCGGCGCGACCAACATCCCGGGCGTCTTCGGCGCGGGGGACGTCACCACGATCCCCTACAAGCAGATCATCGTCGCCGAAGGCGCGGGCGCCACCGCGGCGCTGTCCGCGTTCGACTACCTGATCCGTACGAAGGTTCCGGTCGGCTGATAGCGGCGGTCGGGCCGTCGGCTCGCGGCGCGGCCCGATCCGTTCCAGGGCGGCGACCCGACCTCGAGATGTCCGAACGAACAGCAGCCTGGAAGCTCGACGAGTCAGCGCAACGGAGGCAGCGTGAACCTACGGGACCTGGAGTATCTGGTGTCGCTCGCTGACCACCGGCACTTCGGCCGGGCGGCGGCGGCCTGCCATGTCAGCCAACCGACCATGTCGACGCAGGTCAAGAAGCTGGAGACCGAGCTCAAGGTCCCTCTCGTCGAGCGGGGGGCACGCCAGGTCATGTTGACCCGGGCCGGCCAGGACGTCGTCGCTCGCGCTCGCGACCTGCTCGACGACGCTGAGCAGATCCGCCGTATCGCGCAGGCCAGCGCGGACCCTGAGTCGGGGACGCTCCGGCTCGGGATGTTTCCTACCCTCGCCCCGTACCTGCTTCCGCACGTCGTCGGCGCGATCCGCGACCGCTTCCCTCGTCTGGAGTTGCTCCTGTTCGAAGAGAAGAGCCACGAGCTGACCGAGCGGTTGAAGGCGGGCAGCCTCGATGCGGCGGTGCTCGCGCTGCCCGTCATCGAGGACGCGTTGACTACGGTGCCGCTGTTCCGGGAGGACTTCCTGCTGGCCCTCCCGTCCGGTCACCCGCTGGCGGACCTGTCTGAACCGCTGAGTGTCGACATTCTCGCCGGTCAGGAGCTGCTGCTCCTGGAGGACGGCCACTGCCTACGAGACCAGGCGCTCGCGGTGTGTTCGCTCGCGGGCGGCACGGAACGCAGTGGTTTCCGGGCCACCAGCCTGGAAACTCTTCGCCACATGGTGGCCACCGGCGGCGGGATCACCCTCCTGCCGGAGCTGTCGGTCAGCCCGCCGGTCATTGCGCACCCGCGGGTCGTGCTGCGTCGGCTGGAGCACCCCGCGCCCCACCGGGACCTCGCTCTGGTCCGCAGGGCCAGCTACGTGGACCCCTCGCTCATCGAGGACCTGGCGGCGGTGATTCGCCGCGCCGGGCAAGGTGTGACGCACGCGCTGGCGTGATGCACGCGCTGGTGTGGCTGTCACGCACGTCGGCAGATCGCCCTCCCGGTGCGCCATCGCGTCGGATGTGGGCCGTGGACGGACATCGGTTAGGTTGCACCCGTGAACCACGTCTACTATCGCGGCCGCGTCACCATGAAGGGTCACCAAGTACCCGACACCACCTCCGACGAGCGCCTCCTCAACCCCACCGATGACGCCGAGTACTTGCACACGGATCCGTGGCGGGTGCTTCGCATCCAGGCTGAGTTCGTCGACGGCTTCGGGGCGCTGGCCGAGCTCGGTCCCGCGGTCAGCGTATTCGGTTCGGCGAGACGCACGAGCCAGACTGCCGCCTACCAGACAGGCGTGGAGCTCGGCCGGGCGCTCGCGCGGCGTCACTACGCCGTGATCACCGGCGGCGGTCCCGGGCTGATGGAGGCCGTCAATCGGGGGGCCTTCGAGGCAGGCGGCGTTTCCGTCGGCCTGGGGATCGAGCTGCCCTTCGAACAAGGGATGAACGAGTACGTGAACCTCGGAGTGCACTTCAGGTACTTCTTCGCGCGCAAGACGATGTTCGTCAAGTACGCCCGTGGGTTCGCCGTGCTTCCCGGGGGGTTCGGCACCCTCGACGAGCTGTTCGAAGCGCTGACCCTGGTCCAGACCCACAAGGTGACGTCGTTTCCGATCGTGCTGCTCGGCCGGACCTACTGGGGCGGGCTGGTGGATTGGCTCCGTGAGGCTGCGGTCGAGATGGGCACGATCTCCCCCGGTGACGTGGACCTGGTGCACATGACCGACGACGTCGAGGAGGCGGTCGAGATCCTCGACGTCGCGACGCGCCCGTGACCGGGGAACGACGCACCGGTGCTCGATGGCCCCGTCCGGTCGGCGCCGCGCCCGTGGGACGATCGGTCCGTGATGGTCTTCCTCGTCGGTGTCGCGGTCCTGCTTGCGGGCGCGGTTGCCGCGCTCGCGATGGGACGCATCGACGGCGGCGCAAGCGTCGCGATGGCCTCCCTCCCGTCGCGCACCGGCGCTGACGTGTTGGCCGGCGCGGGGGCGACCGACGACAGACTCGACCTCTCCGCTTCCGGCGAGGCGGACGCCATAGAGCGAATGGGCAGCGTCCACGTGGCCGCCATCCGCTTCGACCGCGCGCCCCGCGGCTATCGCATGGAGCAGGTGGACGCGGTCCTCGATCGCGTCGCGTACGAACTCGGGCGCCGCGACGAGATCATCGCCGTACTGCGCGCACGCTTGCCCGACGCCGCGGCTCAGCCGTGGCCGGGCTCCGGTACCGTCCCGGCCGCCGACACGTCTTCCTTAGAAGACGCGCCGCCGCGAGAGGAACCGTCACCCCGAGAGGAATCGCCGTCCTGGGATGACGCCAGCGACGCGGCGGGCGAGAGCCGACAGAGCGGGCCTCGATCGTGACGGCGCCCGCGGCGAGCCCATCGTCCGCGGAGCGTCCGACAGGCCGGTCCCGGCGGTCACCGCGGCCCCTCGATTACGGCGGTTCGTGGTCGGCGGGTGGCCGCTTCGTGGGGTTGACCCTGATCGTGTACGCGCTCGCGCGCGGCGTCAGCGCCCTGCTGCTCGACGTGCTGACCCGCTACCAGGTGCCCGTCGGCTGGACCGGCCCGCGGGTGGACTACCTCACGATCGTCGGCCTCTGGGACGCGGGGTGGTACCGCGAGATCGCCGAGTACGGCTATCCCGCGACCTTGCCCGTCGACGCAGCGGGGCAACTGCAACAGAGCCCGTGGGCCTTCTACCCGCTGTTCCCATTCATCACCAAGGCGGTCATGACCGTCTCCGGCTGGACTTTCGCGACCGCGGGGTCGACCGTGGCCCTGCTGCTCGGCGGGGTTGCCGCTGTCGTGATCGCCCTGCAGTTACGCGAGCGCGTCGGTGCCCGGGTGGGCGTCGCCTCGGTCGTGGTGTGGTCCACCTGCGCTCCCTCGCCCGTACTGCAGGTCGCCTACAGCGAGTCCCTGGCGATCCTCTTGCTGGCCCTCGTCCTGTGGGCGCTGCAGCGAGAGAACTGGTGGGCCGCGGCCGGCCTCGCGCTGTTCACCGGGCTGGCTCGGCCGATCGCCGTGCCCCTCGCGGTCGTGGCGTTGGTCGCGGTCGCGGTCCGTCTGCGGGAACGCGCGTCTCGGCCGGTGGCCCGCGCCGAGGGCAGCGGCATGTTGGCCTCGCTCGTGGCGTGTGGCCTCGCGGGGCTGACCTGGCCCGTCGTCGCATGGCTGGGCACCGGCGTCCCTAGCGCCTACACCGACACCATGGCCACCTGGCGGGCCGGGCAGCACATCCAATCGCTGACCCCCTGGGTGGGCATCGCCCGCTACGTATTCGGCCCTACCGGGGGACCGGTGGCCCTGGTGGCGATCATCGTGCTGCTCATCGGGGTCGTGACCGGCCCCTGGGCGAGCCGCCTAGGGCCGGTCTTGCGGGCGTGGTGCCTCGCTTACCCCGCCTACCTCGCTTTCGTGCTCGACCCCGGCACGAGCGTCTTTCGCTACTTGCTGCCTCTCTACCCGTGGGCGGTCATCGCGATCGACGGGGCCTGGCGGGGCCGCCGCGAGGTCTCGGCGTCTCGGGAGCGCGCCGTGGTCGCACCGGTGGTCGCACCGGTGGTCGCCCCGGTCGCCGCGCTGTCGACACGAGCATCACCCGCCGATCCAATCGCCACGCCCCCGCACGACCAGGACCGCGCCGCGTCCCAGGCCGGGGGGGCCGACGCGGCACCCTCACCACGCCGGGTCTGGAGGTTGACGGTCGCGTGGGTCACGCTCGGCATCGCGACGCAATGGTGGTGGCTGTACGAGCTCTGGCGGTTCGTGCCGCCCAGCGATTTCCCCCCGTGACGTGCGGCGACCCATGTCGAGCCGCGCGCCTTGATTTCGCAACCTGTCCAAAAGACGCGATAATGGGGTCTGACAGTTTGCGGGCCGCGGACCACCGCAGCGTGATCGCGCCGTGGCTGCTTCGAGCCGCTCGGACGCCTGTGCGCGTGAGGCGGACCGGTGCCGCATTATTGGGAGGAAGGGCAAAATATGGCCGCCATGAAGCCGCGTACGGGTGACGGACCGCTGGAGGTCGCGAAGGAGGGTCGCGTCATCATCGTGCGCATGCCGATCGAAGGCGGGGGGCGTCTCGTCGTGGAGATGAGTCCTGACGAAGCGGCGGACCTGGGACGCGCTATCCAGGGCTGCGCGAACGTGCCGTTCTGAGGCGCGTGACCTGACGAACGGGGGTCAGCGACTACTCAGCGACGCACGGCGACCAGCAGTCCGTCACCGACGGGTAGCAGACACGGCATGAGCCGATCGTCCTCGCGCATCTTTTTGCCGAGATCGCGCAGCAACGTCGTGACCTCGTCGCGCGCGGCGGGGTCGGCCACCCTGTCGTGCCACAGCATGTTGTCCAGCGCCACGACGCCACCACGGCGCAGCAAACGGATGGCCTGCTCGCAATAGCGCGGGTACCCCTCCTTGTCCGCGTCGATGTGGACCAGGTCGTACGCGCCGTCCGTGAGTCGCGGCAACACGTCCATGGCGCGGCCGTTGATGACGCGGGTGCGTTGCGTCGGGAAGCCGGCCTGCGCGAAGGCGGCCTTCGCGGCGCGCTGGTGGGTTGGCTCGATCTCGATAGTGGTCAGGATCCCGTCGGCCGGCATCCCCTCCAGGAGCCACAAGCCCGAGACGCCGGCGCCGGTACCGATCTCGACGACCGCGCGCGCGGCGGACGCCGCCGCGAGCAGCCTCAAAGTCGGACCTGTGCCGTGCAGGACAGGCACCGCTCCCAGCTCATCACCGCGAGCCCGGGCCGCCTCCGTGATCGGGGGCTCCGTGATGAACTCCTCGGCGTAAATCCATGATGCCGGCTTCAGCGCGCTCATGAAGGTCAAGCGTAGTGCGTGCCCGCGACGTGCTCTGCCTGGTGTCGCCGGGCTTCGCCAGCAGCCCCTCAGCAGACTCCCAGACTTGTGCGGCACCGTGGAGCTGTCGTGCAGGCATCCCGTCCCGCGACGATCCACGTGCCCGATTGACCCGCCAACAGCGAAGGGGATCTGAGGTGGCCGCCACCGTCCGGCCCGACGTCACCGCTCCGGCCGCACTACGCGCCCTCGAACCGATCAACGCAGCCGCGGGAACGGCGGAGCCGGCCTGGACGCCGCCCACGTGGGATGACGTCGTGCGGGACCATTCCGCCCGGGTCTACCGACTCGCTTACCGTCTGACCGGCAACCAACACGACGCCGAGGACCTGACCCACGATGTGTTCGTGAGGGTTTTCCGCTCGCTGGACCGTTACCAGCCGGGAACGTTCGAGGGTTGGTTGCACCGCATCACCACGAACCTGTTCCTCGACCGCATGCGCCGCCGCAAGAGGATCCGCTTCGACGTCCTTTCTGATGAGGCCGCCGCGCGCATCCCGAGCCGCATCGTGGGCCCGGAGGAGTCGTACGCGCAGGGCACGATGGACGACGACGTGCAACGCGCCCTCGACGGGCTCTCCCCGGAGTTCCGGGCGGCCGTGGTGTTGTGCGATATCGAGGGGCTGTCGTACGAGGAAATCGCCGCCACACTCGGTATCAAGCTGGGCACCGTCCGATCACGCATCCACCGTGGCCGCGCCCAACTGCGCGGTGCGTTGGCACATCGGGCGCCGACGTCCGCTCGCTCGCGAGCCACGCGACTGCCCACTCTGAGCGTTGCCGCGGTCAGCGCCTGACGAACGCCCCGTTGGTGGACGGATCTTTGCAGGCCGTGGCGAGCGTTATTATTCCGATGTTTCTGGCGCCGTCGCGTCCGCGGGTGCGTCGGCAGCCGGGAGCTGAGAGCGCTTCACCATGTCGGCGAAGACCGGTGTCCAGTGCATGCTCAGCGCCTCGTGTCCCATGAATAGACCCAGATGGCCGCCGGGCGCGGTGCGCTTCATGACCTGGTCCGCGGGAGTGGACACATGGTGCTCCAGCGCCCAGACCTGCTCCGGCGGCGTGATGAGGTCCTCCGAGCCGACGATGAGGTAGAGCGGGACCGTGATCTCCGACAGATCGACGGTCCGACCGCCCACGACAAGCTCACCCTTGATCAGTTGGTTCTTTTGGAACAGGTGCTCGATGGTCCACAAGTAGAAGTCGCCCGGGATGCTCTGTGTCCACCGGAACCAGGTCTCAAACTTGCGGTAACGGTCGACATGGCCGCGATCGTGGATGTTGGCGAGCAGCTGCAACTGGCGGCTCAACTCGTCGTGCGGGCGCATCCCCATGAACCCGGCGATCAGGAAGTCCCCGGGTAGCACGCCGCCGTTCGCCGCGACGACGTTGCGATAGAAGCCCAGATTGTAGCCGGGCGTGAGGACGCGCAGACCGTCGTAGAGATGGGGGTCGCTCGCGTGGTAATCGATCGGCGCGCCGGCCACCGCCAGCGAGTTGACCGTCTGCGGGTATAGCGCGGCGTAGATCGACGCCAGCCACCCACTCTGGCAGTCTCCGACGATGTTGGCCTTGCCGCCGAGGAGCTGAACGGCCTCCGCGATGACCGTGATGTACGTGGTGATCGAACTGTGCTTCGTCTCCGGGGTCGCGCCGGTCCAGTCCATGGAGTACACCCGGGTGAGGCCAGCCTCACGGGCGGTGCGGACTTGGCTCTGGTCGGGCGCGAAATCCACGATGCACGAGTCGTGGCCGGTGTGAGGGGGGAGGAGGAGCGTCGGGATCATCGGGGGACGATCTGAGTCGGAGAAGTCGCGCAGCCTCGCCACGGACCACTCCGTCAGCACCTTGTTCGGGGTAGCCCAATGGGGCCGCTCGCTGCGCAACGCGGTGCCCCACCACTTCAGCAAGTCGAGCGGGACGTCGACGGGCGAGGCCCCGCGCGCCATGAAGTTCGCCCAGTAGTCCCGCGTTCCGCGCATCAGCGCGTCGTACGTGCCCGTTTGGGCAGCCGCCAACGAGGCGAGGACTCCCTCAGGTCCGGCCTTCTTTGGGGAGACGTCGTCGGCCGGGGGTTGGGTCGCCATGAGGCTCCTCCTCGTCGATATGCGAGCCGGGGTTCGCGACGCGGGGACCTCGCGTGGGGCCGTGTCGGATAGCGGGCAGCGCTCGTTACAGAGAGGCGCGCGATGTCGTCCGCGCCTCTTCACAGAGTATGTCGTCCCCGCGTCGTCGTGCCGCCGTGGAGGCGAGACATGCAGCACCGCGGAAGAACGTGCGCTGATCCTTCGCGATCCGTTAATGGCCTGCGAATAATGGCCTGCGAAACGCGCTGGTGGGCCGGCGCATTCGCGCAGGCCCACCAGCGGGCTGTCCGCGTGCGTCGCACGCGTCCCACACTACTTAGGCTCAAGCAACTCCCGAGCCGCGGACGTGTAGGCGCCACTGATGGCTTTGAGGTACGTCGCCTGCAGCTCCGCGAACTCTGCAATCCAGTCGATCTGCGATGCGTTGCTCAGCTGGGACTGCACCCCGATGACGCTCGCCAAGGAACGCTCGTATGCGTCGAGCGTCGCGAGGCCTGCGCCTTTCGACGAGTCGATCAGCTTCTCGGTCATCTCGCGGATCCGGGCCGAAGCCTCCTCGAACATCTGGGGATCGGTAGGTGACGTGACCATGGATGCCTCTTTCGCAGCGGACTTTCGAGGGTACCGGACACCAATAGTCTGTCACACGCTCGGCATCCCAAACTGCGGGTCACATGTGCTGGCCGCCGTTGACGCCCCACACCTGGCCGGTGATGAACGAAGACTCGTCCGCCGCGAGGAAGAGCACGACGCGCGCGATCTCATCGGGGTGTCCCATGCGACGCACCGGGATCTGGCCGCAGAGCTTGTCGCGCACCTTCTCCGGCACGGCCTGGACCATTTCGGTGAGAACGTAGCCGGGCGTCACCGTGTTGACGGTCAGGCCGATGCCGTCCGGGTCGAGCTTGCCCGCACGCTCCAGGTGCCAGCAGACCTCGCGGGCGAGGGTCTTCGTGAGGCCGAACTGGCCGGACTTGCTGGCCGCGTAGTTGGCCTGGCCGATGTTGCCGGCCTCGCCGATCAGGGAGCTGACGTTGACGATCCGGCCGCTGCCGCGCTCCAGCATGTGCCGCAGGGAGGCCTGCGCCAGGTAGAACGCGCCGGACAGGTTGACGTCGATGACGTCGTTCCATTCCTTGTCGTCCATCTTGAGGATCGTGTGGTCCTTGGTGATGCCCGCGTTGTTGATCAGGATGTCCAGTTTGCCGTGCTGTTCGATGACCTCGGCGATGGTGCGGCGACAGTCGTCGCCGTCGCCGATGTTGCCCTTGTGCAGACTGAACTCCCCTTCGGGGAAGTCCGCCTGCATCGTGGCCAGGTGTGCCTTGGCCGCTTCGTCGTTGCCGGAGTAGCCGAGGCCGACGAGGGCGCCGCGGGAGGCGAGCATGTGGCTGATCGCGGCGCCGATGCCGCGCGTGCCGCCGGTGACAAACGCTACGCGGCCGGTCAGGTCGATGCCCTGGCTGGTGTCCTTGAACTCAGGCATAGAAATGCGCTCCTATCGGGTGAACGGTATGGCGAGTGTGCGGGTGTTGTGGTTAGAGAGAGGGCACACGCGAAGAACATGGCCCACGAAACGGTCAGGGAGGTGAGACCGGGTTCACCGACGCAGCATGCGAGGGCCCCTCAAGGCCTCAGTCGCTCCGTTCGGCGAGCCAGTCGGCGATGTCCGGCCAGACCTCCCCGCGCGCTTTTGACCCCGCCATGAGGCCAATATGGCCGCCGGCACGGTCGAAATGTGTCAGGTCCTCGGAGGAGACGAGGTCGAGCAGCGGCAACGTGCCGACGCGGGGTGCGATGTGGTCGGCACCTGCCGTCACCACGAGGGTCGACTGCGTGATGTTGGCGAGGTCGACGCGGCGACCACGCAGGATGACGCGGTTGCGCACGAGCTGGTTCTCCTTGAACAACCACTGCACCCACTGTTGGAAAGCCTTGGAGGGGAATGGCGGGTTGTCCGCGACCCATTTATTCATGGCCTGCCAGCTGGATCGGTTGATCTTGCCGGCAGCGACGGATTCGTACAGCTTGCGGTACGTGGTGACGTAGTTGGTGACCGGCTTCATCATCCGGTTCGCCCAGTCGACGTACCCGCCCGGAAGCAACGCCATGCTGTTCGTGACGTGGTCGACGTCAAACGAGTCGCGGTTGAGCCAGTGCGCGTACAACGTCTCCGTGGTGTCCACGGGCATAGTCAGCAGGACGAGGTTGCGGGCCGGGCAGTCATCGGTGATGGCCGCGTACATCGCCGCGAGCACCGCGCCCATGCACCAGCCGATCATCGAGACCTCTGTCTGCCTCGACTCGCGCAACGTCTCTCGGACCGCCCAGGTGAGTTGGTCGCAGACGTACTCTTCCAGGCCCATGTCAGAGTCCTCGTCCTGGGGGACACCCCAGTCAAGGAGGAACACGTCGAAGCCCCGCTTGAGGAGGAACTCCACGAATGTGTCCACACCACATCGCGCGGCGTCGTGCCGATCTTCGCCTCGGAGGTCGTCAGAAGGATATTGCTCGTCTCCAGGAGGGCCCGCGAGGTCTTCAGGAGACCGCTGAACGGGCGGCTCATGCGCCCTCACCGGTACGGGAGGCACGATTGGCCGGCTCCGTCGGGGACGGCGCGCTCGCGGTGACCGACGGCTGAGGCGCGACGGCCGCGACCGCAGCGGAGGTCCCGCTCGCGGCCCGTGGCGGGCGGCGGCGTGTCCGAGGGGTGTCGGCGTCTTGCGCGTCGGACGGGGCCCGCCGCGCAGGGCTTGGCGGGCGGTCGCTGAGTTCAGTGCGCAGACCGCGCACTTCGCCCTCCAGAGCTTCGATGCGCTGCAGGACGAGTTCGAGTTTGTCTTCGGTGCGCCCGATCTGGCGGCCGACTCCCGCGAGGTCGGTGCGTCCCGCAATGTGGGTGCGTCGGACGATGTCGTCGAGCACATTGCCGGAAATCCGGCTGGCCGACATGGCGTTGCCCACCAGCATCGACAGCACCTCGGCGAAGCCTTGTGAGGAGACGACCTCCTCCATCGTCTGCGAGGTCTTCTTTTCGGTCTCTTCGTACGCGCGCCGGATCTGCTCCATGGGGGAGAGGGGCCGTTGCTCGCTCATCGTGCTCCGTCCATCGCCGTGTGTTCATAAAAGCGTGCCTCATAGGTGAGCCACACTGGGAGTGTGCCCGACCGCTCCCGGTGGTGCGATCGCTTGCCCGGTGTGGCTCGCTCGGTCGCCGTCCAGGGGCTCGGCCAACTCTCGTCGGACGGAGTGATGCGACCTACGATCGTTTATAACGGTCGTAGACCAGGCTACCGATCAGTACGCGCAGGAATTCGTTGAGCGGGCCAGGTATGAGATCGTCGTGGTGACAGTTGGCACGCCACCGTGACCGGCCGAGTCGCTCCACGGCCAGGTTGGGACGCCGAAGTGAGGTGGGAGAGGTGGGGGAACGGACTCCGGGCGGCCGCCGGGCGGCCAGGGAGATCGGGTCGACGGCGCTGGGCTCGTTCATCCGCGCCCAACGTCAGCTCGCCGATCTGTCATTGCGCCAGCTGGCCACCCTGAGCAACGTCTCCAACGCCTACCTCAGCCAGATCGAGCGAGGCTTGCACCAGCCGTCGTTCAAGGTCGTCCAGTCCATCGCCGGGGCCCTGAACATCTCGACGGAGTACCTTCTGAGCCAATCGGGTTGGCTGACGCCTCCGGGCGGGAACGCCCGTGTGCAGACCGACACCGAAGCGGCGATCCAGGCGGACCCTATCCTGACGGAGGAAGAGAAGCAGATCGTGTTGGGCGTCTACCGCAGCCTACGGCTCCGCCACGAGACACCCTGATCGGCACCTGCTGACTCGCGCTGCCCCCGGGCGATTGCGGCAGGTGGGACGGCGGCCCGCGGGAGCCCGCGTCTCGCCTGAGGGAGGCCACGTAGCGGGAGTTCATGGGAAGAATTCATGGGAAACGCTTGACATACCAAGCAGCGCTGCTTAGGCTATCAATCAGTTGGACCACTGAATCGGTCCCATCGCACCCGGCGAATCTCGGCGCCCACGGCGCCTGACCCCTCCCGGACGACACCCGACGACATCGGCCGACGCCACGGCGTACTCGCCAGGCCCTGGCCACGCAATGACGAACAAGCACCCACAAGGAGCACGGACATCATGAGCACGAGCGCTCAGTACTTCGAATCTGCCCGCACCGCCCAGGAGCGGTGGGTCGCTAGCCTGCAGAACATGGCGAACGAGGCCAGCGGCGCGCTGCCGTCGCGCATGGCCGGCCTCGACACCGACTCGCTGGGCAAGCAGGCCCACGATGGCATCGACCAGGTCTTCGACTTCTGGGCGAAGTCCATGAAGGTGCAGCGCGAGATCGCCCGCAAGGTCGCAGACGCCAACATCGAATACCTGTCGGCCTTGCAGGGCCAGGCTCTCGCCGTGAGCCAGCAGGCCACGGAGCAGGTCAAGGAGGCGACCGCGCAGGTGGCCGAGGTCACCCGCCACGCGCAGGATCAGGTCGCCGAGGCCGCCTCGAAGGCGGAGGAGTCCATGGCCAACGCCGCGAACAGCGCGGCCCGCGTCGCCAAGTCCGCCGCGCCGCGGACCACGCCCAGCAAGTGACCTCCCGCGCCGCCTGATCGGGTGGCGCTGAGGGCATCCCTGCCGGAACCCCGCTCGACCCAAACGGGTCGAGCGGGGTTTTGGCGTCTGAGCCCATCGGGTCGCCGCGGGGACCCTAGCGGGGGTCGCCTTACGATGGGCAGGGCCGGTCGGCTCAGAAATGGCGTTGGCCCGAACGGCCCTCTTCTACGGCCGTCTTCAGCGACAGGGG
>CAJDWP010000068.1_pt1 | contig 15314 bp, 13 predicted proteins | sample 7391631 | NCBI WGS metagenome assembly CAJDWP01 (sample SAMEA7055740, study PRJEB34461) | soil metagenome | biome: terrestrial ecosystem; feature: Peninsula; material: soil | place: Antarctica | collected 2016 | reverse complement strand
ACGGCGAACCAGGCCGACACGCTGACCACGATCATCGCGCTGCTCTTCGCGGTAGCGGGTGGCACGTTCTTCGTCGGCGCGACGGGGACGCTGGACACCCTGCGGCGGTTCACCCCCAACGGGCAGGCGCTCACGGCGTTCGTCGACCTGTCCGCCTCCGGCGCTGGAGTCGCAGACGTGCTTGGCCAGATCTCGCTGCTGCTCGGCGGCGGGGTCGCGACCGCGGTGATCGGCCTGTTCGCGCTACGAAACAAGGTGGCCGGATGACAGCGACGCTGGCCACCGCAAGGGTGGAGTGGCTCAGGTTCTTCCGAGACCGAGCCTCGATGTTCAGCACCCTCGCGTTGCCGATCCTGTTGATCCTGCTCATCGGCTTGGGCTTCAGCGAGTCCGGCTCGCGCCCGTCGGTGGGGCTCATCACGGACCGTCCTGGACCGATCGGCACCACGCTGATCACCCAATTAGAGGACTCCTCAGCCGTCGAGGTGGCCCTATATACCGACCGCGCGGACCTGTACCGGGACATCCGGCTGGGTGTCCTGGGCGGGGGCATCGGCATCCCGCCCGACGGCTCGCCGGTCGAGATCTACGTGCAGCAGGGGTCCGCCGGCGCCGGGGTTCTCATGACCGCCGTGCACGCGGCCGCCGCGCAGGTCAGCACCGAGGCCGTGGCCGTGGAGGTGCTGTCCACGAAGGTGCCGCCGACGAGGGCCCGGGACGCGGTGGACGCCGCAGTGTCGCAGGCGCCGCCGGTGTCCGTCTCGTCACGGACGCTGGGGACGCTCAACGAGATGAAGCAGAACCGGTTCGCGTCGGCCGTCACGTCGCAGTTGATGCTGTTCACGTTCCTCAACGGGCTGCTCGGTGCGGCGGCCCTCGTTCAGGCTCGCGAGCTCCGAGTGTTCCAGCGCACTCTCGCCGCTCCGCACGGACTCGGCGTGTACCTCTCGGGGCTGGGGCTCTCGCGGCTCGCCATCGCGCTACTCCAGGCGGCGATCCTGCTCGGTCTGGGTCTGGCGTCCTTCCGCATCGACTTCGGGGACCCGCTGGCGGTCTTAGCGCTGGTCGTCGTCTACGCGGTCATAGCTGCGGCGGCCGGAATGGCCCTCGGCGGGCTCACCCGCACCGCCGGACAAGCAGTGGCTGTGGCGGTGCCTGCAGGCATCGTGCTCGGGATGCTCGGCGGCTGCATGTGGCCGCTGTCGGTGGTCGGTTCGACGATGCGCACGGTCGGTCACCTCACGCCACACGCATGGGCGATGGACTCCTGGAACAAGATCGTGAACGACGGTGCGGGCCTGGCCGGAGTCGCCGGTGAGCTGGGAGTGCTCGCGGGATTCGCGGTGACGTTGAGCGTGCTCGCGGTCTGGGCCCTGGGTCGGCACGCACGGACCGGTCGGTAGAGGGCACGTTAGGCAGCCTCGCTCCTATGCGCGGGGCTTCTTGGACGACCTCAAGCGAAACACCGACACCGTTCGCTCGCCAGAATTCACTGCCCGAACCCGGCGATGTCGCACCAGGGGACCGACGCCTACGGGTTCAACACCACCTTGATGCAACCATCCTCCTTGTCCCGGAAGGTCTTGTACATGTCGGCGGCCTGCCCCAGAGGGACCCGATGCGTGGCCAGGGTTTCCACGCCCAGGCGGTCTCCGGCCTCCTGGACTATGCCGAGAAGTTCATCCGTCCATCGCCTCACGTGACATTGGCCCATGCGGATCGTTATGCCCTTGTCGAACATGTCCATGAGTGGCATGGGGTCGGCCGCCCCTCCGTAGACGCCGCTCACGGAGACGGTCCCACCGCGCCTGACGCACTCCATCGCGAGGTGAAGGGCCGCGAGCCGGTCTATTCCGGCTGAAGCTATCGCCTTTCGCGCCAACGCCTTCGGCAACCGAGCGGCACCAGCGATCAGCTTCTCTGCGACGGGGTTTCCGTGGGCTTCCATTCCTACGGCGTCCAACACCCCATCCGCCCCGCGGCCAGCCGTGAGATCCAAGACTGCGTCAAGGACGTTCTCCACTCCACCAAGGTCGATCGCGGTGGCCCCGCGAGCCGTCGCGGCGGCCAGTCGTTCCGGCACGAGATCCACACACATCACTTGCTCGACGCCGCGATACCTGGCTGCCGACACCGCCATCAGACCGACCGGTCCCGCGCCGAGAACGAGAAGCGATCCATCTCGTGGGACGTCGGCGAAGACGACCCCCTGCCAGGCTGTCGGAAGGATGTCAGAGAGATAGAGATACCGCTCGTCGGGGGGACCTTCCGGGACCGCCAACGGCCCGAAATTCGCGTGCGGCACACGGACGTATTCAGCCTGCCCGCCGGGCACGCCGCCGTACATACTGGTATAGCCGAACAGGCTGGCGCCTTTGCCCTGCGCGTAGTTCTGGGTGGTCTCACACTGCGCGAACAAGCCTCGGCTGCACATCCAGCAGGACCCACAAGAAATGTTGAAAGGCACCACAACGCGATCGCCGACCCGCAGCGATCTGATGTCCGACCCCACCTCTTTCACGACACCCATGAACTCGTGGCCGAGCACGTCTCCCGGCGTCAGATACGGAGCCAAAACCCCGTAGAGATGGAGGTCGGAGCCGCAGATGGCCGTGGACGTCACCTCGACGATGGCGTCCGTCGGTTCCTCGATCACTGGATCGGGCACATCCTGCACCTGGACGTTTTCCCTCCCCTGCCACGTGAGTGCTCGCATGCGCCACATGGTACGTGGCATGGCGGTGCGGACCACTCACGGCAGCACTACGTTGATGGCATGGACAGCAGCGCGGTGGCACTGGTGGTGGGCTCATCCCGCGGTCTGGGTCTCCTCATCGCCCGCGAACTTCTCGACCGTGAGTTCCGTGTCGTCATCGTCGCTCGCGACGCCGGCGAACTGAGCGAAGCCGAGAGCATCCTCACGCACCACGGGGTCGTGGAGACGCGAGTGTGCGATGTCGCGGACGCCGAGCGGGTGCAGCAACTCGTGGATGAGGTGGAACGCAACCTGGGCCCGATCACGGTGGCTGTCACGGTGGCCGGCGTCATCCAGGTCGGTCCCGCTGAAGCGATGACGTTGGATCACTTCCGGGACGCCATCAGCATCATGACGTACGGCCCCGTGCATGTCGCGTGGGCCGTCCTTCCACGCATGCGCGAACGTCGCCGCGGACACATTGGGACCGTGACATCCGTGGGCGGCATGGTCTCTCCACCTCACCTCCTCCCTTACGCGACAGCCAAGTTCGGCGCCGTCGGCTTCTCGGACGGGCTGGCAGCCGAGCTCGCGGGGACCGGGGTCACAGCCACAACGATCGTGCCGGGGCTGATGCGCACGGGATCGCATGAGCGCGCGTACTTCACCGGTGACCAGCCCAAGGAGTACGCGTGGTTCGCGACGGCCGCCTCCGCCCCCGTGCTCTCCATGGACGCCGAACGCGCCGCGCGCAAGATCGTCGACGGCGTGCTCGCCGGCCGCGCCATGGTGGTCCTGACGCCGTTGGCCTGGCTGGGCATTCGGGTGCGGGGCCTGGCTCCCGCGACGACCACGCGGTTGATGGGGGTCGTCGCCCGCCGGCTGCTGCCCGCCGCCGACTCCGCCGCGAGCCCGGCCACCGTGGAGGGGAAGACGGCCGCCCGGCGAGCTGACTCGAAGATCATCTCCGTCCTGACCACTCTTGGCTCGCGCGCGGCGAGTCGATTCAACGAACGGTCAGGCTCGCGATCATCACTACCGTGACTCGCCGTCGACCATCGATTCCTCTCCGGCTACCGACACCGGGGATCCCCACACATCGATCCGGCAGTCTGCGTCCCGGTAGGCGACTCGGTGCGGTAGATCAAACACGCTGATCGCCTGCCGGTGGACCAGTTCGCCGTTCAACGGGATATCCCGTGTCGGATGGGTCCAGTCCACCAGGACGATCTCGCCACCGGAGGCAAGCGATCCTCTCACCCGCCTCATCGTGGCCAGCAGAGACCGAGGCGACAGGAAGTACCCCACCTCCGACATCACGATGAGGTCGAACGGACCCGCCGGGATCTCCTCAGGCGCCCCGCCCAGCTTCCAGCGGACGGTTCCCGATCGTCCCGATCCCGGAAAGCGTCGTCGGGAGGCGACTCGTAATGCCGCTTCACTGATATCCAGGGCCGTGAGACGATCCACGCGTTCCGCGAGCGCCTGCGTCAACCTCCCGGTCGCACAACCTATTTCCAGCCCGTTGCGGTATCGCTGCCGGCCGAGCACCGCCAGCGTCAGCATCCGTTTGCGTTCCTCATAAAAGGAATCCTCTAAGCCCCAGGGGTCGTCTGCGCCTCCGTCGTACATGGCGTCGAACGTCTTCGCAGGCGTCCCCGGTGACGCCTGCGAAGACGTCGGGACATGGGTTCCCGAACGGGGTCGAGACGGCTCATCCTGGCTGAGGACGACCTCGATCAACCGCCGCCCACGCTCCAGCATGCGGTCGGTGATGACGGGGGCGTCGCCGGGCAACGGACCCAATCCCGACGTCTGACTCGGAAAGCGCCGCAAAGCAGCGGACTTCCGGGTGGCTGCGTCGATCGTCAGCTCGGCGACCGCCGCGCGCTCCCACGGAAACTGCTCGGGCACCGCCCAGTGCCACATCCAGACGGGGTAATACAGCGCGCGACATCCGACCGTAGCGGCCGCCCGGCGAACGGCTCGTCCCGCCGCGTCGTGATCGGCGTGCCCGTCATCGACCCAGGGCGCCAGCACCAGATCGGTCTCGTGCAGGAGAGCTGCCACCATGGCCTTCAACTCCCCCTCGCAGACCGCGAGCTCACCGTCAGGCAGACCGAGATGGGTGATGGTCGCCTGCGGCGCGAGGATCCGTATGGCGGCCGCGACCTCGTCCTGCCTGACTCTTCCCAGCGCGCCCGGCTGCCACTGTGTCGCGTCAGGGTGGCTGCGCTCGCCGGCAGTGGCGACGATCAAACGGATCGGCATCCCCATCTGGGCAAGACGGGCGATGACACCTCCCACCCCAAGGGTCTCGTCATCAGGGTGTGCCGCCACGACGACCAGCCGCTCGTACGCCTGCGCGAGCTCAGCCAGTCGGACCGTGGGCAGGGCGTCCCACGCCGGATCCAGGAGCCACTGCGCCTCCGGCGTGCCCGCCTGACCGTGGTGAAACCTGGGCTCAGCCACGGTCTATCCGATCGCTTCGGCCGTCGTGACGCCGCCTACGGTTCAGGTCGACTCCCCGACAGTGGTGAGTTACCTTGTCGAGGTCCACCGCGCCAGTGTCCCATCATGAAAGACGGTCCCATGCCTGGCATCGCAACCGCCGGCGACATCGAACCCCGGCAGGCTTGGCGCAGCGACACCTGGCTGCACGCGCAGGTGGCCTCCTTGGCCGGCCCGATCGCCGGCGACGTCACCGCTTCGCTGGAGCTCGCACCACACGTGAGCTTCCTCGCCACCCGCCTCGGCAGGTCGAGCTGGGACACGTTTTCGGGTCTGGCCACCCTTGGCTGCGTCGACCTCTCGACGGCGCGGATCCTGGAGCCGCACATCGACGCCACGGCCATCCTGGCGCAATCAAGTGCGGACCTGTCCGGAATCGATGAACTCACCGCACGCAGCGTCTGGGGCGTGTTCGCGGCGAACGGCCCAGGTCACCAGCTCGTCGCAGAGGAAACCGCTTCGGGCTGGAGACTGTCCGGCAGCAAGCCGTGGTGCTCCTTGGCGGGCCGACTCAGCCACGCTCTGGTCACCGCGTCGGACCAGGGACGACAGCGGCTGTTCGCCGTTCACCTCGACTCCACGAGCAGCGTGACCGACGAGAGCTCCTGGAAGCCGAGAGGTCTTGCCGAGATCGTCACGGGCACTCTGCGCCTCAGCAACGCACCGGCGCTACCGATTCGGGAGGCCGGTTGGTATCTGGAAAGACCGGGTTTCACCTGGGGCGGCATCGGGGTGGCTGCGGTCTGGTTCGGCGGGGCTGCCGCCGTCGCCGGCCGGCTCATCGAGGCCGCCAGGACGCGAGAGCCGGACCAGGTCGCGCTGATGTCCATCGGTCTCTGCGATCGAGCCCTTACCGCAGGGCTGGAGAGCCTGATGCGAGCTGCAGAGATGATCGATCGGGACCACGCGACGGGACATCAAGGAGCGCTGCTGGCGGCACGCGTACGATCCTGTGTCGCCCAATGCGTCGACGAGGTCTTGAGAACCGTCGGTCATGCGCTGGGACCGGGTCCTCTCGCCTTTGACGAGCAACACGCTCGACGCGTCGCGGACCTCACGCTCTACGTGCGCCAACACCACGCCGAGCGTGACCTGGCCAGGGTGGGGCAACTGTATCTGTCCACCCATTGAGCGCTGTGTCCTCGTCCCCGCGTCGTGCAGAGAACCGCGACTGCCCTCTCCTGCGTCAGCCGTCGAGCTTCCTCGATCACTGATCATCTTCGGGAGTCCGCTGTGGAGAGTCTTTTGCATGTGATCGTCGCGGTACCTGTTCGCGATGAGGAGACCCTTCTCGCTTCGTGTCTTCGCAGCGTCGTCGTGGCACGGGACGAGCTGCGCACCATGTCCGCGAGCGTCCAGACCGACATCGTCGTGGCCTTGGATTCGTGCACGGACGGGTCGGCGGCGATCGCCCGCAGTTTCCCAGTGACGGTCGCCACGACCAACCAAGGTTGCGTCGGTGGAACGCGCGATGCCGCAATCGAGGTCGGCGTCGCCGGGGCCCTAAGCCTGGGCATCCCCATGGCTCGCACGTGGCTGGCGTGCACGGACGCAGACACACGTGTCCCACCGAACTGGCTGACCCGGCAGGTGACGCTGGGGGACGACGGGGCGGATCTGGTCCTTGGCACCGTGGAGCCGAGCGGCCACCTGGACTCAGTCCTGCTGGCCAGGTGGCGTGCAGGGCACCAGCTCGTGGAGAACCATCCGCACATCCATGGCGCGAATCTCGGTCTGAGAGCGTCGACCTGGTTCTCGGTTGGCGGGTTCGGACACCTGTCGGCGCATGAAGACCGTCAGCTGGCCCACCGGGCGCGCGCGGCGGGAGCCATGTGCGTGGCCACGGATTCCCTGCGCGTACGAACATCGAGCAGACTCGCAGGCCGGGTGACGGGCGGCTTCGCGGACCACTTGGCCGCGCTGGCAAAGGTGAGCGGGTCTGGCTGGGGGGACCTGTCCCGAACCGCGGCCATGGCGCACGGGGTGGATCCGTGAGACCCCATGAGAAGGCCCAGGAGAATCACGGGCCCGGGTCAGGAATGCCAGGGTTTCAGCTCGACGAACAGCGACTCGGCGTCGGCTAGGAGCTCATCCCCGTGCCGCAATGCGCCGGTGACAAATCGCTTGCGCCCGTCGATCCGGTCGATCTGCGTCTGCACGGTGAGCTTGGTCCGCATCGGCGTGACCGCGCGGTAGTTGACGTGCAAGTACGCGGTGCGCACCACCGATCGTCCCGCGTTGGCGGTCAGGCCCAATACCTCATCGAACAGCAGCGCGATCGCACCGCCGTGGGCGGCGTTGCCGGCACCCACGTACGAGGTGCCGAAGGTGACGCTCGCGCGGGACCGGCCGCCGTCCACGTCGAGCAAGATGTCCTCCAGCGGCGGAAGCAACGCCGAGCCGCGCCCGGTCAGGTCGAATCGGTTGGCCCACACCGTCTGGTAGGGGTCGGCGGCGCGCAGCGACCGCGCATACCTCGTGACTTTTTCGCATTCGTCCGCGAGCATCGAGCACTGCTGTTCGTCGAGTCGCGCCTCCGCGATGGCGTCGCGCGTCTCGCGCAGGACGCGCACCAGCCGCTTATACTCGGACCCGCCAAACTTGTGCGGTCGCGAGGCCCACGACGGACCGTAGGAGCGGAAACCGCCCTCACCGTAGGCCAACGCCTCCTGCTCGCGGATGAAGTCATCGAAGGAGACGCCGGCGCCCTCGGGCCACGGGTCGACGTCGCCGTTTCGCGAGGGGGGCTCCCATGCCGCAGCCGCCAGCCCTTCAGTGTCACTCGGGGGGTTCGTGACGTGCTCCGCGCTGTCCACGTTGTGCACTGTACTCACCACCCGGCGCGTCCCAGCGCTGACAACGCAGGCAGCACGTCGGCGGCGACGGTACGGAGGAAGCGTTCCTGGTCAGCACCGGGGCCGTGCAGAACGAGATGCGTGAAGCCGAGGGCGATGTATTCCCGAGCCGCGTCCACGACCTCCTCGGGGCGGGACGCGACGACCCACCGGGCCGCGACCTGCTCCAGCGGTAGCGCGTCCGCGGCGGCCTCCATGGCGGCCGGGTCGCCGAGGGAGTTTTTCGTCTCGGCGGGTAGGGACAATGGCGCCCAGAACCGTACGTTGTCCAGGGCGCGTGCGGGGTCGGGGTCGTAGGAGACCTTGAGCTCGATCATCCGGTCGTACGGTGCTGATCCCCTGGTCCGCGCCGGGTCGTGCTCGGCCAGGCCCGCGGCGACCGCGGGCATCAGCTGGTCCTCGTACAGCGTCCGCCCCTTGCCGGAGGTGGCGATGAACCCGTCGCCGAGCCGCCCAGCGACGCGCGCGATCTTGGGGCCGCCTCCCGCCACGTAGACGGGGATCGGCGCTGGCGGCGGGTCGTAGAGACGCAAGTCGCGCACGGGCCAATACGGGGTGTCGGCGGGTCCGCTCTCGGAGCCCTGCCCGGACGGCTGGCTGGCGGTGACGGCCTCACCGGCCCAGAGGCGGCGCATCAAGGTCACGGCCTCGACGAGACGCGCGAGGCGGGCGGAAAACGGTGGCCAGCTGCCACCCGGGGTCTCCCGGGCACCGGGCAGGGCGCCCATCACCTGCTCGTTGAGGGCCTCGCCTGTGCCGACGCCGAGCGCCACCCGGCCCGGCGCGAGCCCGGCGAGGGTCGCGAACTCCTGCGCGAGGACCCCCGGATGGTAACGAAACGTCGGCGTCAGGACCGAGGTCCCCAGCAGCACGCGCGCGGTGCGCGCGGCCAGAAAACCCAACAGCGGCACCGAGGCGGGCGCGTGCCCGCCTCGGTGCCGCCACGGTTGGACGTGGTCGGAGACCCAGACCGAGTCGAAACCCAAGGTCTCCGCCAGCACGGCGTACGACGCCAGGTCGACCGGACCGAATTGCTCCGCCGACGCCTTGTACCCGATCCTCAGAGGCACCGAGTCCACGGCGTCGATCTCGGCGTCAACCACGACGTCGACCAAATGTCGCTACGGTCAGGAGGCCCGACGGAAGAGGGCCGCGAGGGCCTGGCCGCCACCGATGCACATCGTGACAACCGCCGTCTCCAGGTCCCGGCGCTGCATGTCCTTGATCGCGCGGATCGTGAGGATCGCGGCGGAGGCGCCGACCGGGTGGCCGAGCGCGATGGCGCCGCCGTACGGGTTCACCTTGGCCATGTCGAGCTTGGCGAACGCCTCGTTGAGCTCGATGACGTCGACGTCGTTGGGCGTGAGCCCGGTGGCCGCCCACAGCTTGTCCAGGGCAAGCTTCGGGGCGTACCCCATGATCTGCGGGTCGAGGGCCGCGCACACGACCGTGTCGATGTAGGCAAGGGCCTTGAGGCCCCGCTCCTTGGCCGTGGACTCCTTGGTGACGACGACCGCACCGGCGCCGTCGTTGATGCCGGAGGCGTTGCCCGCGGTGACGGAGCCGTCCTTGGCGAAGGCCGGCCGGAGCTTGGTGAGGGTCTCCATGGTGGTATTCGGCTTGGGGTGCTCGTCCTTGTCGGCCGTGAACGGCTTACGGCCACCGACCTCGACGGGGATGATCTCCTCGGCGAAGGCCGCGAGAGCCTCAGGCGAGGCGGTGCGCCGCTGGCTCTCCACGGCGAACTCGTCCTGCTCCTGGCGACTGACGCCGTACTTTTTCGCAACGTTCTCGGCCGTGATGCCCATGTGGGCGTTGCTGAAGGGGTCGAGCAGCATGCCGACCGTGCCGTCCATCAGCTTGTGGTCGCCGAGCTTGTAGCCGCTGCGGGCCTGGTAGTCCATGAACGGCATGCGGGTCATGTTCTCGTCGCCGCCGGCGAGGGCGAAGTCGATGCCGCCCCAGGCGAGTTCCTGGGCGGCGCCCCAGATGGCCTGCAGGCCGGAGCCGCACAGGCGGTTGACGGTGAAGGCGGGCACGCTCTCGGGGATCCCGGCGGTGATGCTGACGCGACGGGCATTGTAGGCATCCGGGCCAACCTGGCCGATGCAGCCCATGATCACCTCGCCGATCTCGTCGCCGGAGACGCCCGAACGACTCAGGGCCTCCTTGGCGGCGATGGCTCCCAGCTCGAAACCGGGGACGTCTTTGAAGATCCCGCCGAACGATCCGACGGGGGTGCGGGCACCATCCAGAATGACGATTTTGTCTGCGCTCATGGCGACGACTCTAACGGGCCGGGAGCCCGGTCGGGAGTCGGCGAGGCGGTCAAACGCGAAGGCCACCCGCCGACGGTCGACCGCGACCGCAACGCCGCCACCCGCCCGGGCCCTTTCGCGCGCCCATGACAGCTCGCCCGGGAGCATCCATGTGGGCGAGAGGACGCGCCGCGGGAATACGGACCGAGGTCCACACGCCTCGCCTGGCAGGTCCTGAGGACGCTCGCGGACCCATCCCTAGTGAAGGTTCCCGTTCAGAGCCCCAGGGCGTCGCCGGTGCTCGTGCGAGGGATAGACGCCGAGCATCCGGAACTCGGTGGTGAAGAAGTCGAGCTCCTCCAGGGCGAGAGCCAATGGACGGTCCTCGGGGTGGCCTTCGACGTCTGACATGAACATCGTCGAAGCGAACTCCTCGCCGACCATGTAGCTCTCCAGCCGCGTCATATTGACCCCGTTGGTGGCGAACCCGCCGAGCGCCTTGTAGAGGGCGGAGGGGATGTTGCGGACCCGGAAGACGAAGCTCGTCATGACGGGCCCGTCCAGTTCGGCACGGTCCGGCAGCCGTCCTTCCGCGGCGAGGACGATGAACCGGGTGGTGTTCGTGGGGTCGTCTTCGACGTCCGTGGCCAGGACGTCCAACCCGTACAGCTCGGCGGCGCCGCGGGGCGCGATCGATAGGCGCGTCGGATCCGCCCACTCGCGCACCTCCCGCGCCGACCCGGCCGTGTCGCCCGCGATGACGGGTGTGAGCCCGTGGGCGCGGATCAGCTCACGGCACTGGCCCAGCGCGTGAATGTGGCTGTGCACCGTCCGGGCGTTCTGGATCGTTGCGCCGGGAATCCCCAGGAGTTCGAACCGGATCCGCAGGAAGTGCTCACCGACAATGTGCAGGCCCGCGTGCGGCAGCAAGGTGTGGATGCTCCCACGCGGGGTACATCTCGCGGCAGGCCAGATGACCGTTACAGCCGGGCTCGCCCTGATAGGTAATCCGGATCATGCGCGTGTGGTCCTTCGTCGTTGTGGCGGGTGCTCACTTGACGCAGGGGATGCCATCTCCGAACAGCGCCGTCAAGGAGGTGGCCGCAGTGTCCTCGTCGGCGGCGCCCTTGCCGACCGTGGTCGGCGCCAGCGGTGTCGCCGACGAGGAAGGATCCGCGGGGGCGGTCGCCCCGGTCGTCGCGCTACCGGACGCGCCGCCGAGCGAAGGAGGCGCCTGGTAGTCCTGCCCGAGCGTCACCTGCAGGGTACCGGCCGCGATCGCGGGATCCTCTACGGAGGTGACGCCGGCGCCGAGGAGAGCCGCGAGCTCGGCCGCGGAAGCGCCCTGCCCCGTCGGGTACGCGACGACGGTCCTGGGCCGCAACGCGGGGACTGTCTCGGCCTCGCCGATCGGATACCCCAGCGCGGCTAAGCCGGTGAGCAGGGTGCTGTCGGCACCCTCGACGCCGGACCCGTTCGCGACCGACACGGCGAGCTTCGGGCTGGCGCTGGTGGTGGTGGCGCTGGGCTCCGGCTGCCCGGACAACAGCTGTCGGACGGTGGCCTGCAGGACGGGCAGGTCGATCTCGTTGGAGTCGCCGCCGTACTTGTCGGTGAAGTACCCCTTGATCGGCAGCGTGAAGAACGTGACGTTGCCGCTGGTGAGGGCAGTGGCCTGCTGGGCGAACTGGACGAGGTTCAGGTCGTTGTCGACCGCGATGTTGTCCTTGGCCACCCCGACGAGGTCGTTGATCGTCTTCGGGTTGGCGAACGTGCCCTTCTGCCGGAGCTGATAGGCCAGGGAGGCCATGAACGCCTGCTGGCGGCGTTCTCGGTCTAGGTCTGTGAAGTCCGCGCTGGCTACCAGCTCGTCGCGGCGCTGCCGGACGAACGCGACGGACTCTTCGGCGGTGATGGTCTGCCGGCCGGCTTGGAAGTCGGCGCCGGAATAGCGGTCTTTGGTGGCGCCCTTGAGGCACACCGTGATCGGCTGGACCACTTTGGCCACCTGATAAAAGGCGACCATCGTCACCTCGACGAAGTGGTTGATGCGGATGCCATTGCCGAGGAAGGCCTCGACCGTCTTGATCTCCTCGGCGCGTCCGGCCTCTCGCGCGAGGCCGTGCTTCTGTTCGTCCGGGGTGGAGGCGTCGGAGGCAAGGCGGGCCTTCTCGGCCTCGAAGGCCCGGTCGTACGCTTCCTTGATCTTGCCGTCACAACGGCCCCCGGGGCAGCCGGGAAATGCAACGAAATTATCCCGGGGGATCTGGATCACCGTGGCGCGGCTTCCGTCCGAGGGGATGTGGAGGAACATCAGCACGTTCGCATTCATCGCCCCGATGCTGGAGTTGCCGGTGTGCATCGCGTCGTACAACTCCTGCGGCAGCGGATCCCCGCGTAGGTCGAGCCGACTGTCCAGGCCCATGATGAGCATGTTCGTATCGGAACCGAGACGTGTGTTCGCATCGCTGTCGCCGAGCGCGCCCGACCGCCACAACCCACGATCGAGGCTGATGTACTCAAACGCGATGTACCCCAGAAGCGCCAGGACCAGGGCGACGGCGATGCCGGCGACCCACGTGAACGCCAGGCGCCAGCGGGGTACGGGGGGTGTAGCTCCTGTCATAGTGCGCACAGGATACCGGGCCGACCTGTGCCGACCCTGTGGCCGACGCGCGCCGCGCCAAAACCAGTGTTGTTGCCTGTCAATCAGATTGGATTCCTTCGTGGATGCGTACTCGGGATAGCAGCGCCTCGAGGTGAGCCTTCAGCGCGGCCGAGGCGCTCTCGCGGTCGCCGGCCTGCACTGCGGTCACGATCGCCGAGTGCTCCGCGAGTGACTCCGCGACGTCAAGGGGGCGGCCGTCGTCGCCGCGACGTCCGCGATGGACCTCAGCGGCCAGCAGTTCGACCATCCGCGCCAGGTACCGGTTGCCGCCCTGTTCGACCAAGGAACGGTGAAATTGCCACTCGGCGGACAGGTACGCGAAGAGTTGCGCCGGGGGGCAGAAATTCGTGTGCCGGGCAACCTCGTCGTACGCCCGACGCTGGGCGTCCAAAGCGTCCGCGAGAGGCGCCGCGAACGGTGGGGCCGCCTCCGGCGACCGGTCGAACGCGGCGCCCAGCGCGGCGGATTCCACAAGCCAACGGGCTGCCATGAGATGGGTGACCTCCTGCAAACTCGGCGGGGCCGCAATGGTGTAGCCACGCAAGGCGGCCCGCCGAACGAGACCGGTGTGTTCCAGGTGCACCAGGGCTTCGCGCACCGGGGTGGGCGAGACACACAGGTCGCGCGCGAGTCCGTCGATCGACAGGCTCGCGCCGGGTGCGAGCGTGCCGTCCACCAGCATGCGGAACAGCTGGTCGTGCACGGTGTCACGCAGCACTTTGCGTTCCAGCGGCGTCCGACGACCGGGGGTCTGGTCAACGGCCATCTCCCGATCGTAAGGGGCCGTCCCGCGCGGCCCCATCCGCCAACCGGTTCACGAGGACAGGCGTCCCTGCGCTCGCGCGTGCGCGACGCCTCGACATGGTGAATCCCATAGAGAGCGGCCGACATTCGTCCGGACATTCCTGCTGCTTCCGCTCAACTGCCACGCGGCCCGGCCGATGGGTGGGTCATCGGAAGCAAACGTCCCGCACCGGGACGGAACTTCCCCCACGAGCCCCTCGCCCGCGCCCGATGATCACTCTCTGGCGCGGGTGGGGGTCTAATCTCACTCCACCTCGAAGCGGGACGGGTCGCCGGCTCCGTACCGCAGGATCTGCGCCACACCGCTGCTCAGGTCGACGATGGTCGTCGGCTCCGCGCCGCACTCCCCCGTGTCGATCACCACGTCCACCGCGTGCCCGATCTCTTGGGCGACCTGCCACCCGTCCGTCATCGGTTCGCTGTGGCCAGGCAAGATGAGCGTCGAGGTCAGCATCGCCTCGCCCAGCTCCGACAGCAGCTCCTGCACGAGGACATCCGCGCTGATCCGGACGCCTACCGTGCGCTTCTTCGGGTGCATCAGCCGACGCGGCACCTCAGGGGTGGCGGGAAGGATGAAGGTGTACGGCCCCGGGGTAGCAGCCTTCACCGCCCGGAACACCGCGTTGCTGACATGGACGAGCTGTCCGAGCTGAGCGAAGTCGGCGCACATCAAGGTGAAGTGGTGCCCGGACTCGAGCCGCCGGATCGCCACGATGGCGTCCCGGCCGGCGGCGTTGTCGAGCGAACAGCCGATCGCGTAGCCCGAATCCGTCGGGTAGGCCATCACCCCTCCGCCGCGAATCACGTCGACTGCCTGGTGGATCAGCCGCTCCTGCGGGTTCTGCGGATGGACGTCGAGATAGCGAGACATCGCCCCAGCCTAAGGCGGCACGGCGGGTCGCACCTCGTGGTCCCGCGTCCGACGTCGATGGGAGACTGAGTCAACTCTCGACGTCTCCCGCGCTCGTGATGTCCACGATCGACGTGGCGCGAAGGGAGCAGGAGGTGAACCACATGCCATGGCGAACCGGGACGAACTGGTGGCACGGCGTCGCGGGTGAGCCCGCCGGACCGGCCGGTCTCCGGCGCCCGGTGGTGACCCTGTGGGGGCGCTACGGAACGTTCCCCTCCGCCGTGGGGCAAGGCGTGGCCGACGTCCTCGGGATCCCGTTCCACGACGAAGCGATCCTCGAGGACGACATCCTGCCGATCGTGGAGGGCCGGCCGAGCCCCAACGCCGAGCTGGAGTCCTTCGTGGCGCAACTTCGGGCGGCCGACGACGCCCCCGATCCCGACGAGGGCGTAGACCACCTGCTGCCGGTGACACCCACCGCCCTGCAGCGGGTCGTGCAGGTTCTCGGGACGGAGGACAACATCCGCCACGTGCGGAGGTACGGGGAGAACGGCGGCGTGATCGTCGGGCGGAACGCCACCCGCATCCTCGCGGGGCACCCGGGCGTGCTCCACGTGAAACTCACCGCACCGTACTCGCACCGCATCAGCCAGGTGGAGCAGCGCACCGG
>CAJDWP010000040.1_pt1 | contig 15619 bp, 12 predicted proteins | sample 7391631 | NCBI WGS metagenome assembly CAJDWP01 (sample SAMEA7055740, study PRJEB34461) | soil metagenome | biome: terrestrial ecosystem; feature: Peninsula; material: soil | place: Antarctica | collected 2016 | reverse complement strand
GGCCAAGGCGGTCGTCGGGCAGGACGCGGCGGTGTCGGGGCTGCTGATCGGGCTGATCAGCCGGGGTCACGTGCTGCTGGAAGGCGTGCCCGGGGTGGCTAAGACGTTGCTGGTGCGCGCGCTCGCGACCGCCCTGGCCATCGACACGACGCGGGTCCAGTTCACGCCGGACCTGATGCCGGGTGACATCACGGGGTCCCTGGTGTACGACCCGGGGACGGGGGACTTCTCGTTCCGGCCCGGTCCGGTGTTCACGAACCTGCTGCTCGCCGACGAGATCAACCGCACCCCGCCGAAGACCCAGGCCGCGCTCCTGGAGGCGATGGAGGAGCGGCAGGTGTCGGTCGACGGGCAGTCGCACCCGCTGCCGCAGACGTTTCTGGTGGCCGGCACGCAGAACCCGGTCGAGTATGAGGGCACGTACCCCCTTCCCGAAGCGCAGCTGGATCGCTTCCTGCTCAAGGTGGAGCTGGGCTTGCCGTCCCGCGAGGACGAGGTGGAGATCCTGGCGCGCCACGCGGCAGGTTTCGACCCCCGGGATCTCGCGGCGGCCGGCTTACGCCCCGTCGCGCAGGGCTCGGACCTGCGGGCGGCAGCGGACGCGGCGCGCCGGGTCCGGGTGCAACCGGAGGTGGCGGCGTACATCGTCGACATCGCCCGCGCGACCCGGAACTCCCCGTCGCTGTCGTTGGGCGTCAGCCCGCGCGGCGCGACCGCGCTGCTCGCGACCTCGCGGGCGTGGGCATGGCTGAACGGTCGGTCGTTCGTGACCCCCGACGACGTGAAGTCCCTGGCGCACTCCACGCTCGCGCACCGGCTCCGGCTGCGCCCGGAGGCCGAGTTGGACGGGGTATGGGTCGGGTCGATCCTGGGTAGCGCGGTCGCCTCGGTCCCGGTGCCGCGGTGAAGACTCGTCCGGATGCGGGGAGAGCGCCGTGGCGGTGACGGGACGCTTCACCGCGTTGATGGCCCTCGGGCTCGTGCCGGCGCTGTTGTGGCCCGACCCCGCGTTCGTGCGCCTGTGGTGGGTCGCGTGCCTGACCCTGCTGGCGATCGACCTCGCGCTGGCCACCTCGCCGGGCAAGCTCGCGGCGACGCGCGCGCCGGTCGAGACGGTGCGCCTGGGGGCGTCCACGATCAGCCGGCTGCGCGTGACGAACCTGGCCGCTCGCCGGGTGCGGCTGGCCGTTCGCGACGCCTGGCAACCGTCGGCGGGGGCCGACGGTGAGCGCACGCGGATGAAGCTCGCGGCGGGGCGCTACGAGGATCTCGACGTGCGGCTCACGCCGACACGCCGTGGAGACCGATTGGCCGACCGGGTGACGCTTCGCGTCTTCGGGCCGCTGGGGCTCGGGGCCCGGCAGCGTTCCTTCGAGGTGCCGGGGTTGGTCCGGGCGTTGCCTCCGTTCTCGTCCCGGCGCCACCTGCCGAGCCTGCTGGCGTCGCTGCGCCAGCTCGACGGCCGCTCGGCCGTCCGGACCCGGGGGCAGGGGACGGAGTTCGACTCGCTGCGGGACTACGTGGACGGCGACGACGTGCGCAGCATCGACTGGCGCGCTACGGCGCGGCGCCGGGACATCGTGGTGCGCACCTGGCGTCCCGAGCGGGACCGGCACGTGGTGCTGGTGCTGGACACGTCGCGGACCAGCGCGGGGCGGGTGCTGGACGTGCCGCGGCTGGACTCCGCGATGGACGCCGCGTTACTGCTCGCCGCCCTGGCCTCGCGGGCCGGAGATCGGGTGGAGGTCGTCATGGGCGACCGCCGGGTTCACGCGTACGTTCGGGCAGATCGCCGCCATGACCTGCTGCACTCCCTGGTGACGGCGATGGCGCCGTTGGAGCCCGCGCTCGTCGAGGCGGACTGGCCGGCCCTGGCCGGGAGCGTGATGACCCGCCTGCGGCAGCGAGCGCTCGTAGTGTTGCTGACCCCCCTGGAGCCGGCCGCGGTACAGGAAAGCCTGCTGCCCGTGTTGCCGGTATTGACCGCGAACCATCGGGTCGTGATCGCGTCGGTGCAGGACCCGGCCCTGGCGGCGGCGACGCTGGCCCCCGTGAACGCATCCCGCGTGGCCGTACCCGAGGACCTCGCGCCGGAAGCAGTCGCGCCGGAAGCGGCTGCCCCCCATCACTCGGCTCGCGGTGACGGGAGCGTCACCGCGAGCCAGGCTTACGACGCGGCCGCAGCGGAACGCACCCTGGCGGACCGGGCCCGCACGGCCGCTCGTGCTCGCGGCGCTGATCTCCATCGTCTCCTTCGCTGGACCCGTCAAAGACCTGGTCGTGAACCACCGCTGGATCATGTACAGCCTCTTCATCGGGCTCACCCTCGGCGGCGTCCCCCTGGTCTGGAAGATGGCGCGGCCCGCCACGATCGGGACCCTCACGCCACGGTCGGCACCGTATAGCCCGCCTGGTCCGCGGTCAGGTCGCCGGTCTCGCCCCGGTGCACGGCCCACCGGCCCGCCGTGAACACGTACGCGAGGAACGCCGCCTCCGCGGTCACCCCGATCGCCACGCGCGCCCAGGTCGGCAGCGGTGACGGCGTCACGAACGCCTCGATCAGCCCGCTGATCAACAGCACCACGACCAGCCCTAACGCGACCGTCATCGCCGCGCGTCCCTCTTCGGCGACCGCCCGACCCCGGCTCCGCGCCCCCGGTTCGACCCACGCCCAGAACAGCCGCAGCCCCACCCCCGCGGCGACGAACACGGCCGTCAGCTCCAAGATCCCGTGGGGGCTGATCAGTCCGAAGAAGACGTCGGCCCGGTCGTAGCGGACCATGATCGACCCGACCACCGCTACGTTGACGAGGTTCTGCCACAACACGTACACCACGGGCACCCCGAGCACCCCGAGCGCGATGCACTGCGCGGCGATCCACGCGTTGTTCGTCCACACCCGCAGGGCGAAGCTGGAGGCCGCGTGCTCCGAGTAATAGCCCGCGAAGTCGCTGTCCACCAGCTGTTGGATCTCCCCCGGCGTCATCAGTGACTGCTCGACCTGCGGGTTGTCCAGAAACCACCACCCGAGCGCCACGCCGACCGCGACGTTCACCGCCAGGGTGACGAGCCACCACCGACGCAGCCGATACAAGGTCCCCGGGAACGTGTCGGTGAAGAACCGCAGGATCACCGCCCAGTCGGCGCGCTGCGGACGGCCCGAGTGCGCCCGGGCGCGGGACAGGAGCCACGACAGGTACCCGACCACCTCCGGGTCCTGCGCCGAGGAGCGGATCGCGGACAGATGCGTGGCCGCCCGCTGATAGAGGTCGAGCAGCTCGTCGGACTCGACGCTGGTCAACTTCCTCTGCCCCACGAGGTGCTCCAGGCGACGCCACTGCGGCAGGTGCGCGCCCACATAGGCGTCCAGATCCACGCGCCCACTGTACGTGCGGGGTCCCGGCTAGCCTGGTCAGGTGAACGGGAGCAGCGCTGCGGGGAGCGATCTGGACCTGGTGACCGGGGAAGCGGTCGCCCTCGACATGCCGCCCGCCTCACTCGGCGTCCGGGCGCTGTCCGGCCTCCTGGACATCTTCTTCACCATGATCATCGGCAGCACCGTGCTCGTGGTATCCGTCATCCCGCTGGCCCAGGCCGCCGACCCGGCCGCGGCGGCAGCGATCCTGGTGACGGCCATGGTCACGGTGTTCGTGGGGATCCCGACGTTCCTCGAGACCCGGTATGGCAAGACGCTCGCCAAGATGGTCGTGGGGCTGCGGACGGTACGCGACGACGGCGGCCCGATCACGTTCCGCCACGCCTTCACGCGGCAGCTGGTGGGTTTCGTCGAGGTGTACGCGCTCGCCGGCTTCCCCGCCCTGCTCAGCGGGCTGCTCAACCCGCGCGCGAAACGGATCGGGGATCTCGCGGCGGGTACCTACGTGGTGCGCGACCGGATGCGTTCCCCGGCGCCGCACGTCGGCGTCATGCCCCCGCCCCTCGCGGCGTGGGCGGCGGTCGCCGACATCGCGCCGATTCCCGACCTGATGGCCCTGTCGATCCGCGAGCTGCTGTCCCGAGCACCGGAGATCCGCCCGGCGCCCCGGTACGCTCTCGCGTCGGATCTCGCGCGGCAGGCGATCGCCTATGTCTCCCCCCGACCGCCGCACGGCACCCCGCCCGAGGTGTTCCTCGAAGCGTTGCTGGTCGAGCGCCGCCGCCGCGACGGGCATCGCCTGGCTCGGGAGGAGGCCCTGCGCCGCCGCCTGCTCGGTCTGCCCCCGGCGCTGATCTCGCTCGCCACGCCGCCCAAGCCCGGCTGGGGTCCCCCGCCGGGCTCGCGGGTCACTGCACGCGGCCCAGGATCATCGGGCGGCTGACACGTCGGCCGTCAACACCCGCTGCCCCCCTGGCAGATTCAGGTGTCGACGCCGTGATGGTCCAGACCCCGTCCAGCGCCTGGCGGGCGCGCTCCAACCTCGCGGGGTCGTCCGTATGCATCGTGAGCAACGGAGCACCCGCACGGACCACGTCCCCCGGGACGGCGTGCCACTGCACTCCCGCGGCTGCCTGGACGGGCTCGCCCTGCCTGCTCCGACCCGCTCCGAGGCGCCAGGCGGCCACCCCCACCCCGTACGCGTCGAGCCGCTGCAGCACCCCGCCTTCCGGCGCGACGACCACGTCTCGCTCCCGAGCCACCGGCAGCGGCGCGTCCGCGTCGCCGCCCTGGGCGGTGATCATCCGCCTCCAGACGTCCATCGCCCGCCCGTCTGCCAACGCGTCGGCCGGGTCCACGTCGCCGAGCCCCGCGGCGGAAAGCATCTCGCGGGCCAGGGCCAGCGTCAGCTCCACGACGTCCGCCGGGCCGCCGCCGGACAACACCTCCACCGACTCGGCCACCTCCAACGCGTTGCCGGCGCTGCGCCCCAGGGGCGTCGACATGTCCGTGAGCAGCGCGACCGTCGGCATCCCCGCCTCCCGGCCCAGGCCGACCATCGTCTCGGCGAGGTCACGGGCGGAAGCCAGCTCCTTCATGAAGGCACCCGAACCCACCTTGACGTCGAGCACGAGGGCGCCCGCTCCCTCCGCGATCTTCTTGCTCATGATCGAGCTCGCGATGAGCGGGATCGACTCGACCGTGCCCGTGACGTCGCGCAGCGCGTACAGTCGCGCGTCGGCAGGCGCGAGCCCGGGGCCGGCGGCACAGATCGCGGCGCCCACGTCGGTCAGCTGGGCGCGCAGCTCCTCGACCGTCAGTGCCGCGCGCCACCCCCGGATGGCCTCGAGCTTGTCGAGCGTGCCCCCCGTGTGCCCGAGCCCCCGACCGGAAAGCTGCGGTACCACCACCCCGAGAGCGGCGACCAGCGGCGCCAGAGGGAGCGTGACCTTGTCTCCCACCCCGCCCGTGGAGTGCTTGTCCACGCTCGGCCGGCCCAGCCCGGTCAGGTCCAAACGCTCCCCGCTGGCGATCATCGCCGCCGTCCATCGAGCAGTCTCGCCAGGCGACATCCCCCGCAGGCAGATCGCCATCGCGAGTGCCGACATCTGCTCCGGCGCGACGACCTCGCGCGTGAACGCGTCGACCACCCAGTCGATTTCGTCATCAGTCAGGTGCAGCCCGTCGCGCTTGGCGCGGATGATGTCGACCGCGTCGAACCCCTCGCTCATGCCCCGCATCCTCTCGGGCTGAGGTCCCGGGCGCCACCTCCTCCGGCGCCCGGCTCGCCGCAGTAGGGTTGCTCACATTGCGTACCTCTGCGGTACCAACGATGCGGCACCAGCGATGCGGCACTGGCGATGCGGGAATAACGACACGGCAGAAGCGACGCGGTATCGATGCGGCAGGGCCGGCCGAGCACCCACCGACAGGAGAAACGCATGAGCACGCCGCGCGACACCGTGATCGACTGGGCGACCCGACTCGTCGCCATCGACACCACGAGCCGCGACTCGAACCTTCCCTTGATCGACCTCGTCGCGGGGCAGCTGAGAGACCTGGGCGTGCGCGCGCACATCCGGCCCGACCCGACCGGCGACAAAGCGAATCTCATCGCCACGATCCCGGACGCGAACGGCGGCGTCACCGGCGGCGTCGTCCTCTCTGGGCATACGGACGTCGTACCGGTGGACGGGCAGCGCTGGACGACTCCACCGTTCGAGCCGCAGATTCGCGGCGGCAGGCTGTACGGGCGCGGGTCCTGCGATATGAAGGGCTTCCTCGCCGTCGCGCTCGCGTCGGTGCCGGACATGCTGAGGGCCACCCTGCACGAGCCGATCCACCTCGCGTTCAGCTACGACGAGGAGGTCGGCTGCATCGGCGGCGATCAGATGGTCAAGGACATCGCTGAGCTAGGCCTGAAGCCGCGAGTCGCCTTCATCGGCGAACCCACCTCCATGCGCGTGATCCTCGCGCACAAGTCGGTGAACCTCGCAGAGTTCACCGTCCGGGGCCTGGCAGCACATTCCTCCCGCAAGCCCGAGGCGCTGAACGCCATCGAACAGGCCGCTCGGATCATCACGCGGATCCGCACGCTCGGGGAGCGGTACGAGCACGACGGACCGTACGACAACGCCTACGACATCACCCACACCACCATCGGAGTCAACCAGATCATCGGCGGAATCGCATCGAACACGGTCGCTGACCGATGCGAGTTCGTCTGCGACTTTCGCACGATCGCTGCGGACGACCCCCGCGCCGTCGCGGACGTCCTGCGCGGGTTCGCCGCCGACCTCGAACGTGACCTCGCAGATCGTCCGGGCGGCACCGTCGAGGTGGCCATCGGCCCGATGACACCGGGGTTGGACTCTGACAAGGACGGTCCTGCCGCGCTGCTGGCAGCGACGCTGGGCGGGCAGATCTCCGCGGACAAAGTGGCGTACGGCACTGAAGCCGGCCAGTTCAGCGACGCCGGCATGGACGCGGTCGTGGTCGGACCGGGCGACATCGCGCAGGCGCACGGACCGGACGAGTTCGTGGAGCTGAGCCAGCTGGCGGCATGTGACGAGTTCATCGGGCGTCTGATCCGCCACCTTTCACGCTGACGCAACGCCACCCCGCCCCGCGTCCCTCGAACACGTGTTCACGTTCGACGATGACCAGGCCGCTCGGCGACGGGGACCGGCATCACCCACCCCATCCGCCCCACCCGACGAAGCCACCTGGGAGACTTCTGGCGTGACGCGCTCCAAGCACACGAAGCAACGCGCGCGCCGCGCACGGCAGACGTCCCGTGCGGCGCCTCCGACGCCTGACCCCGCCGCGACGACGACGCCCCCGCCCGACGCCGTGACCCCCGCACGGGCGCCTGACCCCACCGCGCCGGCCTCGCCAACGCCCGACGCGAGCACCACCGCGCCGGCCTCGTCTACGCCCGAGGCAAGCACCGCCGCACCGAAGAGTCCCGGCGCCGCCGCGCAAGCCCCGCACTCCGAGAGAAAGACCACGGACCTGGTGCTCGCGGACCTCGCGGCCCATGCGGTCCCCGCGTCCCTGCCCACCCTTCTCCACGCCCGCTGCGTGTGGGCCGACGCCCTGCCGCCCGCCGCCGCACGTCAGTTCGCCGACCAGGCCCGCGTCGCCCTGCGCGAGGCGACGCCGGAGACGCTCCGGGAGGATCTTTCCGAGGTCCTGACCCGTTGGCACGGCACGGCCCGCATCTTCGGGAGCGCCTGAGTCCTGCCCCGCCCTGCCCCGCCCCGCCCGCAGACATTCGCCCTGCCCTCACCATGCTGTGGTCCGCGCGACCTACCGGGAGCCAGCCGTCGCCGTCAGTCGTCCCTCACAGCGGCCAGGTCTGTGGGGACGAATGCCTGCGGCCGCACGTCGGCGAGGGTCTGCACCCCCAGACGGGTACGCGCCTGTGCGGCGAGTGCACCCCAGTAGACCTGAAACTAGTTGTGTGGAGGTAGTGGCCGGGCTTCTGGTGGACGATGGAGTGCGCGACCCTACCCTCGGCGCTGCTCTTCGGTGTGCAGGCGGGCCGAGCGCCAGTCGTAGCGTCGACGCGGCCTGCCCGGCCCCGCTCCCCAATGGGTGCGTTCGGATCTCAGCGGCAAAGAGGTCGGATCATGCCGGCATCGCCCGGTCAAGTGGCCACGTCGACCAAGGTCACGACTGCGGTGAGCACGAGCACGAGCAGCACGCCGGTGCGGAACTGCTGCTCGGACATCTTCTGCATCAAGCGATCTCCCGCCAACCAGCCAACCGGGATTCCGGCAAGGCCACCGAGCACCACGGCGAGGACCTCGACATTGAGAAAGCCGAGCACCCCGAACGCGATCACCGCGATGAGGTCCTGCCCGACGAAGATCCCCTGCAGCGTCGCGCGGAACTCGCGGGCGGGGTACTCCTGAGCTTGTAGCGTCAGTACAACAGGCGGACCGTTCATACCGGTCGCGGTCAGCAGCACCCCGCTGGCCACCCCAGCGCCGCGTTCGACCCCAACCCCGCGGGGCAGGCTCACACGGCGCCAGATCAGCACCACGAGCGCCAGTACGGTCACGCCGATGACCAGCGACAGCCAACGGCCGTCGAGCTTGGCGAGCAGCACCAGGCCCAACGGCATCCCCACCAGACTGGACAGGAAGACCCGGCGGGCCGTGGGCACCTGCACGTGCGCCCGCTCCCGGTAGCCCGTACTTGCGGTGAGAAAGAAGCCGAGGGCCGTGGTGGCGATGACCGCCGTGCGGGTGTCGACGGCCAGCGCGAAGATCGGCACCGCGACCAACGCGTAACCGAAGCCGGTAGCCGCCTGGGCGGCGCTGGCGAAGGCGAAGACCGCTAGCCCGATGAGCGCGAGAACGACGAAGTCCATCTTTCGGCTCGGGCTACGGACACCGGGGGCGCCCGGGCCGACACGGCGCACCGCGGCGCGCGGCGTCGGCTGGGCCCAGCCGTGAGGCGGCGAACGCGACTGCTGTCATGGCCGGGTGGCCCGTTCGATGGTGCGCAGGGCCAACTCAAGAGCAGGATCGACGAGGTCAACGCTATCTGAGGGACCCACGAGATCGAGCAGGGCCGAGATTTCGGTGCAGCCCACGACCACTGTGCGCACGCCGGTCTGCACCAGTCCAGCCAGTAGCTCGTCCACCTGCTCGCGAGTCCCCGTGCCGGCCCGGCCCGCCTTGACGGCCTCCACCACGCTCAACAGACTCTGCTGCTGCGGCGGCGTCGGCAGCACCCACTCGATGCCAGCGGCCTCGAACGCCGACTGGAAAAGCCCAGAGGCCAGCGCCCCGTCGGTAGCAAGCAGGCCCACCCGCTCGGCGCCTCGTTGCTTGATCGCCGCAACCGTGGTCTCGACGATGCTGAGGAATTCCACCGGCTGGTCGGCCATCACTGGCCCCAGGTAGGTGTGGATGGTGTTGCACGGCACCATCACGATTTGAGCGCCGGCCTCAATGAGGTGGCGCACGCCATCCTTCAGCCACGGTGTCGGGTCGGCGCCGCCGGCCAGCAATGCTTCTTGCCGGCTGGGCACGGTGGCATCGGCCCAGATGACGACCCGCAGGTGTTCCTGGTCTAGCTGAGCCGGGGTGGCTCGCACCAGCTTGGCGTAGAAGTCCACCGTCGCGCTGGGGCCCATCCCGCCGAGGACGCCGACGAGCCTGGACCCTGTGCCGGGCCCCCCGCTGGGACCGGCGCCGGTCTCAGCGGGGGCCGTCGTCTCAGCCACCGACTGAGGCCAGGACTTCGTCGGGGTAGGCGTAGATGGCGGGGGAGCCACCGGTGTGCACGAACAGCACGTTGCTGTCCTTCTCGAACCTGCCCTGCTGAACGAGGCCGATCAGGCCGGCGGCGGTCTTACCGGTGTAGACCGGGTCGAGCAGGATGCCCTCGAGCCGGGCGAAGGTCTGGATGGCGGCGGTCATCTCGTCGGTGGGCAATGAGTAGCCCGGGCCGACGTAGTCGTCGACGACCGTGAACGCGCTCGCGGGAACCTCGCGCTCGGCGCCCGCCAGGCGGCTGGTCTCGTTCGAGAGCTCGTGCAGCTTGGTCTCCTGGGGGCCTGACTTCGCTCGCACACTAATGCCGGTAATCGGGATGCCGCTCTGGTTGCCGTAGAACCCGGCCACCAAACCCGCGTGGGTACCGCCCGAACCGCTGGAGCAGACCACGTGGTCGATCGGCAGCGACATCTCGAAGGTCTGCGCGAGGATCTCCTCGGCACAAGAGACGTAGCCGAGCGCACCGAGCGCATTCGATCCGCCGCCGGGCACGATGTAGGGCTTGCCGCCCTTGCTGCGCACCTCTTCGGCGATCTCCTCCATGCCGGCCATCAGGTCGGTATCGAGTGGGACCGCCTTGATCGACGCGGCGCCGAGCAGGTGAAAGAGCAGGTTGTTACCGCGGGAGTCCTCGCTGTACGAGCCCTGGACGCGTTCTTCGAGCAGCAGGTGGCACTTCAGGCCCTCTTTGACTGCGGCGGAGAGGGTAAGCCGGCAGTGGCTGGACTGCACCGCGCCGGGGACAGACTCACAGGTGGACGGCCGTCTGCAGCTCCTCGTTGGGGAAGTACTTCTGCAGCCGCACATCACCGGACAGGGCGTGGCCTTTCATGCCCTCGATGCGGGAGATGCGTGCGGCGACTCGCCCGATCTGGGCGTTGGCCTCGCGGGTCATCCGCTGATAGGTGACGGTCTTGATGAACTTTCCGACCCACAGGCCGCCGGTGTAGCGCGCGGCGCCAGCGGTGGGCAGGATATGGTTCGGCCCTGACGTCTTGTCGCCGTAGGTGACCGTCGTCTCCTCTCCGAGGAACAGCGAACCGTAGTTCTTCAGGTTCGCCAGCCACCAGTCGAGGTCTTCGGCGTGCACCTCGACGTGCTCGTTGGCGTACTCGTCGGCCAGCTTTGCGGCCTCCTCCCGAGTGTCGGCCACAATGACCTCCCCGAGGCCGTCCCACGCCTCGCCCGCCACCGATTCGCCCGGCAACTGGGCGACCGCCTTCGGGATCAGCTCGAGGGTCTTCTCGGCGACGCGGCGTGAGGTGGTGATCAGGATGGAGGCGGAGTCGCGGCCGTGCTCGGCCTGGCCGATCAGGTCGACCGCGACGATCCACGGGTCGGCGCTGTCGTCGGCGAGCACCAGCGCCTCGGTGGGGCCGGCAACGACGTCGATGCCGACGCGTCCGAACAGCAGACGCTTGGCCTCGGCCACAAACCGGTTCCCTGGGTCCGCAAGCACATTGGCTGGATGCCCGGTGAAGTGACCGAACGCCATGGCGGCAATGGCCTGCACACCGCCGAGGCACATGATGGTGTCGGCGCCCGCCAGGGCCATCCCGTAGAGCGTGGCGGGGTGGATGCCCTCGCCGCCGCGCGGCGGGGAGCACGCGGTGATGTTCGCCACCCCGGCCGCCTTGGCGGTGGCGATGCTCATGGCGGCCGAGGCGACGTGCGCGTAGCGACCCCCGGGCACGTAACAACCCGCCGTGTTGACCGGGATGTTGCGCTGCCCCGCGACCAGACCGGGGTGCAGCTCGACCTCGAACTCGCTCATGCTCTCGAGCTGCCGGTCGGCGAAGGTGCGCACCTGACGGTGAGCGAACTCGATGTCTTCCTTGACGGATGCCGGCAGCGCCCGGCCCGCGGCCGCGATCTGCTCCTCGCTGACGATGAAGCTGTCGGGCTCCCAGTGGTCCAGCTCTCGGGAGTAGTCACGCACGGCGCCCTCCCCCTCGCGCTCAAGTCGCTCGAGCATCGTCTTGACCGTCGCGACCGTTTCCGAGATGTCGACTGGGGCTGTGCCGTTGGCGCGCTTGCGATACGTGATGGCCATCAGAACTGGCTCCTGCCTTCTCATATAGGTCAGAGTCGAAGGTCGAGGTGGTTCAGCCGGCCGGCAGGGTTTCTTCGGCCGCGAACCGGATGATGTCGGCGGCCGCCTGGCAATGCCGGATCTGCATGGTCGGCGGGACCCGGATGTCGCACAGCTTCGCGAGGATCGCCTCGGTGCGCGGTAGCGACTGGCCTGGCTCGATGTACTCCCACTGACCAGGGCGGCTGGTGAACCCCTTCATCCGTGGCTCGCCGAACCACTTGACGTGTAGACCGTGCTCACTCGCCGTGCGCACCGCAGCGCTGATCTGCTCGGGGGTGAGGTCGGGGAGGATGAACTGAAACGAGCTGCCGACGTACTCCTCGTGCAGCATCCGTTCGATGACCCGCACCTGCGGGATGTCGCGGAACAGCCGTTCGAGCTCGCGGTAGAGAACGTTCATCTTCTCGACCCGTTCGGGAAGCAACTCCAGCTGGGGAGTCACGACCGCGGCCGCCAGGGCGCTCATCCGCAAGCTGTAGTTCGCGATGCGACCCCGCAGCGGCTCGAACGTGCTCATCGGCGGCCTGGCCCGGTGCTGCTCGTAGAGCATGTAGCTGCCCGAATGCAGGATCGTCCGGGCCGCGACGTCGTCGTCGTCGGTCACGACGAAGCCGCCCTCGCCGGAGTTGAGGTGCTTGAAGGTCTGCGCGCTGAAGCACCCCACCTTCCCGAAGGTGCCGGTCGGACGGCCGTTCCACATGGCTCCAAGCGTGTGGGCGCAGTCTTCTATCAGCGTGATGCCCAGCTCGTCGCAGAGCCGGCTGACCTCTTCCAGGTCAGCGAAGTGTCCCCTCATGTGAGCGAGCAGCGGTCTGCGCGGTTGGCCGTCGTCATTGATGAGCTGGTGGCGTTGGATGCCGTTGGAGATCTCCAGGATCCCCGGGGGCGCAGGTCGGGGCAGTTACGTAGTTCGGGGCGACGAATTCACGCCCTCAAGGGGCCAAGGAACCAAGGACGTCTGCGGCCGTCACAGACCCATTCTCAGCCCGGGACGGGCCGTCCGGCCAGGGTGGGCAGAAGACTAGACCGAGAAGCGAAGCACCACGGTGGAAGGCACGCTGATCAATCAGGCAGCGGCAAGACTCCCGCTAGGCGAGGCCCACGGCGCCCAGCACCCCGACATAGGCCACGGCCGCGATGGTCACGGTCGAGACCGCCCCCAGCACCAGCGCCCGGGGGCCTGTGGCCAGCAAAACTCGCACCCGGACGGCCGTTCCCAGGCCGAACAATGCCGCCGCGAGCATGGCGGTCGTGATGACCTTGAAGACGTCCAGCACCTCTTGGGGAAGCACACCGGTGCTGCGCACCACGATCATGGCCAGGAAGCCCAAGACGAACAGCGGCACCAGGGACGGCCGCCGACCGCCGGAGTCTTGGTTGATCTGGCTACGACGTCGCGCCAGGAACGACACCATGGCCACCATCGGAGCCAGCATGATCACCCGCGCCAGTTTGACCACGACAGCCGTCGACAGGGCCACCGCCCCAGCCGGCGACGCCGCTGCGACGACTTGCGCGACCTCGTGGACGCTGGCCCCCGACCACGCTCCGTAGGCCTCGTCGCCAAGCCGGAGAGTGTGCTGCAACAGGGGCCAGACGAACAGGGCGATGGTGCCGAAGATGGTGACCAGCGCAACCGAGGTAGCCACCTCGTCTTCGTCGGCGTCACTGGCGCCTTCCATGGCGGCGATCGCTGAGGCGCCGCAGATCGAGAAGCCCGTCGCGGTGAGGAGGGTCAGGTCGCGCGACAGCCCGATGCGACGACCGAACCACATCGTGATGACGAACCCGAACACGACCGTGACGACCACGACGGCCAGCAGCGGCGCCCCGAGCCCGACAAGCTCGACCAGCGACAGCTGCAGTCCGAGGAAGACGACCCCTGCACGCAGCAGCCGTCGAGTAGACACCGCCAGCCCGGGCCGTACCCGGGCAGGCACCAGGCCGACGTTGGCCAGCACCACCCCCAGGAGCACACCTGCTGTCAAGGGGCTGAGGATCGGGACGAACAGATTGATCGCAAAGGCCGCCGCCGTCCCGGCAGCAGCGAAGGCCATGCCGGGTAGTAGCTGGCCGATAACGATCCGGGCCCTCTCGACCCAGCCCGCACCCGGCGGGGCACTGGCCAGCTCCATTTCCGTGTCGATCATTCCCGGGAGCTGCTCGCGGGCCCACTGCAACAGTTCGCCCTCGGACACCACCGCTCGCGAATCCCGCTCGATGACGGTGTGGACCTCCTCGCCGTGCTCCGAATGCGGGACGGAGATTACCTTCGCGCCGCTGATCGCCGGATGGGTCAGCAGCGCCTCCTCGACCGCACGCCGGTAGATCGCCAGGCCACCTCGCATGATCAGGTGGGTGGGTCGGTCGACCATGACGAAGTGCCCGTCCTGCTCGCGGCGGGCAATGTTGCCGGTGCGGTACCAACCCTCCGATAGGGCAGCAGCGGTCGCCGGGGGATCGTGGTAGTACTCGCGCATCAGGCCGGGACCACGCACCTGGAGCTCTCCCGTCCCGGGCCCCCCAACCACGGCGCCGTCCAGGTCGACCAAGCGCACCTCTGCGTCTCCCACCGGACCGCCGACCGATTCCGGCCGGGTATCACCCGGCAGGGCGTGCAACGTCGACATGCCGGTCTCGGACAGCCCGAACCCTTCCAGCGCTCGCACGCCAAGCTGTTCTTCGACCGCACGGCATACCGGCTCCGGCAACGGGGCGAGCTGGGAGGAAATCAGCCGGACACTGCCGCGCGCGGCGTCAGCGTCCGCCGGGTGTTGTTCGGCAGCGGAGGCCAGCGACCACAGCATGCTGGGCGCCGCGACGAGGATGCTCACCTGCTCGACAGCGATCAACTGGAGGGCCGCGCGCGGTTCGAACCGCGGCATCAGCACCAGGGTCGCGCCGCTCGCGATCCCAGCGTTGAGCTGCATGGTCTGGGTCACCAGGTGAAAAAGGGGCAGGGCGATGAGATGGACGTCGGGGGCACCGGGCTGGCCGTACAGGGCGGAGAGGATGGCCGCCGCGTTGTGCACCATCGCCGCGTGGGTGAGTACCACCCCCTTGGGGGTGCCTGGGATTCGCCGCGGATAGGAGATCACGGCGACCTCCTCGGCTTTGGTCGAGGGCTGTGCGACAGTGGGCGGCTGGTTTCGTGTCTGGCTCTCCAGCGACTGCTCGCCGACGTCGACGAGGATGAGCCCGCGGCAACTCTCCACTCGGTCCACCGCCGCCCGTGCGGTGCCGGCGGACGGCAGGCCGCCAGCACCGACGACGCAGATCAACAAGGCGGCACCTGAATCCTCGAGTCGTTGGGCGAGCAGCGACGAGCCGATCAAGACGTTGAGCGCTACGACCACCCCACCGGCTCGCAGGATCGCGTAATAGCAGATCACGACCTCCGAGCCGTTGAGGCCGTCAAGCGCGACTCGGTCGCCGGGGCGCATACCGCGATGCAGCAGAAGGTTCGCCGTCCGACTCACAGCCACGTCCAACTCGGCGTAGGTCAGCCGGGTCGATCCGTCGACGATCGCGACCCGGTCGGGATGGGACGCGGCGGACACGCTGAGCATCTCATCAAGCCGCTTAGCGGCTTGTGGCGGTCGAAGCGGTGGATCGTGCAGCGTGGGTACCATCTCTCGCCTCTTGGCTGAGCCTTCGCGGCCGCTTGACGGGGGGCGGGGCGGGCCCGGGATTGATGAGCGGCGGGATCGCCCGGGCGTGTAGTGGGATCAAGCTACCGAAATCCCGAGCCCGCGCGTAGACCGATCGGAAGGTTCAGACCAGCTCGTCCGGCTTTGCGCTGTCACCGGGGCCAACGAATGCCTGCGGCAGCACGTCGGCGAGGGTCTGCACGCC
>CAJDWP010000048.1_pt1 | contig 16117 bp, 15 predicted proteins | sample 7391631 | NCBI WGS metagenome assembly CAJDWP01 (sample SAMEA7055740, study PRJEB34461) | soil metagenome | biome: terrestrial ecosystem; feature: Peninsula; material: soil | place: Antarctica | collected 2016 | reverse complement strand
GGCATGTTCTTGAAGTTCATCCCGTAGATGCCGGCGATCATGGTCGGCACCGCCGCGATCGCCACCCACGCGGAGATCCGCCGCATATCCTCGTTCTGGCGCAGCCCCTGCTGGGCGAGGTAGGCCGCGAAGATGTCGGCGAGCAGCCGGTCGTAGGACTCGGCGTGTTCGGTGACTTGCAGCAGGTGGTCCAGGACGTCAGAAAAGAAGGGTCGAAGCTTCTTCGGGACGAGAACCGTGCGGTCGGTGAGCAGGCGCTTCAGCGGCTCGACCAGCGGCATCGCCCCCCGTTTGAACTCCAGCACCTCACGCTTCAGCCGGTAGATGTCGGGGCCCTCGACGTCGCGGTCCCCGTCGAAAACAGCCTCCTCGATCTCGCCGAGGTCGTGGGCGAGTTCGACGTCGATGACGCGATAGGAGTCCACGACGTGATCGATGACAGCGTGCACCACCGCCATCGGTCCGAGCTGGATCAACATCGGCTGCGCGGCGACCCGTCTCCGGACACCGCCGAGCGGATTGGCCTCGCCGTATCGCACGGTCAGCACGAAGTTCTGCCCGGCGAAGAGCATGAGCTCACCGGTCTCGACGTCGCTGGTGGACTCGATGTATCGCAACGTCTTGAGCACCACGAAAATGGAGTTCTCGTACACGTCGATCTTGGGCCTCTGGTTTCCCTTTGTGGCGTCCTCCACCGCGAGGGGATGTAGGTGCAGAGACTGGTTGAACTGGTCGAACTCCTCCTGAGTCGGATCCTTGAGTCCGATCCACAGATATCCGGTGCCGGTTTCGCGCAGGGCCCGAAGCTCCGCCGCCGGATCCCCGCAGTCGAAGTGCTGTCCGTCGCGGTAGACGGCGCTGTCGATCATCACGGACACATTGTGGTCAGCTGAGACGCGGCGCACCAATTCGCGCAGAGACGTCAGCGGCCGCGTAGCTCGTCCAGGCGGCGGCGGTCGCGTTTGGTGGGCCGACCCGCGCCGCGTTCTCGCGCGGCCGGCGGGGCGGCGCGCTCCTCGCGGGGAGGCGGGGGAGGGCTCTCATCGACGTACGCCTCCGCGGCGGGAGCCGCGCCGACTCGCTTGGTCAGGACGCGTGTTACCACCAGAATCCGAGGCCCTGCCGCGCCGCTGACGGTGATGCGATCCCCGGGCCGGACCAGCGCGGCCGGTTTGGCCCGCCCGCCCCCCGTGCGCACATGGCCAGCACGGCATGCCGCCGTCGCCTGCGACCGGCTCTTGAACACGCGCACCGCCCACAGCCACACGTCGACGCGTGTGCTGTCGCCGCGATCCGCCACCTCGCCAGGGTAGGACAGGCATCGGCGCGAACACGACGAAGAGGTGGAGTGCGCGCGGGCCACGGTCCGGCGGGCAGCAGACTTGAGACGTCGAGCCCGGACAGCATGCGCCGATCGATGCCGCTGACGTGCTCCGGCGCAGGCTCACCTTTCAGTTCCGCCCTGATCAGCTGATGCTGTCAGCATGATGGAGTCAGCGCGAAGATGCGGCTGGGCGCGGTCGCGGGCGGAGTGCGCCCAGCCGCCTGGCCTCCTGCGGGAAAGGGAACACCATGACGCCACCGAAGTTCCGGTCGGAGCCCACGACGGGTCCAGGACACTACGCTGAGCGGGCCGCAGAGCTCGTGGACCAGATCGAGCTGCGCGATGGCTCCACGGCGTGGGTCGGGCCACTCCTGTCCGGCGACCGCGAGGACCTGGCGCGGGAGTACGAGACGCTGTCGCCGACGTCGAGGCGGCGACGCTTCCTCGCGTCGGTCAACTGTCTGGGTCCTGCCCTGCTCGACGTCCTCGTGGACGGCGTGGACGGCGTCGAGCACGTCGCGCTGGTGGTCTTTGTCGAGGTGGAGGAAGCCCCGACGCCGGTAGCGGTCGGTCGGATCATCCGGCACGCGAGCCTCCCGGACGCCGCCGACGTGGGGGTGACCGTCAAGGACGCCTGGCAAGGCCGCGGCATCGGGTCGGAGCTCATCAAGCTGCTGGTGGCGAGACGCCCGGAGGGGGTGACTCACCTTCTGACCGAAGTCTCCGACGATAATCCGGCCTCGCTGGCCTTGCTGCGCAGCGTCGGGAGGACAGGTGTGCACCCAGTCGGATTCGGGGTGCTCGAGGTCGAAGTGGACCTGTCCGGGGGCGGTTCGCGGCACATGACGGCAGCCGACGGTGCCCGGCTGCACCCCGTGTTGGCTACCCCGGATCACGATCAGCTGCGGCGACGCGACCAGGACTTGGGTCTGTGAGGGGCTTCGGTTCCTCGCGGCGGCACGCAGCAAGCTGACACCAAAGCACGGCGACACCACGACATCACGATGCGGCCACGCCGCAGACCCGCAACACGAACACCGCGCGACACGAACACATTGCGACACTGGACGTCGGCACTTGGAGGCGCTGACTGCCTCAGCGTTGACGCATCGCCGTCGGAGTGAGCAGCCCCGAGACGACCCAGCTCACCAGGCTGACGATGATGGACCCGAGCATGGCCGAGCCGAACCCGTCCACGCGGAACCCGAGTCCCAGTTGTCCCGCGATCCAGGACGTGAGCTGCAGCATCCAGGCGTTCACGACGAGGAGAAACAGCCCAAAGCTGAGCAGCACCAGGCAACCCGTCAGCAGACTGACCATCGGCCGGACGAAGGCGTTGACCAGCCCGACGATGAGCGCAACTCCGATCAGGGTGAGAAGCTGCCGCGTTCCGTCCCCGCGAACCAGCTCGATCCCCGGCACGATCCAGGCGGCGACAGCGAGGGCCACCGCGACGGCGACCGTGCGTACGAAGAATCCCACGGCCACCAGTGTGCCCTGCGGATGACGAGGGGACGCTCCGACGCGAGGTTGAGGCGTCGGCCGCCGCCCAGCGTGCACGGGTCACTCATTCCGGGGCCGGCGACGCAGCGACTTGGTTCGCGAGCGACGCGTCTTGCTCTCGGTCCGGCGGCGCACCGACCCGCGCGTGGGGCGAGTCGCTCGTCGCGCAGGTGGCGGCGGAGCTGCGGCTTCAGTCAGCGTGGCGAGGAGCTTGTCGAGGGCGCGGCGGCGGTTCTGCCACTGGGAGCGCTCCTGCGAACAGGAGATCGTCAGGACGCCGTCGACGAGCCGGCCCGCGAGGCGTTCGGAGAGACGGTCGCGAACGGCGGGCGTCAGAGACGAGGACCGCGCGACATCGAACGACAGCTCCACCTGGCTGTCGGTGGTGTTGACCCCTTGACCGCCCGGCCCCGACGACCGCGAGAAGCGCCAGCGCACATCGCGAGGGTCCACGGACAGCGTTCCCGTCACCCTGACCCGACCGTGTGACCTCTTGGCGCGGGGCGTGCCGGCAGGACTCTGCAGGCGCTGACATCCGTGCTGTTCACATGCTGCCGACGTCCGGCGCCTGTGCCGGCGCCTGTGCCGGCGCGTCCGGAGCCTGCGGGGCCTGCGGAGCCGGCGCGGGAGCGGTCGGGGGAACGTCCTGAGGGGCTGTCGGAGTGCTGGGTACGCCGGGCTCGGAAAGAGAGGGGTTGCGCGTCGTGGGGCCGTCGGACGGCGTCTGGGTCGCCGGCGCGGTGGTGGCCCCCTGGCTGGGCACGCGTGTCGGAGTGGTCGCGGGTCGGGGCACCTGTTGCCCGCCGGCTTCCTGGACGACCAAGCCGACGCTGGTGCCGGAACGGTCGTCGCCGGAGAGCGGGTGGCCCAGGCCGAGCTCGACCGCCGTGACCGATCCGACACCGATCACGAAGGCAGCCAGCGCGCCGAGCGCGTAACGGCGGGGGAGGCGCACCTGGCGCTTCGGCGTCGGCGCTGAGCTTTCCTGCCGGCGAGTGGTGCCGACCCGGACGCGGTCGTGCAGACGCGCGACCAGCCGCGAGTAGTAGGAGATGGAAACCGTCGTGACGACCGAGCCGACGGCGGCGCCGATGAGGGTGCCGGCGATGCCGAGGGAGGCACCCACGAAAGCGGAGCTCACGGCGGCGCACGCCCCGGCGACGACGGCTGCTCCGGAAACGATTGGCGCCTTCGGTTTCGCCGGTTCGGGACCACCGGCCTCGTTGGTCGACGGATGTGACACGGGTGCGCTATCGCTTCCGTGCCGGATGGTGGCCTGGTCGGTCATGCTCTCCTCTACACAGCGCGAACCGCTCCGCGGGGCCGTGGCTTGACGGCGCGTTGTCGCGCGAAGCGGTGTTTTCACCCTCCATGCTAATCCGTCAGGCTGGGCGAAACCCGGGCCCCCCGCGCCGGCACCCGGCCCCAACCCATGGCGATCGCCGACGAGACCGAGCGGACCGTGGCCCATCACTAGAGGTCACCCATCCTCCGCAGAACGCGGCGGGGGATCCGCCCCTCTGCAGGGCCGGAATCGTCGCCGGCTCCTGGTGTGAGAACCCCCACACATCATGGCGTCACACGCTTTAGAGGGAGAGAATCCTCAAGACGGATGGGGCGACATGGCGACACCGGCAGGCACCGAAGCAGTCTTGCTGTCGCTCACCCGCCGCGCGATCCTCGACCGGCTCGACGAGCTACGCGGCTCCGGGGCGACAAGCGTCGATCGCGACGGCCGGGTCCGTGACCCGGGGCTTTCAGCGGGCGACGTGGGTCGCGCCCTCCTCACGGCGGTCACCCTCCGCCGGAGGGCCGGCGATTGAGCCGACCACCCACGCTCGGCGTCGAGGAATACCTTGCCGACGTCCTGCAGCTCTCTGACGGCCCGCTGCCTGCGCGGTGGAGCGCGCTCGAGGACGTCGCGGGGTGCGTCCTCGCGCAGGACGTCAACGCATGCCTGGATGTGCCGTGCTTCCGCGGTTCGGCGATGGACGGCTTCGCGGTTCGGGCGCAGGACCTCGCCGGGCCCGAACATCTCTCCGGTCTCGTCCTGCGAGTGGTGGCAGACATCCCCGCGGGCGCACCGGCGACGGTGCGCCTGCAGGCTGGCGAGGCCGCGCGCATCATGACCGGGGGGGTGCTCCCAGCCGGCGCCGACACCGTCGTCCCGGTGGAAGCGACCGACCAACGCCCGGGCCCGGCGCCCCTGCCGGGCTTCGTGCGCATTCTGCGCCCCCCGGTCGCGGGCGCCAACGTCCGCCAAAGTGGCGAGGATCTGCATCGCGGTGATCTCGTGCTGCGACGCGGCGCGATCCTACGACCCGCAGCGGTGGCGGCTGCAGCCGCGACGGGACACGGCGCCCTGCTCGTCCACCCCAGCCCACGCGTCGCTGTCCTCACCACCGGGTCCGAGCTGGTGCCGCCGGGCAGGACCCCCGAGCCGGGGCAACTGCCCGACTCCAACTCGTTGCTCCTCGCGGGGCTCGTGGCGCAACAATCGTGCCGAGTTCACAGCCGCTCTTGCGTCCCCGACGACCCCCGGGGGTTCCGCGCCGCGCTGGACGAGGCGCTGGACGCCGACGTGGTGCTGACGGCGGGCGGGGTGTCAGCGGGGGCACGGGAAGTGGTCAGGGATGTCGTCGACGCGGAGGCCAGATTCGTCCACGTGCGGGTACACCCGGGCAAACCGCAGGGATCCGGGACGATCGTGGCTGCGGACGGCCGCCGCGTGCCGCTGCTCGCGCTGCCGGGCAACCCGGTCGCGGCCTTCGTCTCCTTCCTCGTGTTCGCGGCCCCGTTGCTGGCCAAACTGCGTGGCGTGGAGCATGATCCGCGCACGATCCGCGCCCGGGCGCTGACCGGCTGGAGTTCGTCGCCGGGGTACACCGAGTTCATGCCGGTGACCGTTCGCGACGGCGGGTGTTCGCCGACGCACCCGCTGGGGTCCCGGTCCCATCTCATCGCCTCCCTGCATCTCGCTGACGGCCTCGCCGTCGTGCCCGAGGAAGTCCGGCGGGTCCGGCCGGGCGATGAGCTCGACGTCGTCGAGATCCCACGCTGAGGAGGCCGGGGGTGGGTAACGCCATCGTCCTGGCCGGCGGTCGCTCGGCGCGGATGGGCAGCGACAAGGCGGCCGCCACCTTGGCCGGGGAGCCCCTAGTCGCGCGCGCCGTCGCGGCGTGCTCGTCCGCCGAGCTCGTCGTGGTCGTCGCCCCGCCGCCGACGGCCTCGTTGGTCGACGACCGGCGCGTGGTCGTCACGTTGGAGGACCCCCCGTTCGGGGGCCCGGTCGCGGGGATCGAGGCCGGCGTGAGGGTGCTGCGTGCGGCGCCGGATGACTCCACGGTGTTCGTGCTGGCCTGCGACCTGCCGTTCGCCGCCGAGATCGTCTCGCTGCTGCTCCGGTCGGAGGCACGAAGGAAGTGGACCGACGCCCTCCTCCTGGTCGACGAGGAGGGTTGGCCTCAGTACCTCGCCGGGCTTTACCGCCTCGGGGCCCTGCGCGCGGCGCTACGTCGACTGGGCCGGACGCGCGAAGCGTCGGTGCGTCAACTGATGGCTCCGCTTCGGGCGACCCTGATCGACGGCGCGCACCTCACCCGAGACGTGGACGACCCGCAGGCCGCGTCGTCGCTGGGGATACGGCTGGCCGGCGGCGGGTAGCCGCGATTTTGGGACGGGTGCCCGCTCACCCGCAGGCCCCGCGACCCCTGCCGATGGCCTTACGATGAACCTCATGGCCACGGTTCTCCTGCTGCGTCACGGGAGGACGACCGCGAACGCGGGCGGCACCCTCGCGGGGTGGACCCCGGGCGTCGAGCTCGACGACACCGGCCGCGAGCAGGTTGACGCGCTGGGCGCCCGCCTCGCTGACACCCCCCTCGTGCTGCTGGTCACGAGCCCGTTGATTCGTTGTCGGCAAAGCGCCGAACGGTTGCTCGGTGCACGACTCGCCGAAATGCCTGCCCTACCGCTGGAAGAGGACGAGCGGTTGGGGGAGTGTCGGTACGGAGCATGGACCGGGCGGTCCCTGGCGGAGCTGGCCTCCGAACCGCTGTGGCGCGTCGTGCAGAACCAACCGAGCGCTGCGCGGTTCCCCGACGGGGAGGAATTCCCGGGGGAGTCGCTGCGGGACATGGCGGCGCGCGCGGTCGATGCCGTCCGGGCGACCGATGCCCGCGTCGAGGCGGAGTTCGGCCCGAGCGCGATGTGGGCTGCGGTGAGCCACGGTGACGTGATCAAGTCGGTCGTGGCGGACGCGGCAGGCACTCCTCTCGACCTGTTCCAGCGGTACGTGATCGACCCGGCATCCCTGTCGGTGGTGCGATACACGGACGCTCGGCCGTTCCTGGTGCGGTTCAACGACACGGGTCGCGCGCCGATAGCGCCCCCGGCCCCACACCACGGTGAGCCCCGGGCAGGTTCGGGTCATGGAGCGGCGTCGGGCGACGCCGCCGTGGGGGGGAGCAGCGGCGTCTGAGCGGGGCATGTTCGGGCGGGCGGGCGGGCTCGGCGGTTAGGGTCGAACCTATGTCCCTCATCGAGTACGACCAGCCGGAGCGGTTCGTCGTCGGCACCATCGGGCCGCCGGGACAGCGTGTGTTCTTCGTGCAGGCCCGCTCGGGGCGACGCACGACGTCCGTCGGTCTGGAGAAGACCCAGGTGGCAGTCCTCGCGGACCGTCTTAACGACATGCTCGACGAGTATGCGGAGGGAGCCGCGACCGAGCAGGCGGCCCGCGAGTTCGCCGACACGGACCCCCTGGATACCCCGGTGGAGGAGGAGTTCCGGGTCGGGACCATGGGCCTGAGCTGGGACGAGTCGACCCGGCACGTCGTGCTGGAGATGCACGCGGTCGGGGACGCGTTCGACATCGCCGACGTCGACGAGCTGGCCTCCAGCGGGGAGCTTGCCGAGGATCCCGCCAGCGACCCGACGCAGCTCGTCCTCCGGGTGCGGATTCCGGCGGCGATGGCGAGGGCTTTCGCTCAGCGAAGCCGCATGGTCGTCTCGGCAGGGCGCCCCAACTGCCCATTCTGCGCGTTGCCTATCGAGGCGAGCGGCCACATCTGCCCTCGCTCTAACGGCTACCGCCGCTGAACGACGGCCCGCCGCGAGGACCGACGTCGATGACCGGCACATACCCGAACGCCCTCGACGCGGCGGACGCCGCCGCCTTCGACGCGCTTGCTCTCGGGGAGATCACCATGGTGGGGCGCGTTGTGGACGCCTCCAACGGGGTGTTGCTGGTCACCGTCGCCGGACTGTCTCGCCGCGTCGAGGCGCACGGGCTCGATCAAGGCGCGGACCGGGCGCGCAACGCGTACGCCGTCTACAAGCCGGTGCGTTTCGAACGACCTCTGTGGGACTTTCCCGACGGGACGCTGGCCGACCGCGAAGTGGCCGCCTGCCTGATCGACCGGGCGGGCGGTTGGGGGGCGGTGCCCGCGACCGTCCTTCGCGACGGGCCCCACGGGGCCGGGTCGCTGCAGCGCTGGGTCGGGCAGCCGCCCGCGGGCGTCCCTGTCGACCCGGACGCGGTGGGCGATCCCGGCGCCCCGCGGGCGGCGCGCGATCCGGGCGATCCGCGTGTCGTGGCGATCCTGGCGGCTGACGCGTTGGAAGCGTCGTGGCTGCCGGTGATGCCGGCGCGGCTCCCGGACGGGACGGCGGTCGTGGTCGCGCACGCCGACACTCCCGAGTTGGCGTCGATCGCGATCCTCGACGCCGTCCTCAACAACACCGATCGCAAAGGCAGCCACCTGCTGCGCGACGACGACGGCAGCCTGTGGGGCATCGACCACGGGGTCAGCCTGCACGCGCAGGACAAGTTGCGCACGATCCTGTGGGGCTGGGAGGGTTCCTCGATCGCGGCCGTCGATCTTGCCCGACTGCGTCGGCTACGACGCGCGCTGGATCAGCACGGCACGGGGGGGCTGACGGCACGGTTGGGAGCCCACCTGACGGCGGCCGAGATCGACGCGCTGCACCTGCGCGTCGATCGCCTCCTCGCCGACGGGGTGTTCCCGGCCCCAGCCCCGGACTGGCATGCCATCCCCTGGCCGCCCCTCTAGTTCCCTCACGCCTTTCGGGTTGCGAGCACCCGTGGCGGCTCACCCGTGGCCGGACCGCACCGGGGATGGGGCCGGGGACGCCGCGAACGCCGCGGGTAGGCTTCCTGCCGTGATCGCCTGGGATGCCCCCGACTTACCCGACCTGCCCGGCACCGGGCCCGTACCGACCGTCGTGGACTCTGCGAGGGGTCCAGTGCAGCTCGCTCCGGGGCCGACCGCTCGCATGTACGTCTGCGGCATCACCCCGTACGACGCGACCCACATGGGTCATGCCGCCACCTACGTCACCTTCGACATCCTGAACCGGGCGTTGCGTGACGTCGGTCACCCGGTCATCTACGTGCAGAACGTGACCGACATCGACGACCCCCTCTTGGAGCGCGCCGTCCGCGACGGCCTCGACTGGCGTGAACTCGCCGCCTCCGAGACGCAGCTGTTCCGGGAGGACATGACGGCGCTACGCGTCATCCCGCCGGACCACTACATCGGCGTGGTCGAGTCGCTGCCGACGATCGAGTCCGAGGTGTCCGACCTGCTCACCCGCGGACTCGCGTACCGCCTACCGATCCCCGGTTCCGAGGTTGCCGAGGACGGGGCATGCGGTGACGTCTACTTGGACCTGGCGCAACAGCCCGACTTCGGCCAGGTCAGCGGCTGGGACCACGCGGCGATGGACGAAGTGTTTGCCGATCGCGGTGGGGACCCCGAGCGGGTCGGCAAGCGGCACAGATTCGACCCCCTGCTGTGGCGCGCCGCCCGTCCCGACGAGCCCTCGTGGCCCGCCGCCGTGCTCGGCGACGGGCGCCCGGGCTGGCACATCGAGTGCACCGCCATCGCGCTGGAACACCTCGGCATGGGCTTCGACGTGCAAGGTGGCGGGACCGACCTGATCTTCCCCCACCACGAGATGAGCGCTGTCGGAGCAAGCGCGCTCACCGGGGAACGAGCGTTCGCCGGAGCTTTCGTGCATCAGGCCATGGTGGGTTACCAAGGCGCCAAGATGAGCAAGTCCCTGGGCAACCTTGTGCTGGTCAGCGCCGCGCGCAACGAGGGGGTCGACCCCATGGCAATCCGCCTCGCGTTACTCGGGCACCATCACGGCGCCGACTGGGAGTGGACCGACGCCGACCTGACTGGTGGGCTGGAACGACTGACGCGGTGGCGGGAGGCCACGTCACGCGACGTCGGCCCGCCGGCAGACTTCACCCTCAAGGCCGTTCGAGAGGCGCTGGCCGACGATCTCGACACGCCGAGCGCCCTGGCCGCGATCGACACCTGGGCCGCTGCCGATGGGAACGTCCCGCAGGCGCCGGCGCTCGTGGCCGACATCGCCGACGCCCTCCTCGGCGTTCGCCTCTGAAGGGATCGCGCGACCGCGTGCCCAGGGGAAGCAGGCGGTCCCCTCAGCGAGGGTCGTCGCGACCGCGCAGATACCTCTCGAACTCCTGAGCGATCGCGTCGCCCGACGCCTGCGGGTGCTCTGCTGCGTCGGAGCTCTCTTCCAGGGCCTTGACGTACGAGGCGATCTCCTCGTCGCCGTCGGCCAGTTGGTCGACGCCACGCTCCCACGCGCGGGAGCGGTCCTCCAGGTCGCCGTGCGGCAGCGTCCACCCGAAGAGGTTCTCCAGCGTGCGTAGCAGCGCCAGGGTCGCCTTGGGGGAGTGGGTGCCGGCTGCGTAGTGCGGCACCGACGCCCAGCAGGAGATGGCCGGGGTGTCCAGTTGGTAGGCGGCGTCCGCCAGCACGCCGACGATCCCCGTCGGGCCCTCGTAGGTGTTGCGCACTGCCCCGTACCGCTCCCGCAGTACCGGATCCGGGCTCGAGATTCCCACCGGCAGAGGGCGCGTGTGCGGCGCCTCCGCGAGTAGCGCGCCCACGCACACCAACAGACTCGTATCCGAGGAGTCGGCGAAGGCCAACAATTCGGCACAGAAGCCACGCCAACGCATCGACGGCTCGATGCCGTCCACGAGGATCACGTCGTGATCGAGCGCCTCGGGGGAGGCCACCAGAAGCGTCGTGCTCGGCCAGGTGATCCGCCGCGCGCCATCGAGCGTGCTGATCCGCGGACGATTGACCTGAAGGTCGTAGTACTCTTCGGGATCGATGGTGGCCACCGGTTGCGCGTTCCACAGCGCGGCGAGGTGCGCGATGACGCCCGAGGCGCCCTCGGCGGCGTCGTTCCACCCCTCGAACGCGGCCAGCATCATGGGGGCGCGCAGCGCAGGAAGGTCCTCGAGTTCGATCACCTGGCCAGGGTACGCGCCACCTGCGCCGAGGCTTCCGATTCGCGCTCGCTACGATAGCCAGGATAAGAGCGCGTAGACGATGCGTCGCCGGCGCGCCCGCGCCCGTTTTTTTTGCTGCGCCGACGACCGCTGATCGGCCCGCGATCCCGAGAAGGGAAGCCCGCCGTGAGCACCCGTTCCGACACCTTCCGCAGCCTGCTCGGCCGGCGCGTCATCGTCGCCGACGGCGGCATGGGCACCATGCTGCAGGCTCAGGACCCCACCCTGGAGGACTTTCAGGGGTATGAGGGCTGCAACGAGATCCTGAACGTGACGCGTCCCGACATCGTGCGCGCCGTGCACGACGCCTACCTGCAGGTGGGCTGCGACGCCGTCGAGACCAACACGTTCGGTGCCAACCTGGCCAACCTGGGCGAGTACGAGATCCCCGATCGAACCTTCGAGCTGGCCCGGGCCGGCGCTGTGATCGCGCGCGAGGCGGCCGACGTCTGGAGCACTCCGGCTTCGCCGCGCTTCGTGCTCGGTTCGATCGGTCCCGGCACGAAACTTCCGAGCCTCGGTCACGCCCCGTACGCGACCTTGCGCGACGCTTACCAAGAGTGCAGCGCCGGGCTGATCCACGGTGGCGCTGACGTGTTGTTGATCGAGACGTGCCAGGACCTGCTACAGGCCAAGGCGGCGGTCGTGGGCGCGAAGCGGGCACTCGCCGACGCGGGTGAGGACCTGCCCATCATCGCCCAGGTCACGATGGAGACCACCGGCACGATGCTGATGGGCAGCGAGATCGGTGCGGCCCTCGTCGCGCTTGCCCCGCTCGGCATCGACGCCATCGGTCTCAACTGCGCCACCGGACCGGACGAGATGAGCGAGCACCTGCGCCACCTCGCCACCTACTCTTCGCTGCCGATCAGCGTGCTGCCCAACGCGGGACTGCCGCTGCTGGGCAAAGGCGGCGCGTACTATCCGCTCGGCCCCGACGAGCTGGCCGCGGCGCATGCGCGGTTCGTGCGCGAATACGGTGCGTCGATGGTCGGCGGTTGTTGCGGCACCACGCCGGCCCACCTGGCCGCCGTCGTCAAGGCCGTCGGCGGCGTCGACGTGCCCGCCCGGACGGTGAGCCGAGAACCCAGCGTGTCCTCGCTCTATTCGGCCGTGTCGCTGCACCAGGACACGTCGTACCTCTCGATCGGGGAGCGCACAAACGCCAACCTGGATTCGACCGAGCCGTCCGTCGTCGAGGCCGGCTTGGAGCGGCTCGGGGGGCGCGCCGTGATCAACTCCGTCAATTACGAGGACGGCGACGGCGACACCAGTCGCTTCACGCGCATGATGCGCCTTGCTCGTGAGCACGGCGCAGCGGTCGTCGCGTTGACGATCGACGAACAGGGGCAAGCCCGCACGACCGAGCACAAGGTCGCGGTCGCGTCGCGGCTGATCGAGGCACTCACGGGCGAGTGGGGCATGGTGGTCGAGGACATCATCGTCGATTGCCTGACGTTCCCGATCGCCACCGGCCAGGAGGAGACCCGCCGCGACGCGATCCGCCAGATCACGACGAAGTACCCGGGTGTCTCCACCACGCTCGGGGTGTCCAACGTGAGCTTCGGGCTCAAGCCGGCGGCCCGCCTCGCGCTCAACTCGGTTTTCCTCGACGAGTGCGTCAAGGCGGGGCTGACCTGCGCCATCGTCAATTCGGCGAAGATCGTGCCGACCGCGCGGATTCCCGCGGAGCAGCTCGACGTCGCGTTGGATCTGGTCTACGACCGACGCCGGTACGACGGGTCTGGCAACCTCGTCTACGACCCGCTGGCCCGCCTGCTGGAGCTCTTCGAAGGCGTGGACTCGGCGTCGGTCAAAGCCTCGCGGGCGGCCGCGCTCGCCGAGCTGCCGGTTGCCGAGCGGCTGGCCCAGCGGATCATCGACGGAGAGCGCAACGGGCTCGACGAGGACTTGGCGCAGGCGCTGGACGCCGGACAGGATCCGCTGGCCATCATCAACGACCATCTGCTCGCCGGCATGAAAACCGTGGGTGAGCTCTTCGGCTCGGGCCGGATGCAGCTGCCGTTCGTGTTGCAGTCCGCCGAGACGATGAAGAAGGCGGTCGCCTACCTGGAGCCGGCCATCGAGGAAGCCGCCGCGGCGAGCGGGCAGGCCCGCGCGACCAAGGCCAAGATCCTGCTGGCGACCGTCAAAGGCGACGTGCACGACATCGGCAAGAACCTCGTTGACATCATCCTGAGCAACAACGGGTACGACGTTGTCAACCTCGGCATCAAGCAGCCGATCACGGACATCATCGCGGCAGCGCAGGAGCATGAGGTCGACGCGATCGGCATGTCCGGCCTGCTCGTGAAGTCGACCGTGGTCATGAAAGACAATCTGCAGGAACTGAACGCCCGGGGGTTCGCCGCCCGCTGGCCCATTTTGTTGGGCGGGGCGGCGCTCACCCGTTCGTACGTGGAGGTGGACCTCGCGGAGGTCTACGAGGGACAGGTGCGCTATGCGCGTGACGCGTTCGAGGGGCTGCGTCTGATGGACGCGGTCGCCGCAGCGCGCACCGATCCGTCGCTGTCCGTGGCCGAGACCTTACCGGCGCTGCGGCCCCGTCGGGTGCCGACGCGTCCCGGCGCTGGAGCCGACGACGCTCCAAGCCTGGACGATACGACGCGTTCCGACGTGGCCCGCGACGTCCCCGTACCGACGCCGCCGTTCTGGGGCAGCCGGGTGATCAAAGGGATTGCGCTCGCTGAGTACGCCGCCTACCTGGACGAGCGGGCGACGTTCCTCGGGCAGTGGGGCCTCAAACCGGGCCGCGGAGCTCGCGAGCCCGCCGCCGTGTCGCCCGACGACTCCGGCAGCGCGTCGGGAACCGGAGCGGCGGGCCACGGTGCCCGCAATCCATACTCCTCCGCGTCCTATGACGAGCTGGTGGAAGCCGAAGGTCGGCCGCGCCTGCGGATGTGGCTGGAGCGCATCGGCGCGGAATCGATCATGGAGCCGAAAGTCGTCTACGGGTACTTCCCGTGCTACTCCGACGGAAACGACATCGTCGTGGTGGACCCGGCCCAGATGGGGGACGCCGCAGGCGGCCCGCCCCCGGCTCGTCCTGTCGCGGAGCTGCGGGAGGTCGGTCGGTTCAACTTCCCGAGGCAGCGCCGTGGCCACCGTCTGTGCCTGGCGGACTTCTTCCGGGACCGCGCCGAGGCGGCGGCCCGCGGTCCGGATGTGCTGGCGCTGCAGCTGGTCACGATGGGCTCGCACGTGTCCGAGGTCACCGGACGCCTGTACGCCGAGAACGCCTACCGGGACTACCTGGAACTGCACGGGTTGTCGGTCCAGCTCACCGAGGCGCTGGCCGAGATGTGGCATGCCCGCATCCGCTCCGAGCTCGGTCTGGAGGCGGTGGGGTCGCTGCCGCTCACCGACATGCTGGACGTGAAATACCGCGGCTGTCGTTACAGCTTCGGCTATCCCGCCTGCCCGGACCTCGAGCAACGCGCCACGACGGTCGCGCTGCTCGACCCCTCCCGCATCGGCGTGATCCTCTCCGAGGGACTGCAGCTACACCCCGAGCAGTCCACCGACGCGCTCGTCGTGCACCACGCCCAGGCGCGCTACTTCAATGTCTGACGTACCGACGCCTGACGAGCGCGACACGGTCCACACACGTGAGGATAATCGTCGGTCCGCCGCGCGTGAGGCGGGGCACGCCGCGGCGTATCCGGCGGGGGTGCTGTGGGACCTCGACGGCACGCTGATCGACACCGAGCCGTAACCGAGCCGTATTGGTTCGCCGAGGAGATCGCGCTCGTCACCTCGTACGGGGGAACGTGGACGCACGAGGACAACCTTCGCCTCGTGGGGTCACCGCTGTTGGACGCGGCCGCGGACATCCGCGCGTGCACTCCCGTGACGGCGGAGCCCCACGCCGTCGTCGACATCCTGCAGACGGGCGTGATGCGCCGACTGCGAGAGCGGATGCCGTGGCGCCCGGGGGCGCTCGCCTTGCTCGACGAGCTGGTCGCCGCGGGGGTCCCGACGGCGCTGGTCACGATGTCGTGGCGGCCGATGGTCGACGTGGTGCTCGCCGCGCTGCCCGCCGAGATGTTCGACGCGGTCGTCACGGGCGAGATGGTGGAGCGGGGCAAGCCGGATCCGCAGGCCTACCTGTTGGGTCTGTCGTTGCTCGGCATGTCGGCCGCAGACGCGCCGCGGTGCGTGGCGCTGGAGGACTCACCGATCGGCTCCGGGTCGTCGGTGGCGGCCGGTATCCCGACTCTCGTCACGCCTGCCGCGGCGTCCGTTGCTCCGGGTCCGGGGCTGACGATCCTGCCGGGCCTGGAGGGGGTTGGCGCGCACGACCTGCTGCGCCTCGCCCTCGAACAAGCTCGCTGACGGACATCTGGCGACGCTGAACTCGCCGACGCCGGATCCGTGCGTACCGCGGGGCGGTCAGGATAGGGCGCCGAAGATCGCCGTCGTCGCGAGCAGCCCGATCGACGCGCCGAGGAGCACCTGGCCAACGCTGTGACGACCGCCTCGGACGCGTGCCCATCCGGCCAGCGCGATAAAGGCGGCCCCCGCCGCCCAGACCCGGACATCCACCGCCCCCGACGCGATCCACTGCGACGCGGACGGCGCTCCCGGGACCCTAGGCCCGCTCCACGGAACGGGCCACGCCCCGTGGCGGAGGGCGACGACGGCGACAGCCCCGCTGAGAACGGCGGCGTGCATCGACGCCTTGGTCCAGGTGTTGACGGTGGACAGGACCACGAGGCTCGCGAGCTGGGACCCGACGAGCACAACCAGCGGGTGGGGTGCCCCGACGAGGCTGAGCACCGTCAGCGCCACCAGCACGCTCGCGACGGCGGCCACGTTGGGCCAGTGGCGCTGCTCACGGCGGACTACGTGCCGGTCCGCTACGAGGCCGCGGCCGATGAGGACGAAGAGCGCCGCGTACGGCATGA
>CAJDWP010000026.1_pt1 | contig 16448 bp, 17 predicted proteins | sample 7391631 | NCBI WGS metagenome assembly CAJDWP01 (sample SAMEA7055740, study PRJEB34461) | soil metagenome | biome: terrestrial ecosystem; feature: Peninsula; material: soil | place: Antarctica | collected 2016 | reverse complement strand
GCTCGGCTGTCCAGGCCCCGCTCCGCGAACTTCTCCCGCACGGCACGCACCGCGTTGACGGACGTGAACCCGACCCACTCGTACCGGCCGGTGACCATGCCCTCGATCGCGCGGTCCATCTGGGCCGGGGTACGGGGAGGCTCGATGCTGATCGTGGGAACGACCTCACCGACCGCGCCGTACCGCTCCAGCTCGGCGAGCATGGAGAACGACTGTTCCTTGGTGCGCGGCACCAACACCCGCCATCCGAACAACGGGAGCGACTCGAACCAGCTGAACGCCTCTCGTTCGGCCACGCCGCGCCCGACGACCGCGACGGTCGGGTCGCCGAGCCGACCCGCGCGCAGCTGCTTGGGGGACTCCCCGAGCGTGGCGACGGTGGTGCGCTGGTCGGTGGTCGAGCCGTTGGCCACGAGCGCGACCTGGGTGTGCGGGTCTCGGCCCTGATCCAGGAGCCGGTCCAGTCCGGCCGCGAGGCGCTCGACGGCGCCGACGAGGATGACGTTGACGTCGGCGGCGGCGCCGGCCGACCACCCGTCGAGGGTCTCGGGCGAGGTCACGATCAGGGTGGCGGCGGCGTCCCCGCCGGCCCAGGGGATCCCCGCATACGTCGGCACGGCCGTCGCCTTGCTGACACCGGGCACGACCTCGACGGTCAGGCCCGCCTCCAGGCACGCGGCAAGTTCGGCGCGCAACGTGTCGGCGGTGCCGGAGGCGCCCTCCATGAGCCGCACGACGAGAGGCCGGCGCTCGTCCCCGCCTCCGCCGGTCGCCGTGGCGGGCCCCGGTGCGCTCCCGGCCGGGGTCGGTGCTGCCGCACGTGCGTTCGCCCGCTCCGCCGCCCGCGCCGCAAGGCCCATCGCCCGCCCGGCGATGGACAAGTCGCCCTCCTCGCCGGTGCGTGCCTCGACGACGAGGACGTCGCCGCCGAGGTGACGCTCGACGCTGGCCAGGAGGGTACCCGCGTCGAGGACGACCACCTCGGCCTCGGCGACGAGTTCGGCACCACGGACCGTGAGCAGCCCGGGAGCGCCGGGGCCGGTGCCGACGAAGGCGATCCGTGCGGACCCGTCGTCTGCGCGGGCGGCGGTGGCGATGTCGTTCACTGGTCCTGCTCCTGACCCTGCTTCGTCGTGCGTGCGCCTCCCGCGTCCTGCGGCGCCCGCGGCGCGTCGCCGGCCTCGAGCAACCGCCGGGCCAGCGCGCCCCCCAGCGTCTCCGCTGCCCCCGGGGAGCCGGAAAGGCTCGCGCGGCGCGACGCACCCGTTGCGCGCGCAGAAGTGATCTCGACGGCAGCCCCTGAGGTTGTCGCTGAGTTTGTGTCGGAGGGCGCGTCGAAGGGTGTGTCGGAGTGTGCGTCGGTGGCCCCTAGGAACGCGGTCAACACCAGGGCGACGCCTGCGCGTCCCTGGACCAGGTCGGCATGCGCGCCGATCGGCGCGGAGCAACCACCCTCCAGGGTCGCCAGCAGCGCGCGTTCGGCGGTGACGCGCGCGCGAGCCCGCGGGTCCTCGATGCCTGCCAGCAGGGCCCGGACGTCGTCGCGGTCCTCGCGGCACTCGACGGCGAGGGCCCCCTGACCGGCGGCCGGCACCATGTCCTCCAAGCGGAGCACCTCGCTGACCGCGTGGAGTCGGCCCAACCTCACCAAGCCGGCACGGGCGAGCACGATCGCATCGCAGGGACCGTCCGCCACAAGCGACAACCGGGTCTCGATGTTGCCGCGAACAGGCCGGATCTGAAGGTCGGGGCGCACGAGGGCCAGCTGCGCGGCGCGGCGCGGAGACCCGGTGCCCACGACCGCTCCCGCGGGCAGCTCACGCAGACCGGCTCCGTCGCGGCTCACCAGCACGTCGCGGGGATCCTCCCGTGCCGGGACCGCGGCGATGATCAACCCCGGCGCCGGCGCCGACGGCAGATCCTTGAGGGAGTGCACGGCAAGGTCCGCGACACCGGTGAGCAGGGCCTCGCGAAGAGCGGAGGCGAACACCCCGGTACCGCCGATCTCGGTCAGCGCGGCCCGGTTGGTGTCCCCCTCGGTGACGAGCGGGACGAGTTCGACGGCATGGCCGCGGGCGCGCAGCAGGTCGGCCACCCAGCCGGCCTGCGTGGTCGCCAGGGCGCTGCGCCGGGTCGCGAGGCGCAACGTCGTGGTCGTGGTCACGACAGGACCCCCGGTTCGCGCGGCGTCGTGACAGCCGCCACGTCGTACGGATCCAGCCCGAACAGCTCTCGCAACGCGTGGGCGTAGTCCCCCGGGTCAGACTGCCCAGCCAGCTCCTTGACCCGCACGGTCGGCGTATGCAGCAACTTCTCGAGGAGGCGGTGCATCCCGAGCCGCACCTCGGCGCGCTGCCGTTCGTCGAGCTCGGGAAGCCGGGTGTCGAGCCGGACCACCTCGCCCTCCAGCAGATCGGTCGCCCTGCTGCGCAGTGCTGCGACGGTCGGCGCCACCTGGATCATCCGCCGGCGCGCGAGGTAGGCCGCCACCTCCGCGGTGACGAGGTCCCGCACCTCCGCCACGTCATCGGCGACGACCCCTCCGCTCAGGATCTCGCCCAGCTCTGCCAGCCCCACGAGGTGAACTCCCGGGACGCCTTCGGCGTCAGGGTCGATGTCGCGCGGCAGGGCGAGGTCGATGTACGTCTGCGGGCGCCCTCGTCGCAGGTCAGCGACGGTCTCGATCCGCCGGGCGTCGAGGACATAGCCCACCGCCCCCGTACAGGAGACGACGATGTCGGATTGGACCAGCGCGGTGTCCAAGCGGGTCATGGACACGACCCGCGCGCCGATGGGCGCGGCGAGACGGCGGGCGCGCTCCATCGTGCGACTCGCGATGGCCAGGTCGGCGCACCCCGCCCGGTCCACCGTCGCCACCGCGAGCGCGGCCATCGAGCCGGCGCCCACGACGACGACGCGGGCGTCGCGCAGAGCGCCCACGTGCGCGCGGGCGCTCGACAGACCTGCTTCGACCAAAGAGACGCTCGCCCGATCCAGCGCGGTCTCGGCGTGCGCTCGCTTGCCCACCCGAAGGGCGTGCTGGACGACTCCATTCAGCGCGGTACCTGCCCGGCCGTCGCGCTGCGCCCTGCGCAACGCCGCCCGCAGCTGCCCGAGGATCGAGGACTCTCCGACCGCCATCGAGTCCAGTCCGCATGCGACGGCGAACAGGTGCGCGATCGCCCGCTCCTCGTAATGCACATAGAGATGGTCGGTGAGCCTCTCCGCGGGGATGCCCGTCGCGGCCACGAGCGCCGCACCGAGGTCGCTCACCGCGCCGTGGAAGGTGGCCGCCTCCGCGTACACCTCCAGCCGGTTACAGGTGGCCAGCACGAGGACCTCACGGATACTCTCGCCCCCCGCGACCCGACGCGCCAGGGCCATCACCCCGCCCTCGTCGAGCGCGGCCTCCTCCAGCACGCTCACCGGGGCGGTCTGGTGCGATAGGCCGATCACCACGAGGCTCATCGGATCGCCGCCTCACCCGTGCGAGTCGTCGGTGGGAGGCCGTGGCGTGCGACGGTCTCCTCGGCGGTCACGAGCGGTCAACTCTCCTCGTCGGGTGTGCGATCACGAGTGCAAGAAAAAGACTTGGACAGTCCACCATAGGCAGAAGCTGCAGGCCCGCCAAACCCCACGCACCACCAGATGTGTCGACATGCCGTGGCGACGATGTTGACGCGCTGTCGGCCAGCTGTGGCGGCACTCACCGTCGGGCCGAGCCGTCCGTGTCGGCGCACGCCCTCGGCGACTCATGCCCCAGCTGTCAGCGCCGCCTCGAGGTCGGCGCCCTCGACGTGCCAGTACGCCACGGTCTTCCCATCGACCAGCACCACCGGGATCTGCTCCCACCAGAGGGGGTCCGAAGCCCCCTCAGCCACGATGTCCAGCTCCCGCCACGCCACGCCGGCGCGCGCGGCCACCTCCTCCACGACCGCTCTGGCACGGCGGCAGAGGCGACAGTGGGGTGCGGTCACGAGCACGATGCGCGGCTCGGCAGGTGGGAGAACTCCGCTGGTCATGGATGCTCCGGATACGGGATGGGGCGTCAGGAGAACGCGGACCCACGTTGGGCGAGTAGCGCGTAGAGGGTTCGCTGGATCGACTCACGAACCCGGTCGGTGATATCGAAGACGAGCATCGGGTCGTCCGCGGCCGACGGGCCGAGGCCAGAAGTCGGCAGCGGCTCCCCGAAATCGATGATCCACTTGCTCGGCAGCGGGATGAGGCCCAGCAGCCCGAGGTGGGGAAACGTCGGCGTGACCGGGAAGTACGGAAGGTGCATGGCCTTGGCCACCCCGGGAAGGTTCGCGAGCATCGGGTATGTCTCCTCCGCGCCGACGATGCTGCACGGGATGATCGGCACGCCCGCGCGCAGCGCGGAGGCGACGAACCCACCCCGGCCGAACCGCTGCAGGCGGTAACGCTCCGTGAACGGTTTGCCGACGCCCTTGAACCCTTCGGGCCAGACCCCGACCAAGTGCCCGGATCGCAAGAGGCGGTCTGCGTCGCCGGGAGAGGCCGCCGTCGCCCCCGACTTGCGAGCCACGTCGCCGACCACCGGCAGAGTGAAGACCAGATCGGCGCCCAGCATCCGCAGGTGGCGTCCCGCCGGGTGCTCGTCGTGGACGGCCAGCTGCGTCATCAGCGAATCGATGGCGATCGTGCCGGAATGGTTGGCGACGAGCAGGCCGCCGCCGACCTCCGGCAGGTGGTGGATGCCACGCACCTCGACGCGGAACCAGCGGCGATAGAGCGGGCGCAAGAGCGGTAGGTAGACATGGTCGGCGAAGTCAGCGTCGAAACCGAACTCGTCGACCGCGTAATCACCGCTGACCCGACGGCGCAGGAAGGCGAGCGTGTCCGCCACGGTGTTCTCGACCTGGTCGTCCGGCACCCCCACCTGCCGCGCGGCCCAGCGCAGCGCGACGACGAGCGCCGCGACGCCTTGAGCGATCTCGTCCGGGCCCGGGATCAGCGCGGCGTGCTCGATGGGCGGTACGCCGTCGACGGGCTGCTCGCTCACCGCGTCTCCCGCGTCTCCCGCGTTAAGGCGGCGGCGCTGCGCACCGCCACCCCGAACGCCACAGCCCAGTCCCGTACGGAGCCCGCGGCGGGAACCGGTGGCGCGAAAGCCTTGGCCGCGTCCAGGAACGCCGCTTTCGTGTCCCAGCGCGCCGTGAAGCCGAGCCGTTCGCGAACGCGGGTTGTGTCGATCACTCTCCCGTGGCGCAGGAACTCGATGTCGCTCGCGCCGAAGGAACTCGAACCCGACAGTCGGGCCAGGATCGTCATGAGCGCACCGCTGTGGGAGGGGACCGCGAGGTACGTGCGCCCGGCCAGCGCGGCCGCCTGGCGGAGCGTGATCACCCCGTCGGCCGCCACGTTGACGACCCCGACCATCGGACCGACCGCCGCCGCCACGATCGCGTCGATCGCGTCATCCTCGTGCAGGAGCTGCAAGCGGGCGTCGAAACCGAGAGGCACCGGGACGACCGGCAGCTGCAGGTAGTCCAGGAGGCGCGAGTGGACGTTCGGGCCGACCACCTGAGCCAGGCGCAGGGTGGTCGTCATCAGGTCAGGGCGCCGCCGCTGGGCGGCCCGCAGATAGTGCTCCACCTCCAGCGCGTCGCGCACCGGACCGCTGGCCCGAGCACGAGGTGCGACCTGCTCCTCGACGAAGAGAGCGGGGTTGCGGGCGGAGGAACCGTAGACCTCGCACGTCGACCTGAGCACGATCCGACGCAGCAGCGGCGAGGCCTGACAGGCCGCCAACAACTGCATCGTGCCGATGACGTTGGCCTCCTTCTGAGATGTCCGGGCGGAACCGGTCGTCACGGCGGTGCTCAACGCCAAGTGCACGACGGTGTCGACGCGGGCGTGGTCCAGCAGTCGCCCGACCACCGCGTTGCGGATGTCCGCGCGGACGAACTCGACCCGCCCCAGGTCAGCGCCAGGCGACAGCACGTCAAGACCGATCACCCGGCACACCGCCGGATCGTCTGCCAGTCGCCGTGCTACCCCAGCCCCAAGGTGCCGTGAGACCCCGGTGACCAGGACAGTGCTGCCCATCGCCCCTCCCCGCTCGCCCGCGGCTCCAGAACCGATCCGGCTCGGAGCCGATGACTCGTTTCTACCGCCTCACGGCGAGGCCCGCGCCCCGAGAATCCGGGAGCGGGCCTTTGCGTGGCACGCGGCGGGTGACGGTCACTTCTTGTTGCGGCGCTGGTGGCGCGTCTTGCGCAACAGCTTGCGGTGCTTCTTTTTTGCCATCCGCTTCCGGCGCTTCTTGATCACCGAGCCCATATGTGCTCCCTTCGTGCGTAGTCCGCGAGTCAGCTTATGGCCCACGACGGCCGCCCATCAAACGGCCGTGCCCCGCAGCCAGCCCGGCGGCGGCGCGGGCGGCTCTTGGACCACCCGCGTAGCGAGAATGGGAGCCTACGCCGTTTCGACGAGCGCGGCGACCACATAGTCCTTTGCAGCTTGCGAGGGCACCCGGAACGAGCGACCCACGCGCAGCGCCGGCAGCTCCCCGCTGTGGATGAGCCGATACACGGTCATCTTCGACACTCTCAGACGCGAGGCTACCTCCGCGACCGTGAGCAGCTGCGAGGCGTCGGAGCGGGCGACGTCGAGCATGGGAGTGACCTCCAGGAAGCGCGCGGGGAGACTAACCCCGGGGCACTGACGGATGATAGCAATGACGGCGCGATGAGCCCAGGAGCTCGACGCGGCAGCCCAATCTTGCCACGACCTCAACCCTCGCAGACGCTGAGCGGACCGCCGATCACTGGCCGCTCAGCGCATGAATACTATTACGTCGCAATTAAACTGAGGATACAAGGCGCGGCTTAGGCCGGAAGCGGTCAGTCGTACCAAATGTCGAGCCCGAGGCCAGGGAACACCGCCTCGCGAGTGGCCATGATGGCGCGATCGACGCTGTTGGCCGGGTCGAACCCGGCCTCCCACGGTCGCCACCAGATCCGGCCGCGATCCGACGCGCCGTCGCCCATCAGTTCCGGGGGGACGACGCCGAAGCGTTCCAACACGTAGCGGCGCCAGGCCTCGGGCACCGGCTCGTCCAGCGGGATGCCTCGGTCGAGCGCGATCGCGACCAGGTGCGTCCAGGTGCGGGGCACCACCTCGATCACCTCATAGCCGCCACCTCCCAGACCCACCCACCTGCCCTCACACAGCTCGTGCGCCAGCTCGTGCATGTGCTCGATCGCGAGCTTCTGCGCGTCCAGGGACAACGCGAGGTGCGCGAGAGGGTCGGCGCTGTGCGTGTCCGCACCGTGCTGGGAGACGATGACCTGGGGGTCGAAGGCGCGCAGCACCGCGGGCACGATCGCGTGGTAGGCCCGCAGCCACGGCGCGTCCCCGACGCCCGGTGGCAGCGCCACGTTGACCGCGCCGGCGGGCGCGCCGGGCCCGCCCGTATCCGTGGCGAATCCGGTGCCGGGGAACAGCACCGCGCCGGTCTCGTGCATCGACACCGTGAGGACCCGCGGTTCGTTCCAAAAGATCCGTTCGACACCGTCGCCGTGGTGGACGTCCAGGTCGACATACGCCACCCGCTGCACGCCGTGGTCCAGCAGCCACTGGATCGCCACCGCCGCGTCGTTGTAGATGCAAAACCCAGCGGCGGATGCGGGCATCGCGTGGTGCAGCCCGCCTGTGAAGTTGATCCCGTGGTCGAAGTCGCCCTGCCAGACGCCCCGGGCAGCCGCGAGCGTGCCGGCGGCGATCCGCGCGCTGATCTCATGGATGCCGAGGAAGGCGGGGTCGTCGTCGGTACCCAGCCCGAACCGGCCTTGCGCCAGGGACGGGTTGGTCGAGGCGAGCTTGACCGCCTCCAGGTACGCGGCGGTATGCACCGCCAACAGAATGTCGTCGTCGGGGACGTCGGGATTGATCAACGACACCCCGGGCCCTTCGAAGAGACCGAACTCTCGGCACAGTCGGGCAGTCAGGTCGAGGCGTACGGGATCCATCGGATGGTGTGGGCCGAAGTCGTAGCCCATGAGGCTCTCGTCCCACACGATACCGACCCGCGTCACCATGCCCGAACCGTAGCGACGTTTCCGCCCGTTCGAAAGGCAGAGGCGCGACCCAGCCCGGCCCGATGCGCGGCGAAGGCCTTTCCGAGCGCCGGTCGGAGTCGCGAACCGCTCACCGAGAGCCTAAAGAGAGGATCATCGCAACCTCTTCTTCGCCGTTGTGTCCGCCTCCCATGGGGCGACGCTGCTCGGACGGCCGGAACCCGCGGCCGCTCGCGAAAGCCACGGCCCGACCGTTGTCCGTGCCGACCCAGTAAACAAGTTGCTCCGCCCCGCTCCGCCCCGCCTCCCGGGACGCCGCGTTGAACAGGTCCTTGGCGACGCCAGCACCGCGCAGCTCGGGGCGGACCCACAGGCCGAAAAGCTCGGCCGCGTCGTCGAAATCCGCCTGGGTCGGCCCGATCGACAAGATGCCCACGGGCGCGTTGTCATCGAGGGCCACGAGGCGCGTGGCGCGCCGCATTCGTTCGCGCCAGAGAGTCTCCTCGTACGCCTCCTCCAGCGCGTGCGTCGCCGCGAAGGCTTCCGGCGACTCCTTGAGGGCCGTGAGCCGCATGTCGCGGTAGGTCATCCAGTCGACCTCATCCAGGACGTGAACAGTGAACTCAGAGATCATGCTTCAGCCTTCCGTCCGGGGACATGCCGGGAGGGAACGCGACCCGCGGGCGCAGGCCAGGAGACGAACGTACCCACCACCGATCCGCGCACGCAATGCGCCCCCTCCTCCGGCGCGCGCGGCACATGCGGCCATCACCCGCCGAGCTCTCGTGAACGGCGCACGGCGGCCTGGACCGCGTCCACGACCGCCGCCCGCATCCCCGCGGCGTCCAGGACCCGCAGGGCCTCAGCCGTAGTGCCGCCCGGGCTCGTGACCTGCTCCCGCAGAAGCGCCGGGTGCGTGCCCGTGGCACGCAGTAGCTCGGCGGCGCCCGCCACCGTCTGAACCGCCAGCTGCGTCGCGTCGGCGCGGCTCAGGCCCGCGACCACGCCTCCCTCGATCAGCGCGTCCACGAACGCGAAGACGTACGCGGGCCCCGACCCCGAGACCCCGGTGACCGCGTCCTGCAGTTTCTCCGGCAGGACCCGCACAACACCACAGACACCCAGCAGCTCCTCGGCCCGCGCGACCTGCTCGGAGCTGCATCCCTGCCCAGCGGACAGGACGAGCATGCCCGCCCCGACCAGGGCCGGTGTGTTGGGCATGGCGCGGACGACCGCCGTCCCCACGCGGAGGCCGCCTTCGAGCGTGGACAGGCTCACCCCCGCCGCCACGCTGATCACCAGCGCGTCGTGCGGCAGCGCGTAGCGGATGTCGGCGAGGACGTCGCGCACCGCGTCGGGCTTGACGGCCACCAGCACCACGTCCGCCTCGGCGACCGCCTCGGCGTTGCCGACCACGGCGACCCCGCGCTCCTCCAACGCGGCCCGGGCTCCATCGTCCAGGGTTGTGGCGCGCACGTCGGGAGGCCGGTAAGCACCCTGGTCGAGGACCGCCGACAGGACTGCCGATCCCATGATTCCGGCGCCGAGGACGGCGAGATGACGCATAGCGAAAACCTCCTGGCCTGTGTTGTCGAGGGTTGCCGGACTGTGTCGTCAAGGGTGTCCGTGGGACCTCAGCGGGCGAAGACCGCTTTGAGCAGGTCGCCCACATTCGTGGGGTCGTCGGCCACGCGTGAGATCAGATAGGCGTACCAGTCGTCGCCGAAGGGGGTGTAGACCCGCATTCGGTCGCCGCGATCGCCCACGTTCGCCTGGGTGGCCGGTCGCACACCGTGGCGCAGCTGAATCTCGTACGAGTCCGGCGGACGGCCGTGGAAGCGGGCCAGCGCCTCGGTGATCTCGATGAGGCGCAGGTCCTGAGTGGACACGACGGGCGTACCCCCCGGATGGGCCATGAGCCGCCGGACGCTGCGCGCGAAAGCCCGATCGACCTGAGCCGGCGTGCCGAACCGGTCATCGGCGCCGCCGGAGGGCCCGCGCCAGAGCCGCACCCGGGTGCCGAGTTGATCGCGCACGTCGGACTCAGTGCGGCGCCGAGCCGCCTCCAGCGAGATACCGACGAACGGGAAGTCCTGGCGTAGGTCGGCCACGCTCTCGACCGTGGCGTCGACGTCCCCGCCTCGGTGCGTCTCGACCGTGACGAGCGCACCGCAGTTGGCGGCCGTCTGACATATGCGCCGGGATTGCTCCAGGGCGAGCGCCGGACCTTCGGCGCCCAGCTCCACGCCCATCGCCTCCAAGGAGAAGCTGACCTCACACCGGTCGGCCCCGCCGAGCCCCGATTCGTCGAGCCGACGAAGGAGCTTGCGATAGCGTCTCGCCGCCCCGCGGGCCTCGTCCTCGCTCTCGGGCGGGGGACGCAGCAGCGTCAGGCAGACCAGCCGGCGCTTGGCGATCAGCTCCGTCGCGACCGCGACGGCGGCGCTCACGCCCTCACCCGCGACGTAACGGAGGACGAATTCCCGGCCCATCGTGGGTGTCTCGGCGAGCCTTCGGAGTCGGCCCTCCCGAGCGAGACGGCGGAGCGACGCGGACAGGAGCGACTTGGCGTCTGGCACCGTGGCTCCCTCCACCGATCAACGACGCGAACCCGGGCCGAGCTCAGGCCGTGCTCAGGCCGTGCTCAGGCCAAGCAGCCGGGCGCGCGCATCCAGCAAGCTCGTCCGGTCCACACTATCGGCCCGGATCGTTTCCTGATCTGCCTCATGGCATCGTGCGGCACAACCAGGCAGCTACTCTCGGTGGCACCGCCTCGACATACATGCCTTGACGAAGGGATTCCCTCGATGCCTCGACTGACCTGCCGCCCCGCCTGGGTCGCCGCCATCAGCCTCGTCGGCTCGCTCTCGCTCGCCGCCTGCGGCGGTGATTCGGGTTCGAACAGTCCGAGCGCGAGCGACTCAGGCCCGACGTACCAGATCGGGATCTCCCAGATCACCTCCCATCCGTCGCTGGATGCGGCGCGCGACGGCTTCAAGAAGGCGATCACCGACGCCGGGATCCAGGCCGACTTCGAGGAGCAGAACGCGCAGGGCGATCAGGCGACGCTCACCTCGATCGCGAACAAGTTCAAGAACAAGGATCTGGTGCTCGCGATCGCCACGCCGACGGCCCAGGCGAGCGCACAGGCCATCACCGACAAGCCGATCCTCTTCACCGCCGTCACCGATCCCGTCGCTGCCAAACTGGTGACCTCCATCGAGGCTCCTGGCGCCAACGTGACGGGCACAACCGACATGAACCCGGTCGACCGGCAGCTCGCCCTCGTCAAGGAGATCAAGCCGGACGCCAAGAAGGTTGGGATCGTCTACAGCTCCGCCGAGGTCAACTCGGCCGTGCAGGTGCGCATGGCCGAGGATGCGGCGGGCGCCCTCGGGTTACAGATCGAGACGAAGGCCGTCACCAACACCGGCGAGGTCGCCCAGGCCGCCCAGTCCCTCGACGTGGACGCGATCTACGTGCCGACCGACAACACCGTCGTGTCGGCCATCGAGGCGGTGTTGAGCGTCGCGCAGAGCAAGCAGCTGCCCGTCGTCGTGGGCGAGGGCGACTCGGTCAAGAAGGGCGGCATGGCCACGTACGGCATCGACTACTCCGACCTCGGCGCTCAGACCGGCAAGATGGCGATCCGGATCCTCAAGGACGGCGCGAACCCGTCCACCATGCCCGTGGAGCAGCAGACGACGTACAAGCTGATCGTCAACCCGGCCGCCGCCCAGAAGGCCGGCGTCACGCTGCCCGACGAGATGGTCAAGCGCGCCGACGAGGTCATCAAGTAACCGCGGCCGGACGCCGCGCGAAAGGGACGGGCGCATGATCGTCGCCTGCGAGCTGGGGGTCCTGTACGCCGTCATGGCGCTGGGGGTCTACCTGACGTTCCGCATCCTGGATTTCCCCGATCTCACGGTCGATGGCAGCTTCACCACCGGTGGCGCGACCGCGGCGACGTTGATCATCGGCGGGGCGCCACCCGCCCTCGCGACGGCGGCCGGGTTCGTGACCGGATTCGCGGCCGGAATCATCACGGGCTTGCTGCACACGAAGGGCCGGATCAACGGGCTTCTCGCGGGCATCTTGACGCAGATCGGGCTGTACTCGATCAACCTGCGCATCATGGCCGGGGCGAACAAGCCGCTCCTCGGTCAGGACACGCTGCTCTCCCCTTTGCGTCAGGCGGGCCTGGCCGGCACCTGGACGTCGGTGGCGATCTTCTCCGTGGGTACCCTGGTGGTTTTGGCGCTGGCGGTCGCGTTCCTGCACACCGACATGGGTCTGGGGATGCAGGCCACGGGCAACAACGAGGCGATGGCCCGCAGCTTCGGCGTGTCGACGGACTCGTACAAGGTCCTGGGCCTGGCGCTGTCCAACGGGCTCGTGGGTCTCTGCGGGGCAATGGTTGCCCAGCACCAGGGGTTCGCCGACATCTCCATGGGCGTCGGGTTGATCATCGCCGGCCTGGCCTCGGTGATCCTCGGCCAGGCGATCCTCGGCACGCGCACCATCCTGATTGCGGCGTTCGCGGTCGTGTTCGGTTCCGTCCTGTACCGCGTGTCGATCCAGCTCGCGATGAACGTCGGGCTCGACCCCAACGACATGAAACTGGCATCGGCCGTCCTCGTCGTCCTGGCGCTGGTCCTGCCGCAGTGGCAGGTCTTCCGCAGGGTGCCGGGGCTGCGTGCGGCCCAGCGCAGCGCTTCCGGCAGCCACTCGGCCGGGACGGGGGCGTGATGCTCGAGCTGGCCGAACTGCGCAAGACGTTCTTTCCCGGCACCGTCAACGAACGGATCGCTCTCGACGGAGTGTCGCTGGACCTCGAGGCCGGCGAGTTCGTCACCATCATCGGCTCTAACGGGGCGGGCAAATCCACGCTGCTCAACCACGTTTCGGGGATGCTGAAACCGGATTCGGGATCCGTACGCATCGCCGGCCGCGACGTCACGAAGCTCGGCGACCATGCCCGGGCCCGCTGGATCGGGCGCGTCTTCCAGAGTCCACAACAAGGCACGGCGCCGGACCTGACGATCGAGGAGAATCTGGCGATCGCGTATTTGCGGGGTTCCTCCCGCGGGCTGCACCGCGGCGTAACCAAGGTGCGTCGCGAAAGGTTCGCCGAGGAGCTGAAGAGCCTGGAGCAGGGGTTGGAGAACCGGCTGACCGCGCGGGTCGGGCTGCTGTCTGGCGGCCAGCGACAGTCGCTGTCTCTGCTCATGGCGACGTTCTCCGAACCGGAGATCCTGCTGCTCGACGAGCACACCGCGGCCTTGGACCCGCAGCGCGCGGCCCTGGTGGTGCGCCTGACCAAGGAGCTCGTACAGCGGCACCAGCCCACCACGCTGATGGTGACCCACAACATGGAGCAGGCGCTACACCTGGGTGACCGACTGATCATGATGCATGAAGGCCAGGTCATCGCCGAGCTGTCCGGCGAACGCAAGAGGAAGGCGAAGGTGCAGACCCTGCTGGACGCGTTCGAGCAGGTTCGCGGCGGGCTGTCCGACCGGACGCTGCTGCACTAGCAACCGCCCACCCTGCTCAGCGCTCAGCTACCTAGGCGATGTCACCGCAGGCGATGTCACCACAGGCGATGTCACCGTCGACCGGGCGGGTGCAGCTACGGAGTGCGACGTGGGAGCGTCAGCGCGGCGCTGACGAGGGCGACGGCGCAGAAGCCGAACAGGACCAGCAGCGGGGTGCGCATATCGGCCCATGGGTCGACTTCCCGGGCGACGTATTGGATCGCGTCCACCGCGTACGACAGTGGGAAAGCGTCCGAGACCGCCTTGAGCACCCGAGGTAGATCGTCCCGCGGCACCAGCAGCCCGGCCAGCAGGAACTGCGGGAACACGAACGCAGGGAGGAACTGCACAGCCTGGAACTCGGTACGCGCGAAGGCGCTCGCCAACAACCCGAACGCCGTCCCGCCCAGCGCGTTGAGCAGGGCGACCAGCACAAGCGCGAGCAGCGGCCCACTCACCTCCAGACCGCACACCCCGACCGCCCACGCCGTCGCCACCAGAGCCTGCACGATGGCCGCGACCCCGAACGCGAGCGCGTAGCCCCCGATGAGGTCGCCGCGGCGCAGCGGCGTCGTCATCAACCGCTCCAGGGTGCCGCCGGCGCGTTCGCGCAACATCGTCACGCTGGTCACCACGAACATGACCGTGAACGGGAAAATGCCGAGCAGCGGCGGCCCCACCTGAGCGAACATGGGCGTGCCGGTGTACATCCAGGCGAGCAGTCCGAGCAGAACGCACGGCACCACCAGCAGCAACGCGATCGTGCGGTGATCCCCGCGCAGCTGGCGCAACACACGCGCCGCTGTGGCGGTTAGCCCTCGTCCGCCGGTGGACTTCGCCGCTCCGTCGACGGCAAGAGGCTCCTGTCGTCGGGGAGACGCCGCCGCGCTGGTCTGCGGCGGGGAGACGGCCTGGTGAGCCTCCACCAGCGAGAGAAACGCGGCCTCGGCGTCGGCGGCGCCGGTGCGTCTCAGCAGGTCGGCAGGGGTTTCGTCAGCGAGGATGCGCCCTTCGCGCACCAGTAACAACCGATCGCAGCGGGCGGCCTCGTCCATCACGTGGCTGGAGACCAACAAGGTGGCGCCGCGGTCGGCGAGCCGATGGAAGAGATCCCACAGGTCGCGGCGCAGCACCGGGTCGAGCCCGACCGTGGGTTCGTCGAGGATGAGCAGCTCGGGGTCGCTCACCAGGGCGCCGGCAAGGGACGCGCGGGCCCGCTGCCCACCCGAGAGCAGATCGACGCGATCGTCCGCGTGGTCGGCCAGGTCGACCGCCTCCACGGCGCGCTCGACGCCGTCCGCGCCGGCGCCGAGGATGGCGGCCAGGTAGCGCAGGTTGTCGCGCACGGACAGGTCGGGGTACACGCTCGGCGACTGCGTCACATAGGCGACCCGGTGGCGCAACTCCGCCGATCCGGCGGGCCGACCCAGCACCTCGATCGAACCGGCCTGCGTCTGCTGCACGCCGACGATCGCGCGCAACAGCGTGGACTTGCCTCCCCCGCTGGGGCCGAGCAGTCCGACGACCGCGCCCCGAGGCACGTCCAGATCGAGACCGGGGAGCACCAGTCGCTCCCCGCGGCTCACCTGAAGTCCACGCACCTTCACCGCCGAGCCGTTGACCGCCCTGGCGCTCGTCGCTGGGTCCGACGCCGTGAGGCGCGCAGGCATGTCGCCCCCGAGCTCATTCATCATGCGATGAATTATTGTCGGGCCTCCCGTCGAGCGCAAGACCCCGGCGCACGGAATCATGGAGCCATGACCGCAGGAGACCTGACCCCCGGGGATGCGCCGCTGACGACGCCGAACACACAGTCGATGCGCGCCTGGACCGTGAGAAAGCCCGGGCCGATCGACGGGCAGCCGATGCGACTCGTCACGCGGCCGATTCCGACGCCGGGGGCAGGCGAGGTCCTGCTGCGCGTCGACGCCTGCGGCGTGTGCCGCACCGATCTGCACGTCGCCGAAGGCGACCTGTCCGTGCGCTTACCGGACCTCACCCCCGGGCACGAGGTGGTCGGTACGGTCGTCGAGCTCGGTCCCGGAGCGCCGCGATTCGCGCTCGGGGACCGGGTCGGGGTCGCCTGGCTGCGGCACACCTGCGGCGTCTGTGGCCCGTGCCGGACGGGAAACGAAAACCTCTGCGGGGCCTCGCGATACACGGGCTGGGACGCCCACGGCGGGTACGCCGACTACGCCGTTGCACCGCAGGCGTTCGGTTATCGGCTGCCCCCCGACCTGGATCCCGTGAACGCCGCGCCGCTGCTCTGCGCATCGGCTACCGGGCGCTGCGGCGAGCCCAGTTGCCGCCCGGCGGGACGCTGGGGCTCTACGGCTTCGGCGGCAGCGCGCACCTCACCGCCCAGATCGCCGTGGCGCAAGGCGCCCGGGTGCACGTGGTCACTCGCAGCCCCGCCGCGAGGGCGCTGTCGCTGCGGCTCGGGGCCTCCTCCGCGGTGGACGATGGCTTCAGTCCGCCGGAGCCGCTGGACTCGGCGATCATCTTCGCGCCCGCGGGTGAGCTCGTGCCGCTCGCTCTGGCAGCGCTGGTCCCGGGAGGCACGCTCGCACTCGCGGGCATCCACATGAGCGACGTCCCGATCATGAACTACCAGGCACACCTGTTCCACGAGCGCACACTGACCAGCGTCGAGTCCAACACGCGTCAGGACGGCGAGGAGCTGCTCACCCTCGCCGCACGACTGGGCGTTTGCGCGGAGACAACGCCGTATCCCCTAGAGGAGGCCGATCGTGCGCTGGCCGACCTAGCGCACGACCGGGTGACCGGCGCGGCGGTCCTCGTCCCGTAGCCGGCAGTACCCGACTGGGCGGCTCGCGCGCCTTTGCGTCGTGTCGGTTGCGTCGTG
>CAJDWP010000076.1_pt1 | contig 16458 bp, 14 predicted proteins | sample 7391631 | NCBI WGS metagenome assembly CAJDWP01 (sample SAMEA7055740, study PRJEB34461) | soil metagenome | biome: terrestrial ecosystem; feature: Peninsula; material: soil | place: Antarctica | collected 2016 | reverse complement strand
CACATGCACCGCGCCCGAGTGCACCGTCGCGTCCGCCCGCGCGCCGTCGACGGTGCCGATCACGCGACCCGTGTCGACCTCGACCACCGCGACGGGCTGGTCGGCGCCCCGCAGCGTAAAGTCCGAGGCCGGGTGATGCGCCGACGTCCAGTACCAGCCCGACGGCCGACGCCGCAACGCCCCGGCAGCCACCAGCGAGTCCAGCAGGGAACGCGTCCCGGGGCCGAACAGGTTCGCGTCCTCGGTGCGCAGCGGCAGCTCGGCGGCGGCGGCGGTCAGATGAGGCGCGAGGACGTACGGGTTGTACGGGTCCAGCACCGCAGCTTCGACGGGGGCTCCCACGATGACCTCCGGGTGGTGCACCAGGTACGTGTCCAGAGGATCCTCCGCTGCGATGAACACCCCCAGCGCCGCGCGACCGGCCCTTCCGGCGCGTCCCACCTGCTGCCACAGGGACGCGCGGCTGCCCGGCCAGCCCGCGACCAGCACCGCGTCGAGTCCGCCGATGTCGATGCCCAGCTCCAAAGCGTTGGTCGTGGCCAGGCCCAACAGCTCCCGTCGACGCAGGGCACGCTCCAGGGCCCGACGCTCCTCCGGGAGGTACCCGCCCCGGTACGAGGCCACCCGCCCTACCAGGTCTGGCCGCGTCTCGCTTATGGCGCGTCGGGCGCCCGCGGCCACCGATTCCGCCGCTGCCCTCGAGCGTGCGAACACCACCGTCTGCACGTTCCGCGCCACGAGATCCGCCAGCAGGTCGGCCGCTTCCGCCGTCGCGCTGCGCCGTCGATCCACCCCGTCCTGTCCCCGCGCCAGCGGCGGCTCCCAGAAGGCCAGGTGCCGCTCCGGGCGGGGCGAGCCATCCTGGGTCACCGCGATGGCCGGCACCCCGACGAGGTCCATCGCGTGCCGCGCGGGCGCGTCCAGCGTGGCCGACGCCACCACGAACGCCGGCTGCGCCCCGTACCGTGCGCAGACGCGTCGCAACCGCCTCAGCACGGCCGCGACGTGGGCGCCGAACACCCCTCGGTAGACGTGAGCCTCGTCCACGACCACGAACCGCAACGCTCGCCAGAAGCTGGACCACGCCTCGTGGGCGGGCAACAGCGCGTGGTGCAGCATGTCCGGGTTCGTCAGCACGTAGTTCGCGTGCGCCCGGATCCAGGCCCGCTCGTCACGGGGGGTGTCTCCGTCGTAGGTCGCGGCGCGCACGCCCGGAACGGCCAGCGCGGCGACGTGCGCCATCTGGTCGGCGGCGAGCGCCTTGGTCGGCGCCAGGTAGAGCGCCCCCGCGCCGCGACCCGCCAGTGTCCGCTCGCCGGAGGCTAGCGCCGACAGCACCGGCATGAGATAGCCCAGCGATTTCCCCGACGCCGTGCCGGTGGCTATCGCCACGGATCGACCTGCCCACAGCTCCTCCGCCGCCAGCAGCTGATGCGCCCAGGGGTCGTCGAGTCCGAGTTCGGCGAGCGCGGCCGCCACCGGAGGTGCAAGCCAGGTCGGCCACGTGCCGGTGGTGGCCACTCGAGCGGCGGACCGATGCACGTGCAGCAACGACTCTCGACGCTGGCCGCCGGCCCACGTCGCGAGCATCTCCGCCGGATCGCGCGCGCTCATCGAGGACACGGTACGGCGGAGGAACACAGGCAACGGGGTCGCCCGAGCCGAGGTCAACGCGGTGAGGTCGCGGACGACGCACGGACGCGGCTATGGTGACCGACACCGGCGAAGGGAGAACGGGTGCCAGATCTTGAGGTAACGGTGCAGGAGGAAGGCGGCATCGCCGTGATCACCCCCGCGGGGGATGTTGACGTGACCAGCGCTTTCCGCCTTCGAGACGCCATTGACCGGGTGCTCGCTTCGGGACTGTGCTGGCTGGTCGTCGACCTTCGTGGCGTGCCGTTCATGGACTCCACCGGTCTGGGGGTGCTCGTCGGACGCTTGAAGGTGGTCCGAGCTCGGCGCGGCAGCATCCGTATCGTGGTGACGTCTCCCCGGATGCTGCGGGTGCTGTCGATCACCGGCTTGGACACGGTCTTCCCGCTGCATGAGACCGTGGTCGAGGCGCTCGCCTCGTTCCGCGCCGCGCCGACCGTCGGACGATCGGCGGACGCTTCCTGACCCGAGCGACGGGTCCGCCGGGCGAAAACCAACGAGGCTTCTCTCGCGGGACCGCCCGAGATGTTCTCACGCGACTTAACTTGCGATATGTCGCGAGTTCAGCCTACCGTCGTTGTGTGGTCCAGCTACGTGCCACGTGAGATTCGTCATGGGGAGCACCAGGTGCCTCGGAGCCTTTTTGTCGCCGCCCACGACTTGCCCGAATGGCTGCACGGACGCCACATCGGCGAAATCGACCCGGCGACCCGCGATACGTACAGCCAAGAACTCCTCGCGCTCGCGGCCCAAAGCCGTGATGGCACGGAGCGGCAGAACTACCTCGACCAAGTCGTCCTCCTCAACGGTCCGGTCGCCGAGTCGATCGCGGGGCGTTACCGCGCTCGGGGGATCGATTCCGACGATCTCATGCAGGTGGCCTACCTCGGGCTGGTGAAGGCGGCCCAGGGGTACAAGCCGGGCGAGGGCGCCGGCTTCCTCGCCTACGCCGTCCCGACGATTTCGGGAGAGGTCAAGCGGCACTTCCGCGACTTCGGGTGGGTCGTGCGCCCGCCGCGCCGGCTCCAGGAGCTCAGGAGTCAGGTGGCGGCGGCTCGAGCCGACCTACAACAGGAGCACGCGCGTGCTGCCACGCTCCAGGAAATCGCGGAGCGCCTTGGCGTGGCTACCTCGGAACTGACCGAGGCGGAGATGACCGACGGGTGCTACACGACGCTGTCGTTGGATTCGCCGGGAAGACCGGGGGTGGCAGTGCTCGCGGATCTGCTCGTCGACGAGCAGGACCGCTATGAGCACGTCGACAACATGGAGTGCTTGCGCCCGGCCCTCGAGCGCTTGAGTGAGCGCGACCGTCGCATCCTGCTGCTGAGGTTCGTCCGGGGGTGGACTCAGGATCGGATCGGCTCAGAGATCGGCGTCAGCCAGATGCAGGTGTCGCGCCTCCTCACTCGCATCCTGAACGACCTGCGCCAAAGCATGGACATCGAGTCCCTGGCGTCCTGACCGCGAAGCCGACCGTCACGCCGGTGGTGTCACCTGCACGCAGCAGCCCCGCCTAGAGTGGTGGCCTATCGTCGCTGCGGCGGGTCGCCGGGGCGGACGAGACGCGAAGGGTGTCAGAAACGAGGAGATGTGACGACCAGAGCGTCGGACTTCGCGGATATCGCCCAAACGCTGCACGCCCAAGAGGACGGTGCGGCGTCATGGTGGTGCACGGGCGCAACAAGGTCGTGACCGCCGCCGTGACCGACGAACGCGTCCGCCGCGTTGACAACCTGCAGCTGGAGTGCGGTGAGGGACCGTGCCTCGAAGCCATGGAGGATCACACGTCCTTCATCATCGCCGATACCGTGACCGAGATCCGCTGGCCGACCTGGTGTCGCTCGATCGTGGAGTTCGGGGTACGCAGCGTGTTGTCCGTCCGCTTGTTCACTCAATCGGGAACGATCGGCTCCCTCAACATCTACAGCTCGCAATCCAAGCACTTCGACGCCGACGACGCGGCCGTCGCGGCCATCTTCGCCGGTCACGCGTCCGTCGCGCTCGCGGCGGCGCAGACGGAAAGCGGGCTGCGGGCGGCCATGGACGATGGACGGACGCCACGTCATCGGCCTGGCGCAGGGCATCCTCATGGAGCGGTTCGACCTCTCCACCGATCAGTCGTTCTCGGTGCTGCGCCGCTACTCCCAGGACCGCAACATGAAGCTTCGATCCGTGGCGGCCCACCTGGTGGAGTCCCGCTCGCTCCCTGATCTCGCCGCAGGCTCAGTGGGCGGCTCGAGGGATGTGCTCTAGCGAGCTGCGGGAGATCGGCCGGGCGTGGGCGTGGGCGCGTGGCACCGTGGGCGCGTGAGCGATGAGCCCACCGGCTTCCACCGGCGGCCGGTGACCCCCGTGCCAGCGCATTTCTCGCCCCCGTGCGCCCGACCCGACCCGGGCGACCTCGACAACCTTCGAGCTGATTTGGAAACCGCCGCGTACACGCCCGACGGCGTCGCGGGCTTCCTCGGCGAACTCGCCGGCGCTGCGCTGCACCGCGATGAACCGCTGCCCGCGCGGCGCCGGATCGTCGCGGAGCCCGGGCCGAGCGCGACGGTGATCGCGCTGATGACCCTCGGCGACGCAGCGGACGCCGATCAGGTCACTCTCGCGTTCCCCAGGACAGGCGTCGATGGACTGGATCGGCTCGGACTGCTGGCCCGGCCGGCGGATGGGACGGGGCGTTCACGCGTCACCGCGAGCTGCGACCTGCGCCCGTACGGGGATGAGACCCACGCCTGGTGGGTGGCGTCGGACCTGGGGGAGCTGGCCACCGAAAGCCCTTTACACCCAGACCATGTCCTGGGGGTCGGCGGAGCCTCGGCGACGCTGGCCTCCTGGACGCCGAGGCCAACCGCGACACAGGCGCTGGACCTCGGCACCGGATGCGGAGTTCAGGCGCTGCACCTGAACAGCCACTGCGCCCGCGTGGTGGCGACCGATATCTCGCCGCGCGCGCTGGGGTTCGCGGCGTTCAACGCCGCCCTGGCCGGGCAAGACTGGGACCTACGCCGCGGAGACCTGCTCGAACCGGTCGCGGGCGAGCAGTTCGACCTCGTCGTGAGCAACCCGCCGTTCGTGATCACCCCACGCCGCGATGACGTGCCGCGCTACACCTACCGCGACGCTGGGGAGCGGGGCGACACCGTGGTCCGCCGGCTGGTCCGAGGTGTCGGGGAGCACCTGGCTCCCGGCGGGATCGCCCATTTTCTCGGCAACTGGGAGGTCCAGCGCGGGCAGGACTGGCGCGACGTATGGCGCGAGTGGCTGGACGGTGCGCGCTCGGGCGGGGGCAGACTCGACGCGCTCGTGGTGCAACGCGAGGTGCAGGACCCATGCGAATACGCCCAGACATGGGCTCGCGACGGCGGTCACCGCCCCGGGACACCCGCCTACCGGGCGCTCCTCGCGGCGTGGCTCGACGACTTCGCGGCTCGCGGCGTGGAGTCGATCGGTTTCGGCGTCATCACGCTGTCGCGGTCGCCCGCCGGCGTGCGCGGCGTCGAGGACGGGCGCGCGCCGCGCCCGGCCTGGGTCGACCTCATCGACCACCGCGGGCCGGTCGTGGCGCCCATGGGGCCGTGGATCCTGGACGCGGTGCGCGCGCGCCGCTGGCTCGCCGAGGCCGGCGCGCCGGGAATCCTCGAGCGACGCTGGGTGTACGCCGACGACGTCACCACGCACACGTACGGGCGACCAGGTGAGCCGGACCCGTCCCTGATGACGGCGCGGCCGGGGACCGGACTGCGGCGAGACGTTCGCCTCGATCAGGTGTCGGCCGCGTTCGCCTCCGTGTGCGACGGCGAGCTGACGGCCGGCGCGGCGCTGCACGCGATCGCCGCCGTCCTGCACCGCCCGCCCGCAGACGTGATCGCGGAGTCGCTGGCGAGCATCGAGGGGCAGATCGCGGACGGGCTCCTGCGACCCTGGGGGCAGTGAACGGCGGCGGGTGAGCGGAAGATGCGTCGGTGTGTGGACGGGGCGGGGCCCCGACGCGTTACCGTGTGCCCTGGCTGTGCTTAGGGTGTCCGCGGACGGTCCGCAACAGCAGACCGTCGGCCTCGGGAGTTTTCGCCTCGCGGACGATCCGTAGCTCGGCGGGCCGGAATCGACCCCAGGACGAGGCGAACCACGTCGACGCAGCGACGAATCCGCTGCACGTGGCCAGGGAGTAGGAAACCAAGTGGCAGGTAGTACAGGACGCAAGCTGGTCATCGTCGAGTCGCCCAGCAAGGCGACCACGATCGCTGGATACCTCGGCAGCGGGTACGACGTGGAGGCCAGTTCCGGACACATCCGGGATCTGCCCAACCCCTCCGAGCTTCCCGTCGACATGAAGAAGGGCCCGTTCGGGCGTTTCGCGGTCAACGTGGACGCGGGGTTCGAGCCCTACTACGTCGTCGACGCCGACAAGAAGCGCAAGGTGACCGAGCTGAAACGCGCCCTCAAGGAGGCCGACGAGCTCTACCTCGCCACCGATGAGGACCGCGAGGGCGAGGCCATCGCGTGGCACCTGATGAAGGTGCTCAACCCCAAGGTTCCGGTCAAGCGCATGGTGTTCCACGAGATCACCCAGGAGGCCATCCAGCGCGCCGTCCAGCAGACCAGGGATCTCGACACAGACCTGGTGGACGCGCAGGAAACGCGGCGAATTCTCGACCGCTTGTACGGCTACGAGGTGAGCCCGGTCCTGTGGCGCAAGGTCCGCCAGGGCCTGTCCGCCGGTCGCGTGCAGTCGGTCGTCACCCGGCTCGTGGTGGAGCGCGAGCGGGAGCGGATGGCGTTCATGAGGGCCTCGTACTGGGACGTGAACGCGGTCTTGGCCCCGGCGGGGACGCCGGCGCAGGCGTTCTCGGCGCGGCTCACGGCGCTGGACGGCACGAAGGTGGCGTCGGGGCGCGACTTCGGTGATGACGGCCGACTCAAGGGCCGAGCAGTCCACCTCGATGAGGTGACCGCTCGCGCGGTTTCGCTGGCGCTGGCGGGCGCTGGGTCGGACGTCGTCGTCAGCGAGGTGGCCGACAAACCGTACACACGACGGCCGTCCGCGCCGTTCACGACTTCGACGCTGCAGCAGGAGGCTGGGCGCAAGTTGCGGCTCAACGCTTCTTCGGCCATGCGGGTGGCTCAGCGGCTCTATGAGGGCGGCTACATCACCTACATGCGGACCGACTCGACCACGCTGTCGGACTCGGCGCTGACCGCGGCGCGGACGCAGGCGCGGGACATGTACGGGGCGGAGTACGTGCCTGAGCAGCCGCGACGCTACGAGAAGAAGGTCAAGAACGCCCAGGAGGCGCACGAAGCGATTCGGCCCGCGGGCGACCGGTTCCGCACGCCGGCACAGGTCGCGGGGGAGCTGCGCGGCGAGGACTTCGCGCTCTACGAGCTCGTCTGGAAGCGCACGCTGGCCTCGCAGATGGCGGACACGCGTGGTTCGACGTCGACCGTCAAGGTCACAGCACCGCTCGGCGGCGCGGGCGGATACGAGAGGGCCGAGCTCTCCGCGTCGGGCACCGTGATCACCTTCCGAGGGTTCCTCGCGGCGTACGAGGAGGGCCGCGACGACGACCCCGACGCGCGCGCCGCCGCCCGGGCCGTGATCGCCGGCCGTGAGGAGGAACGCCGCCTGCCCAAGCTCGGCGTCGGGGCTGCGCTCGACGTGGAGTCCTCGCAAGCGGACGGGCACGAGACGAGCCCGCCAGCGCGCTACACGGAGGCATCGCTGGTCAAGGCCATGGAGGAGATGGGAATCGGGAGGCCGTCGACGTACGCGCCGACGCTGCGCACGATCTCCGACCGGGGCTACGTGTCCCGCCGCGGCAACGCGTTGGTGCCGACGTGGCTGGCGTTCGCGGTCACCCAGCTGTTGGAGGCGCACTTCACCAAGCTCATCGACTACCAGTTCACCGCAAAGCTTGAGGAGGACCTGGACGAGATCGCTGCCGGCGACCTGGGCCGGGTGGAATGGCTGAGCCGGTTCTACTTCGGGGACGAGAACGTCAGCGACGAAGGACTTCGAGAGCTGGTGGATCACCTCGGCGAGATCGACGCCCGCGAGATCTCCACGATCCCTCTCGGGGAAGGCATGGTCGTGCGGGTCGGGCGGTACGGGCCGTACGTGCAGCAGGTTGAGCAGGTCCCACCGAGCGCGAGTGACGCCTTGGTGGATGGCACCGTGCTGGATGGCACCGCGGTGCCCGCGACGAGGCCGGAAGAGCCCGCGGCGCCCGCGACGGAGACGGAAGGGCCGGTGGCGAAGCCGCGCCGGGCCAGCGTTCCGGACGACATCGCGCCCGACGAGATGACCCCGGCCAAGGCCCGCGAGCTGCTGGAGTCCGCCTCGGACGATGGCCGTGAGCTCGGGACGCACCCGGACAGCGGGCGCCAGATCGTGGCCAAGGCGGGTCGGTACGGCCCGTATGTCACGGAGCTGTTGTCGCCGGAGGATGCCGCCAAGACCGGGCGGGCCAAGATCAAGCCGAAGACCGCGTCGCTGTTCCAGTCGATGTCGATCGCGACCATCGAGCTGGAGACGGCGTTGCGGTTGCTCAGCCTGCCGCGGATCGTCGGCGTCGATGCGGAGGGAACGGAGATCACCGCGCAGAACGGGCGCTACGGTCCGTACCTGAAAAAGGGCACCGACTCGCGGTCGCTCGCGACGGAGGAGCAGCTGTTCGACATCACGTTGGAGCAGGCGCTGCAGATCTACGCTCAGCCGAAGACGCGGGGCCGTGCCGCCGCCAAGCCGCCGCTCGCCGAGTTCGGTTCCGACCCGGAGTCGGGCACGCCCGTCGTGGTGAAGGACGGTCGGTTCGGACCGTACGTCACCGACGGGACCACGAACGCCACGCTGCGTCGCGACGACGAGATCGAGTCGTTGACGGCAGAAAGGGCGTACGAGCTGCTCGCCGAGAAGCGCGCCAAGGGACCGACGACCCGCAAGAGCGCCGCCGCGAAGAAGCCCACGGCGAAGGAAGCTACGGCCAAGAAGGCCACCGCGAAGACGGCGGCGCCGAAGAAGGCCACGGCGACGGCGAAGAAGACCACCGCGAAGAAGGCCACCGCGAAGAAGGCCACGGCAAAGACGGCGGCCAAGACGGTTGAGCTCAGCGTGGCTCCGGAGGACGACGGGAACGCTTGACCTGCAACGGCGTCGGTTTCGGTGGTGATGGACGACTCAGCAGAAGCGACAGCGCGTCGATGGGGAAGGCGTACCTGAGCCAACGATCGCTTGCCCCGCGGCGCGTACTTCCCGACGACGGCGCGCCACAGACCCCGACGACGCCGCGCACCCCGGACGAAGGAGAATGCCCCCGGCATGGATGTCGCTGCACTCGCGCAGACACTGCTCAGCGCTCGCACCGACCAGGCGGTCGGGGACGCGCAGATCTCCCTGCTCAAGAAGGCTATGACCACTCAGGCGGCGGCGGCCACGAAGCTCCTTGATTCCCTATCGCTGCCGCTCGCCTCGGAGGGCAGTGTGGGCCGCAACGTCAACACTTACGCCTGACGAGGATCAAGCGAGCGGAGCGAGCGTTGACGAGTGGGCGGTAGGCGCGCCTGACGAGGATCAAGCGCTGCGAGCGATGTCCGTGGCCTGACCTACGCTTCGAGGGTGAGCGAGAGCCGGTGGTTCCACGTCGACGCGGCAGCGGCGGCCGTGTGCCCTGAGCCCGACGAGAGCGGAGCGTTGGCGTCCGCGCGCGGTCGGCAGGTCCGCGGGGTGCTGATCGCGGTCGAGGGCGGTGACGGGGCAGGCAAGTCCACCCAGATCGCCCGGTTGACACGGTGGCTGGACTCGCGCGGACGGTCCTGCGTGGTGACGCGGGAGCCCGGCGGCACGGAGCTTGGCCGGGCGGTTCGGGACCTGCTGCTGCACGGCGCGTGCGTGAGTCCCCGGGCGGAGGCGCTGCTGTTCGCTGCGGACCGGGCCCACCATGTGGAGACGGTCATCCGTCCGGCCTTGGAGGCTGGGCAGGTCGTCATCACCGACCGTTTCATGGACTCCTCGATCGCGTACCAGGGCGCTGGCAGAGAGCTCAGCGCCGACGAGGTCCGCGAGCTGTCCATGTGGGCGACGGCGGGTCTGCTCCCGGACCTCACGGTGCTCCTGGACGTGCCGGTCCAGGTCGGCGCCGCCCGCCGATCTCGGCGGGGCGGTGCCGATCGGATGGAGTCGGAGGTCGCGGAGTTCCACGAACGGGTGCGGACACGCTTCGTGGAGCTGTCACGGACGACGCCAGAGCGCTATCTCGTCGTGGACGGTGCCCTGCCCGCGGACTCGATCGGCGAGATCGTCGCGGCGCGCCTGGAGTCCACCGGCTGGTTCGAGGGGACGCCGTGAGCGTCTGGGACGACGTTGTCGGCCAATCGGTGACCGTCGCCACCTTGACCCGAGCGATAGATGACCCGGCGGCGATGACGCATGCGTGGCTCCTCACCGGCCCGCCTGGGTCGGGGCGGTCGACTGCGGCGCGGGCGTTCGCTGCGGCGCTGCAATGTCCGGTGGATGGGTGCGGGACGTGCCGGGAGTGCCGGACGGCCGTCGAAGGGACGCATGCGGATGTGACGGTGCTCGCCACCGAGGGACTGTCGATCAAGGTGGAGCAGGCGCGGGAGCTGGCGGGCGTCGCCGCGCTGCGGCCGAGCGTGGGGCCGTGGCGGGTGATCCTCGTGGAGGACGCTGACCGGCTGACCGAGCGGGCCGCGGACGCGCTGCTCAAGGCGCTGGAAGAACCGGCAGAGCGGACCGTCTGGTTGCTGTGCGCCCCATCCCTGGAGGACGTGATCGTGACGATCCGCAGCCGATGTCGGCACGTGCGGCTGCGCACGCCCCCGGTTGACGCGGTCGCCGGCCTGCTGCAGCGTCGCGACGGGATCGAGGCGCCGATGGCGCTGTATGCGGCGCGCGCCGCGCAGTGCCACGTCGGTCTGGCGCGACGCCTGGCTCGTGACGAGGGGGCGCGCATCCGTCGGCGTGACGTCCTGCGTCTCGCGGGACGGATCGAGGACGTGGCCGACGCGGTCGCGGCGGCAAGCGATCTGGCGGGGATCGCCGCGGAAGAGTCGGGCGCGTCGATGACGGAGCGCGACAGGGCCGAGAAGGAGCGGCTGCTCGCGACGCTGGGAGCCGATGCGGGGTCTCGGACTCAACCACCGCACGTGCGGGCCCAGGTGGCGGCGCTGGAGCGCGAGCAGAAGGCGCGGGCCACTCGGCTGGCCCGCGACGTGGTGGACCGTTCGCTGGTGGACCTCCTGGCGATGTATCGGGATGCCCTGGTGCTGCGCCTCGGGACGCCGGTGGGGCTGATCAACGAGGACCTGCGGGGCGACGTCGAGGTCGTCGCGAGGGCGTTCGACGAGGTCGGTTTGCTGACGGCGATGGACGCGATCGGCGTGGCGCGGGAGCGGATCGCGGCGAACGTCCCCCCGCTGCTGGCGTTGGAGGCGATGGCCGTGTCGCTGCGACTGACGCGGCGCCATTGAGCCGCGCGGGAGCCTGAACGTGGGTCGCGCAATGTTGGCGCCACGGTGCCTGTTGCGCGCTGTCGACCGCTGGAACGGCGCGGGGTCCAGCGCCGATGCAGCCGAGAGCGTCACGGCGGGTAGCCTGGCCACGCGGTCACAGCAGCAGGCACGCCGACGGGGCGGACGATAGGGGCATGACGTGAAGCGAGGTCGGACGATTCGCAGCATCGCGGTGGCGGGGGCCCTGGCGTTGGGGTTGGCATCGTGCTCGTTCGGTCCGTTTCCGGGCTCGGAAGCGAGCGCGTCGGTGTCGACGAACGAGGGTCCGTCGTCCGCGACCCTGCCGCCCGCGGGGCAGGAGGGGCTGGCCCGCTTCTACTCGCAGCAGTTGAGCTGGGAAGCTTGCGAGCAGGCGCAATGCGCGTGGCTGGAGGTGCCCGTCGACTACGCGAAACCTTCGGGCGACACGTTGAAGCTGCGCGTCCTGAAGGTGCAGGCGCGCGGCGGCGCCGGCAAACCGGCGATGTTCGTGAACCCGGGTGGCCCGGGGGGCTCGGCGGTGGACTACGCCAAGATGGCCAACTTCATCGTGACGCCTGGTGTGCGAGATGCGTACGACATCGTGGGCGTGGACCCTCGCGGCGTGGCGCAGTCGAATCCCATCGTGTGCGTCGACGACGCGACGATGGACGCGATGAACTCCCTGGATCCGACGCCAGACACACCGGCTCAGCGGGCCTCGCTCACTCGGATGGCGAAAGAGTTCGGTGCGGCGTGCGAGCAGAATTACCCGCAACTGTTGCCGCACGTGTCGACGGTCGACGTCGCCAAGGACATGGACGTGGCTCGGGCGGCGTTCGGGCAGGACAGGATGGTGTACCTGGGCAAGTCGTACGGGACGTTCCTGGGGGCGACGTACGCCGAGTTGTTCCCCTCCCGGGTCGGACGGTTCGTGCTCGACGGGGCGATCGCGCCTGACCTGACCGGCGACCAGCTCAACCTGGGGCAGGCGCAGGGGTTCGAGACGGCAACCCGCGCCTACGTGGACGACTGCGTGAAAACCGCCGGGTGCCCGCTCGGCACTGAGGTCAACGGCGGCATGAAGGCTCTCTCCGACATCCTGCGGAACCTTTCCGACAAGCCGTTGCCCGTGCGTGGGGATTCCCGGGTGACGCAGCTCGGCGAAGGCTGGGGATCGCTGGGCATGGTGAACGTGATGTACGACCAGCGGTCGTGGCCGCGACTGACGACCGCGTTGCGCTCGGTCCTCGCGGGCGACGGGACGGAGTTGTTCGCGCTCGGGGCGGAGTATGTGGACCGGGATGCGTCCGGGCGTTACGTGAGCAACCTCATGCAGGTGATCGTGGCGGTGAACTGCCTGGACCGACCGACCCCGCCCGAGACCGACGCGACGCGGGTGGCGCGGCTGGCCGAGTTCGCGGCTGGGGCCGACCCGATCCTGGTGGTGGGCACGACGCGCGACCCAGCGACGCCGTACGCGTGGGCGCAGGATCTGGCCTCGCAGCTGGCGCAGGCTCGGTTGCTGACGTACGACGGCGACGGCCACACCGCGTATCACCGGTCCAACCAGTGCGTCGACGACACGGTGGATGCTTACCTGCTGCAGGGCAAGCTCGCGGACGCGGACGTGAAGTGCTGACCGGGCCGCTGCCTACGGCGAGGAGGCCGGGAGGCAGCTCGAGGATCGGGCACGCGAATGAGGCGTCGATGCGGGAAACGGCGGCCCGAGTCGGGGTGAGGCGCTGAGCTCCCAGGAGTGCGTTCGCCGCTTTAGCTCAGTCGGCCAGAGCGATTCACTCGTAATGAATAGGTCGTCGGTTCGATTCCGACAAGCGGCTCAGAGAACGCCCTCGACTCCGGTCGGGGGCGTCTCTGCTTTCTCGGGGACCGGCCACCTTCCCGTACCGCGCCTCCTCGACGCGCTCGGTGGATAGGCCAGCGGACAGCGGCACGCCAGGGTGTTGATTCAGCGGCGTCGGTAGATGTCTCGGCGATGTCCGACGGCAAGCACCAACACGAGGAGCACGCCATCGTGGACCTCGTAGACGATCCGGTAGTCGCCGGTGCGAACTCGCCATTCGCCCTGACCGCCGACGAGCTTCTTCGCGCCACTGGGGCGCGGTTGCCCCCTGAGCAGCTCGATGGCCGCCTGTACGCGGCGCCTGGAGGGCGGATCCAGTGTGCGCAGCTTCCGTAGCGCTCCGGGTGCGATCTCGACCCGGTAGGTCATACCAGTCCGAGGTCGGCCTTGACCTGCTCCCACGGGATCGCCGGATCACCGTCAGCGATCTCTTCGCGGGCAGCCTGGGCGGCCTCGATGTCGCTTAGGTCCTCGGCGGCTGCGATGAGGCGGTCGAGATCATCGGCGTCGATCACCGCGGCTACTCGCTGGCCTCGCCTGGTCAGGTAGACCGGGTCGTGTCTGACCCGGGCGGCGTCCACCACGTCGGCCAGTCGGGCACGTGCGTCGCTGACGGTGATCTCGCTCACGCCTCCATCATAACGCGGTATGCGCGGTAGCGTACAACTACGCGGTGTGGTGTGCCCAGTCGAGCCCCGCGAGCAACGCCAGAAGGCGGACGCGTCGGGGTCGCGGCTCATCAGGATGCTGGCGACAGTTCACGGTGCCAAGCTGGTGGCATGACGGAGCGGCAGCGTTTCGACGTTCTCAAGCGGTTCCCCGGGTTCGAGGTGCGCCGCTACGCCGCGCATCTGGTGGCCGAAGTCGAGGTGGAGAGTTCGTTCGCCAAAGCCGGAAATCGAGCGTTCGGGGTGTTGGCGGCCTTCATCTCGGGCCGCAACAGCACGCGCGGCAAGGTCGCGATGACAGCGCCGGTGGTGCAGGAGCAGGCGACGATTGCGATGACCTCGCCGGTCGTCCAGGAGTCCGGGGTCGAGCCGGGTCGACAGGTGGTCGCTTTCGTGATGCCGGCCGAGTTCTCTGTGGACACGCTGCCGACACCGTCTGACGCGCGTGTCAGGGTCCGAGAGGTTCCGGACCAGGTGGCCGCTGCCAGGAGGTTCACCGGACGCTGGTCGGAGCGGATCTATCAGGAGCAGTTGGCCGGACTGCGCGCTGCCGTGCAGCAGGCTGGGCTCGAGGTCATCGGACCGCCCCGGTTCGCCCGCTTCGACCCTCCGTGGACGCCATGGTTCCTGCGTCACAACGAGATCGTGCTGCCGGTGTCCGAGCCCCCCGAGCTCCCCGAGCCCGCCTAGACGCGAACGGCCGCGAGAGGCGCGGGCTGGTTAGGCTCGGACGGTGAGCGACGAGCAGGAGCGGCAGGCCGAACCTGCCGACGACAAGGCGCGTCAGGCAGCCGATCTGCATCGCCGCCTGACGACGGGCCTGGTCGTGCTGGCGTCGTTCGGCTGTCTGGTCACCGTGATCGCGTTGCTCCTCGGATGGTTCGACTCCATATCCGCCGCGGCAACGCCGATCATCGTCCTCGCCGTGATCGCCGTCGCAGCCGCCCGCCGTCGCGACTCGCTGGGCTGACGAGGTTCAACCGCTGAGAGCCGGAATGGGGGACCGCGGCGTCAGGGCTGAACGTCAGGGTCGGATGCCGACGTACTTGATCTCCAGGTACTCCTCGATCCCCTCGGCGCCGCCCTCCCGCCCGAAGCCGCTGGCCTTGACCCCGCCGAACGGTGCTGCCGGGTTGGAGATCACGCCCTGGTTGATGCCGACCATGCCGTAGTCGAGCGCCTCGGCGACCCTGAGGGCGCGGGACAGGTCGCGAGTGAATACGTACGAGGCGAGCCCGTACTCGGTGTCGTTCGCGATCCGTACGGCGTCCTCGTCGTCCGTGAAGGTGACCACCGGCGCGACCGGCCCGAAAACCTCCTCCGACATGATGCGGGCGTCCGTGGGCACACCCGCCAGAACGGTGGGCTCGTAGAACGCACCCACACGGTCCAGGCGCATCCCACCCGTGAGGCATCGGGACCCCCGCGCTAGCGCGTCACCGACCAGCTCCTCGACCTTTTCACGTGCGGCCTTGTCCACCAACGGACCGACCTGCACTCCCTCGTCCGTGCCGTCTCCGACGGTCAGCGCCCCCATCGCCTCGGCCAGCTTCGTGGTGAACTCGTCGGCGACGGACTCGTGCACCAGAATCCGGTTGGCGGCCGTGCATGCCTCGCCCATGTTGCGCATCTTCGCGACCATCGCGCCCGCGACAGCGGCGTCGACGTCGGCGTCGCCGAAGACGATGAACGGAGCATTGCCGCCGAGTTCCATCGACACCCGCAGGAGCCGGTGCGCGGACTGCTTCACCAGCGTGCGGCCCACCGTCGTCGAGCCGGTGAAGGTGACCTTGCGCAGTCGGGCGTCGTCGATTATCCGCTGCGTGATCGCGCCGGTGTGCCGGGAGGGAAGAATGTTCAGGACGCCGGGCGGCAATCCCCGGTCCTGCAGGAGTTTGCCGAGAGCCAACATCGTGAGCGGGGTCTGCGAGGCGGGCTTGACGATCATCGTGCAGCCCGCGGCGATCGCCGGGCCGATCTTGCGGGTTCCCATTGCGAGCGGGAAGTTCCACGGCGTGATCATCAGCGTGGGCCCGACCGGCTGCTTGAGCGTGAGCAGGCGCGTCGCGCCGTCGGGGGAGGACGCGTACCGCCCGTGCACCCGCACGGCCTCCTCAGAAAACCACCGGAAGAACTCCGCGCCATAGCTGACCTCCGCGCGCGAGTCGGCCAGCGGCTTGCCCATCTCCAGCGTCATGAGCAGCGCAAACTCCTCGGCGCGCGCCATGAGGTCCTCGAACGCTCCGCGCAGGATTTCCCCCCGCTCGCGGGGGGCGGTCGCCGCCCAGCCTGCCTGCGCGTGCGCGGCCGCCGTCACGGCGGCCTCCGCGTCGTCGACGGTGGCCGAGGCGACTACCGCGAGGGACTCGCCTGTGGAGGGGTTCGTCACGCCGAAGGCGTCGCCGTCGCTCCCGGCGCGCCAACTGCCGTCGATCAGCAGTCGGGTGGGCGTGTCGCGCAGCAGGTCGGCGGCGGAGACGGTCATAGTGGGTTCCTTCCTGGACGAGCCAGCTGCGCAAGCGCGCCCGGCCAGGTTAAGCCCCCCAGACACCCCGGCGCGTCTCCGCACCTGCCCCGCCCTGGGGGTCTGGTGATCAGCGGGGACGCTTCCCCAAGGATCGACTTCACGCCCTCGTACAGGGAGGTGCCGTTTGACGTGCCCGGCCTCGGGACGCTCGCGCGGTGACGGGCGTCCCGAGGCTGATCGGCTCCTCAGTCGGCGAGCAGACGCAGCGTGGAGCGGTCGGTGTCGCCGTCGCGGAACGAGGACACGCCGACCGCGCG
>CAJDWP010000073.1_pt1 | contig 16871 bp, 13 predicted proteins | sample 7391631 | NCBI WGS metagenome assembly CAJDWP01 (sample SAMEA7055740, study PRJEB34461) | soil metagenome | biome: terrestrial ecosystem; feature: Peninsula; material: soil | place: Antarctica | collected 2016 | reverse complement strand
CGGGAGCACCGCCACGAGCACGGACACGGCGACGCGGACGCGGGCGGCGGTGGAGGGTGCTAACAGGACCGCAGCGGACACCACGTACGGCAGGAACTGGGCGGCCCAGTAAAGGTAGTCAGCACCTGGTTCCGCGGCGCGGCCCATCGCCACGGCGCGGGCCATGGCCGCCATGCCCCAACCCGCGGCGAGGAGTGCCGCCGCGAGGCGCAGGCCCTGTGAAGGGCCTGCACCTGCGCGTCGGGGCGGTTCACTCGGCGGTGCCAGGTCACGCGATCTCGCGAAGCCGTTGACCACCGAATCGATTGTAGTGAACGTCGATTCGTCAGGAGGAGCAGGAGGGGGACCGTCCGAAACTCGTGGTTGCGTTACGGCCAGGGGGCTCACTCGGGGTCCACCACCGACAGCGGGGCCGCCCCGGCGATCGAGGCTCCATGATGACGCGACAGTCGACCGGGCCGGGAGCTCGCGGCCGCGGCACGGGTCCGCCCGGGACGCCAGGGCGCCGCCGGTCCGCCGTGCGTCACGTGGGTCCGGTGCCCGGTATCCACCGATCCACCACTGCCGTGGATCACCTCGAATGTCGGGTGCGGCGCGCCGGTCTTGGCGGCCGGAGCGACCATGATCGGGGCGATCCCGCGCTGCTCGGCGACGATCGTACGCAAGACGCGCACGCCATCGCGGAAGGTGTTGAGGTTGCTGTCGCCGAACATCCGAAGCTGTTCGACGCTGGGCACCTCGGCCACCGAGAGTTTGGCTGCGGTGATCCGGCAGGCGAGAAGCGTCTCGATCTCGAAGCCGTCACCCCAGATGCGCTCATCAGCGCCCACACCCTCGATCTCTGTCGCCGGCAATTGCAGCTGCGGCAGAATGTCGCGCCAAAAGGCGTTATATCCGTAACACAAATCCGTGTAGCGGGTCCGCATCAAGACATTCGCGAACCCATTCAGGGCCCGGTTGCCGACGGACCTCAATATCGTGATGTCCTCCGAACCCCCGCCTTGCACATACCTGCTCCCCTTGGCGAAATCCGCCCCCGCCTCCAACGCGTCGATGAATGCGGGAATTTCCCGCGGATCCGCCGAGCAGTCTGCGTCGAACATCACGATGATGTCGCCGGTCGCGGCCGCGAACCCACAGGCCAAGGCATTTCCCTTGCCGCGGCGGGTCTGAGTGACGACGGTGATGTCCGGCATGATCCGCTGAGCCGTCGCCACGGTGTCATCGGTCGAGCGACCGTCGACAAGCACGACCTGGTGGACCTTAGGCAACTGCGGCAAAATCACTTCAAGGTTGCGGGCCTCGTTGAGGACCGGAACCACGATGGACACGGTGGCCGATGAACCTGACTTCCATGAGCGCATGCTGAAGCCTCCCCCACTTCTGATGTCTTCCCCGACGGCTAGCCAACTTGCATCGGTATCCGATGCATTTCCCCAGCTTGCTAGCCACTGGACGTCCCAATACGCACGTCCAGAACGAGCGTATCACAGCGCACTTGTCAAAGCACTACCCTGAGCGAGCACATTCCTGCCTTCTTCGACGTGCTCACGAATACGGTTCAAGGGCAATACTTTTAGACGATGAATGCCCGATGGCTGGGGTGAAATGGCCCGTGGGACGAACGTGCCGCGCGTGCCGCAACACGGGGAACGTCCCTCCTCAGCGTTGACCCAGGCGAGCGGCCAGCGAGCGGCCAGCGTGAGCGAATCTGCCGAGGAGTCCGCCCGCGGGTCGGAAACGTCCGCAGTGGCACAGAGCGCAATTGGTGCCGGCCCGGTAGTGGCGGTGCACGGATTGGTCATGACCGCACGTGCAGACACGCGCCGGTACGGATGGATCAGCCGACGGATCCGCAGCCACGTACCTGTCACCTCCACGAAGCAGTACAGAGCACGCTCCCCACGGGCCGGGACTGGGGCGTGCGTTCAGCGCCCACGCTACGCGCTTGGGGCACAACGCGGCTCATCATCAGCGCGCGCGACTGAAAAACGTTGTGAGGAACGCGCCGTCGGAGGCGAGATGTCAGGTTTGGCGACGCGGGAGGCGACGGGCGCGGGCCTCCCGCGAAGCGTGGCCCGGATCAGAGGGCGACATCGATGCGTCCGGAGCCGCGCCGGTGCAAGAAGGCCAGCGCCCGCTGCAGATTGGCGCCGCTGAACGGGTTGTCGCTCACGCCGAGACGGTCGAAGAGTTCCCGGGTGCGGACCAGGTAGCTTTCCCGGATCTCGACACCCGCGGGGATCACGGCCGTGCGCCGATCCACCGCGATTTGCAGCGCGAACGCGCTGAGGTCCTTCTCCTGCAGGGACTGGCCCGGCCAGATCGCCTCTCCGGTCACCGCCCGGATCAGTGCGCGGTCGTCGTCGGTGAGGTGCCCCAGGGCGGTGCGAAACACCCGACGCGCGTGGGCGGCCCGTTCGTTGCTGTGATCAAGGACGCTGTAGCGGTTGGCGGTGGCGGTGGCGGATGCGGCGGCGCCGCTCACGGAGGCAACGGGTGGCGGCGGAGCCATCCGGGCGTCGATGATGTACACGCTGTCCCCCTCATCGGGTCGGCGTCCGGACTCACGTGACGAACCCGGTGAACCCGCCGAACTCCGGCGCACGGCGCCCCGGCGCGTCCGGTAGGTCCCTATCGACCGCGGGGCGGCCCGCCTGAGTCCGAGCCGGTCGGCGGCCGGGCGGGCGGGCGGACGAGCACGGGGTCAGCCTTCGTGGGCGGGGTCCACCCAGACCCCGGCGTCGCGCTCGGCAGCGAGTTCGTCGCGCGCCACGCGTGCGGCGGATCGACGACCGGCGTAGTCTGCCCGCTTGTCGTCGCGCGTCCGCCGGTGTCGATCCTCTAGCCTCGGGTCGGTGCCTCGGGAGGCGAGCAACTCAGCTCCCGCTCTCATCGTGGGCTCCCAGTCGAAGACGACCGCGTCGTCCTCGGGACCGATCAGAACCGTCGCGCCGGGCGTGGCACCGGCCTTGAACAGCGCCTCCTCCACCCCGAACCTGGCCAATCGATCAGCGAGGTAGCCGACCGCCTCGTCGTTGGTGAAATCCGTCTGCCGCACCCAGCGTGTCGGCCGCTCGCCCACCACCCGGTAGGCGGGGCCATCGGGCGTGCCCTCTTGACGTATCTCGAAGCCGTGGTCGTCGACCGCGCTCGGACGCAGCACCACCCGTTGCCGCCCCACGACCTCGTCCTGTCGCACCTGCTCCGCCCGAGCGCGCCCGACGTGCGCTGCGAGGGAGAACGTGAGCTCCTTCAGTCCGGTCCGCGCGACCGCGGAGACGATGTGCACCTCCAGGCCGCGCTCGAGCAGGTCGGGAGCGACGAGCTCCGCGAGGTCGCGGGCGCCCGGGACGTCCGCCTTGTTGAGCACCACGATGCGGGTTCGCTCGGCGAGGGGGCGGCCGCCGAGCGCGGCGTCGGGAACGTACTGGCGCAGCTCGTCCTCGATGACGTCGAGATCCGTGAGGGGGTCGCGGCCGGGTTCGAGGGTGGCGCAGTCGACGACGTGCGCCAGTACGGAGCAGCGTTCGACGTGACGCAAGAACTCCAGGCCGAGACCGCGGCCCTGGCTCGCGCCGGGGATGAGCCCCGGCACGTCGGCGATCGTGAACCTCTGCTCGCCCGCCTTCACCACGCCGAGATGCGGAACCAGCGTCGTGAACGGGTAGTCAGCGATCTTCGGCCGCGCCGCGGACAGCACGGACACCAGGGAGGACTTGCCCGCGGACGGGAACCCGATCAGTGCCACGTCGGCAAGCGTCTTCAGCTCCAGGATGATGTCGACGGCTTCGCCGGGCTCACCGAGGAGCGCGAACCCCGGCGCCTTGCGCCGCGGAGAGGCGAGCGCCTTGTTGCCCAGTCCACCGCGGCCCCCGCGAGCCACCACGAACTCTGTGCCCGGCTCGACCAGGTCAGCGAGCGCCCTTCCGGAGGCGGTCTTCACCACCGTGCCTGGCGGGACGGGCAGAACGAGGTGGTCAGCGCCTGCGCCATTGCGCTCGGAACCCTCCCCGGGGCGGCCGCTGCCGGCGAGGCGGCGCGGATGGCGGTGGTAGTCGAGGAGCGTGGTCGCCTGATCGTCGACGCGGATGATCACGTCGCCGCCGCGGCCGCCGTTGCCGCCGTCAGGTCCGCCGAGCGGCTTGAACTTCTCCCGATGGACGCTGGCGCAGCCGTGGCCGCCGCTACCTGCCCCGATGTGCAGGATGGCTTGGTCGACGAAGGTCGCGGACATGAGCGCTCGATCGCGGCCGCACGGGGCGGCCAGCGAACTCAGGCCTGCTCGACCGAGAGGATGTTGACCGTCTTGCGGCCTCGCTTGGTGCCGAACGCGACAGATCCGGCAAGCAGCGCGAACAGCGTGTCGTCGCGCCCTCGGCCGACGCCGGCCCCGGGGTGGAAGTGAGTGCCCCGCTGCCGTACGAGGATCTCGCCGGCTTTGACGACCTGGCCGCCGAAGCGCTTGACGCCGAGGTACTGGGCGTTGGAGTCGCGGCCGTTCCGGCTGGAGGACGCGCCCTTCTTATGTGCCATGGCTACTGCCTGCCTTTGCTGCTCGGTCGGAAACGACGGGTCTTAAGCGATGCTCACGCCGAGATCGCGGTCACCTTGATCTGGGTGGTCGGCTGGCGGTGTCCCTGACGCTTGCGATAGCCCGTCTTGCTCTTGTGCTTCAGGATCGTGATCTTGGGGCCTTTGGTGGCCTTGACCACCTCAGCGGTCACCGTCACCTTGGCCAGGTCATCGGCCTGCGTCGTCACGTTCTCCCCGTCGACGAGTAGCAGCGGTGTGAGCTCCACAGAGGCACCCGGCTCGGCATTGACCTTGTCGACAATGAGGACATCGCCGACGGACACCTTCTCCTGGCGGCCACCCGCGCGCACAATCGCGTACACCTTGAAACCCACTTTCCCATCAATGTCGTGGACGACGCCTCTGCGGGCCGGCCCGAAGACACGGGTCACGGTGGGCGCACCGAGGCACCATTCTATGCGGCCCCGCCCCACCGGCCAAAATCTTGTCGGACGTGCCCGACTTGAGCGCTCACCCCTGCTCGGGTGTCGTCTCGTGCGGGCCGTCCGCGGGGCCGTCGCGGTCGGCCCGCGGAGGTCCCGCGGGGGCCGTCGCCCGACCTCGTCGGCGACGGGGCCGATCCGCCGGCGCCGGCACGCTGTCCTCGCGCTCGCGCTCCGGCGAAGCATCGGCGGGTACGGACGTGCGTCGGGCCGCCTCTCCGGTATGGGCAGGCCCGGCCGTGGTCGACGCTCCCGCACGGACATGGATCAGGTCTGTCGTGACCGTCGGGGCCTGGAGGAGCTGCGATCCCGTCGTGCCGACGACGGCTGCCTCGGACGAGGTGACCTCGTCTGGCTGCGCCTCCCCGTCGCCGCCGTGACCGTCCGCGCCTGCGGCGCTGCCGCGACGCTCGGGGTGCAACGCGGCAAACGCGGCGGCCGCGATCTGCGCGGGAGTCGGCCCGCTCGGGGTCGAGGGCGTCGGAGCCTCGCCTGCGCCACCCGCGTGGGAGGAGCCCGCGCCGCCGGAGCCGGTGTCGTTCGACGAACCCGCGCCGCGAACGCTCGTACCGCCGGGGCGGCCGCGTCGGCCGCGTCGGCGGTCTTCCATAGGCTCGGGCTGTCGTTCCACCGGCGTGGGATGCACGATGATGCCGCGTCCCGCGCAGTGCTCGCACGGCTCGGAGAACAGCTCGATCAGGCCCGCTCCCACGCGCTTGCGGGTCATCTGAACGAGACCGAGCGAGGTGACCTCCGCGACCTGGTGCTTGGTTCGGTCGCGGCCCAGGCATTCCAGGAGTCGCCGGATCACCAGGTCTCGGTTGGCCTCCAACACCATGTCGATGAAGTCGATGACGATGATGCCGCCGGTGTCCCGTAGCCGCAGCTGGTGCACGATCTCCTCGGCGGCCTCGACGTTGTTCTTGGTGACGGTCTCCTCGAGGTTGCCGCCGGCGCCGACGAACTTGCCGGTGTTGACGTCGATGACCGTCATCGCCTCCGTACGATCGATCACCAGGGAGCCGCCGGAGGGCAGCCACACTTTGCGATCCATCGCCTTGGCGAGTTGCTCGTCCACCCGGAAATCAGAAAAGACGTCCGCTTCACCAGACCACTTCTCCAGCCGCGGTTGCAGGTCGGGGGCCACCGTCGTCAGGTAGTCCTCGACGGTCGCGCAGGCGTCGTCGCCGGAGACGACCAACCGGGAGAAATCTTCGTTGAAGACGTCGCGGATCACCCGCACGGTGAGGTCGACCTCACCGTGCAGCAACGTGGGCGGATTGGCGCTCTTCGCCTTGCGTTGGATGATCTCCCAGACCCCGCTGAGCCGCTCCACATCGGCCCGCAGCTCCGCCTCGGTGGCCCCCTCGGCGGCGGTGCGGACGATGACACCGGCCTCCGCGGGCACCACATCGCGCAGGATTTTCTTCAGCCGGGCCCGCTCTGTATCGGGCAGCTTGCGGCTGATGCCGGTCATGTGACCTTCGGGCACATAGACCAGATAGCGACCCGGCAGACTGATCTGGCTGCTGAGACGGGCGCCCTTGTGCCCGATCGGGTCCTTCGTCACCTGCACGAGGACGCCTTGCCCGGAGCTGAGCGCGTGCTCGATGCGGCGCGACTTGGACCGCTCCAGGCCGGCCGCGTCCCAGTTCACTTCACCGGCGTAGAGCACCGCGTTGCGGCCACGGCCGACATCCACGAAGGCGGCCTCCATGCTCGGCAACACGTTCTGCACACGACCGAGATAGATGTTGCCGGCCATCGAACCGTGCTGCTCGGCGTCCTCCCGACTGACGTAGTGCTCGACGAGCACGCCGTCCTCAAGCACCGCGATCTGAGTGCGCTCTCCCCGCTGGCGGACCACCATGACCCGTTCGACGCTTTCGCGCCGAGCCAGAAACTCCGCCTCGGTGACGATGGTGCGACGCCGACCCGCCTCGCGGCCTTCGCGGCGACGTTGCTTCTTGGCCTCCAGGCGCGTGCTTCCGCGGATGCCGGTGGCCTCGTCGCTGCGCGGCTCGCGGACCCGGGTGACGGTGCCGGGCGGGTCCTCGCTCTCGGTCGCGTTTCCGGGACGGCGCCTCCGACGGGTGCGCCGGCGACCGGACGTGCTCTCCTCGTCGCTGTCGTCCTCGTCTCCGGCGCTGTCGTGGTCCCGCGCCGCCTCATCGTGGGTCTGGGCCTTGGCCTGGGACTGCGTTTGGGTCTGGGCCTTGGCCTGGGACTGCGTTTGGGTCTGGGCCTTGGCCTGGGACTGCGTTTGTGACTGGGCTCGGGACTGGGTTTGCGGCTGGGTGTCGGTCTCGGGTTCGGTGTCGCCCTCACCGCTAGACGGCTCGTCCTCGCCGCGGCGGCGGCCCTTTCCTCCCCGGCGGCGGCGCGTACGCCCGGCGTCGCCGCCTTCCGAGGGATCGCTGTCCACGTCGGTGTCGTCCGCGTCCGCCGCATCGGCGTCGCCGCCCTCGATCGTCTTCGGATCGGCCTCGCCCGCGGGGCGGGTGCTCGCGCGCCTGCGGCGCGGGGGTGCGGTGACGGTCGGGGCCTGGAAGACGAGCCCGAACAACGGCGCAGCCGGCGTCTCGTCTTCGGTGTCGTCGAGCCCGCCCTGGGCGATCAGGTCACGCGCCTCGTCCTCGCCGAGGACCGCAATGCCGACGGCGGACGAGGACGGTTCGCGAGGATCGTTCGGCCCGGTGTCTGACGCGTCGGGAGGCGCCGGCTGGGCATCTGACACATCGGCAGGCGCCGTCTGGGCATCCGGCGCGTCGGCAGGCGCCGGCTGGGCCGGGTCGACGTCCGGCAGCGAAAACGGGCTGGCGGTCTTACGACGCGCGGCCCGCTGGCGGGGCGGCCGACGGGAGGCAGGGGTGGTGCCGGTCTCTGCGACGGGCTGTGCGTCGCTGTCCGCGGGCGCGTTTTCCGAGGCCTCGCCCCGCGCCACCTCACGAGCGCTCGGCGCAGTGTTGTCAGGCCCAGGGGTGTCGTCGGGCCCCGGGGCGTCAGCAGGCCCAGCGGCGAGGACCGACTCGTCGGCCGTCGCCGCGGTGCCGCTCTGTTCGTCCGTCGGCGGCCGCGGTGCCGCTGCTGCAGCGCGGGTTGCACGCTTTCGCGGCGTCCTGGTGCGTACCGGTTTCGGCGCCGGCGATACGTCGGCGGGGGCGTCGCCGTCCGGTGGCGCCGGAGCTGTCTCGGTAGAGGGCGGGCCGTTCGTGTCTGTGGGGGGGGTTTCGTTCGAGCCAGTAGGGGTCGTGTCGTCCTGGGCGTCCATCGGGCGTCCTTCCGCGCGCACGCCGCGCCGCCCACGCCCGGGAGGGTTCCCGCGTCGCCGCGTGACGATGCTCATCGGCGTGCCCCGCGATGTCGCGAGACACGACGGAAGTCATGTCGTTACGTCCGGGTCGGCTCGCGTTGGCGCGTCACCATCCCGGGCGCCGGTGACCTCACTTTGCGGCGACCAAGGGTCGGCCACCGTCGCATCTGCGTTTAACCGCCCCTGAGCCAGTCGCGTCACCCGCAGGGACGCGACAAAATCCAAGGCCGCATACCTGTGCAGCGCGGTGAGGATGTCATCGGGGCGTACGGCCGGCGTGGTGTTCCGTACGACCATGTGCAGTATCGCACAACTGGCCGACGACCCGCCCGAGGCGCCGGCCCACAGCTGAGGGTCTGAGCTCGGCTCCGCCCATGGTTCAGCCCCATCTGGGATGTCCAGGACCGCCAGGCGCACGACCGCGGCACGTGTGTCGAAGGTTCGCGGCCCGCCTTTGACGGTCCGGGTCACCTCAGCCACATCGAGGGCGAGGTACTCATCGCACGCTCGTCGCAGCGCTGTGAGCAGACCCTCGGCCGGGCGGGTCGCCGCAGCCTCAGGGCCGAACTCCACCTGCCAGGCGCTGACCTCCAACGGCTCGGCGAGTCTTCCCGGGCCCGCTTCCACCACCTCGAGCACGTCTGGATCCATCCGCTGGACGAGACCGATCTCCACATACTCCGCCTCGCTGGCCGTGCCGGTGGGGGCCGCGTTCGCGTAGCTGATCTTGGGGTGCGGGTGGAATCCCGAGGAGAACGCCATCGGCAGCCCGGCTCGCCGTACCGCCCTCTCCAAGGCACGCTGGAAGTCGCGGGTCGAGGAGAACCGCAGACGGCCCCGTTTTGCGTAGCGCAGCCGCAGGCGCTGGACGGGTGGTGGCGCCGGAGGGCCGGGCGGGACACGCTGTCGAGCCATGGCCCGCACACTACGCACCGTCGTGGCGATCAACCCCACCACCCGCGAGTTGACCGCGGAGAGCGCCACCGTCCCGGTGCTGGACCTCAACGTCGACCGTGCCGGGCGAACCGTCCGGGACGGGCGTAAGCGGCAGCAGCGTGCGCCCCGTCGGGCCGATCTGGATCGCCGTACCGAACTCGTGGCACACGCCGCAGTCGAAACAGCCCTCCCAGCGGCAGTCCCCCTGCTCGCCCTCGCCGAGCGCGGCCTGCCAGTCTTCCCACAGCCAGTCCTTGTCCAGGCCGGAATCCACATGGTCCCACGGCAGGACCTCGTATCGATCGCGCTCCCGGGTGGTGTACCAGTCCACGTCGAGCGGCCAACCGTGTCGCTCCCGCAGGTCCTCGAACACGGCGACGGCGCAGCGCATCCACCGCTCGTAGGAGAAGTGCTCGCTCCATCCGTCGAAATGGCCGCCGTCGCGCCACACGGCCTCGATGACGGCGCCGATCCGTCGGTCGCCGCGGGACAGCAGCCCTTCGACGACGCCCGGCTCGCCGTCGTGATAACGCAACCCGATCGCCGAGCCGTACCTCCGGTCACGGCGCAGCACCTCTCGCAGCAGCCGCAGACGCTCGTCCGTGGCCGGGGCCGACAGCTGTCCGGCCCATTGGAACGGCGTGTGCGGCTTGGGGACGAACCCGCCGATCGACACCGTGCAGCGGACGTCGCGCCGCCCGCTCACGGCACGGCCGGTGTCGATGACGCGCCGGGCCAGCTCGGCGATGCCCAGCACGTCCTCGTCGGTCTCGGTCGGCAGACCGCACATGAAGTACAGCTTCACCTGGCGCCAACCGGCAGCGAACGCCGCTGCCACCGTGTCGATCAGATCCTGTTCGGAGACCTGCTTGTTGATGACCCGGCGGAGGCGCTCGCTGCCGCCCTCGGGAGCGAACGTGAGGCCTGAGCGCCGTCCGCCGCGCGCCAGCTCGTTCGCGAGGTCGATGTTGAACGCGTCGACCCGAGTGCTCGGCAGCGACAGGCTGGTGCGGCTCTCCTCGTACCGGTCGGCCAACCCCGTGGCGATCTGCTGAATCTCGGAGTGGTCGGCGCTGGACAGCGACAGCAGGCCGACTTCCTCGTAGCCTGTCGCGGCCAGGCCCTGCGCAACCATCTGGCCGACGCCGGTGATCGAGCGCTCCCGCACCGGCCGCGTGATCATCCCGGCCTGGCAGAAGCGACAGCCTCGCGTGCAGCCGCGGAAGACCTCGACGCTCATGCGTTCGTGCACGGTCTCCGCGAGCGGGACCAGCGGCGTCTTCGGGTACGGCCACTCGTCGAGGTCCATCACGGTGTGCTTGGCGACGCGTTCCGGTACGCGATCTGCGGTGGGTCGGACGGCTTCGAGATGCCCGTCGGGGCGGTAGCTGACCTCGTACAGCGAGGGGACATAGGCGACCCGCGAGGCGGCGAGCCGCAGGAGCAACTCGGCCCGCCCGCCGGGGCGCTCCTCCTCCTTCCAGCGGCGCACCAGGTCCGTGACCCGCAGCACCGCTTCCTCGCCATCACCGATCACGGCCGCGTCGATGAAATCGGCGACCGGTTCGGGATTGAAGCTCGCATGTCCCCCGGCGATGACGAACGGGTCGTCCGGGCCGCGGTCGGCGGCGCGCAGCGGGATGCCCGCGAGGTCGAGCGCCTCCAGCAGGTTGGTGTAGTTGAGTTCGGTGGGGAAGCTGACGCCGAGGATGTCGAACTCCCGGATCGCCCGGTGGGAGTCGACGGTCAGCAACGGCACCTCGTGCTCGCGCAGCAGGGCCGCGAGGTCTGACCACGGGCAGTACGCGCGCTCAGCGAGCGCGTCAGGCCGTTCGTTGAGCACCTCGTACAGGATCATGACGCCCTGATTCGGCAGCCCCACCTCGTACGCGTCGGGGTACATGAGCACCCATCGAACGGTGCGTTCGCGCCCCGGCGTCGTGTCATGTCCGGCGTGGGCATCACCGGGTCCGGGGTCGCCCGGACCGGGATGGTCGGCAAAGCCGCCGCAGTGCCAGTCCTTCGGCCGGGAGTTCAGTTCGCCGCCGACGTACTGGAGGGGTTTGGCGACGCGCTCTAGCAGCGGCTCCAGGTCGGCGAAACGGGACAGTCCACGCATGGGTCCAGGTTAAGCGAGCCGTGCTGGCACGGCGCGTCCGCCCGGCCAGGACCTCAGGGTTGGGGGGCGGTGGGGCTCGCTGGCAGGTCCAGGATCTCGCGGGTGCGTGCCACGTCGCCCCGCATCGTCTCCAGAAGGGCCTCGATCCCGTCGAAACGCACGGTGGGTCGCAGTCGCTCCACGAACTCCAGGCTCACGTAGTCGTCGTAGAGGTCGAGATCGTCACGGTCGAGGACGTACGCCTCGACCCGGCGGCTCGTCCCCTGAAACGTCGGGTTGGTCCCGATGGAGATCGCGGCCGGCAGGCGGCGAAGCGGGTCGTCGGCCGGTAGCTCTTCGCGGACCAACCAACCCGCGTAGACGCCGTCCGAGGGGACCAGGCCCGACACGTCCCGTTCGAGATTCGCGGTGGGATAGCCGAGTTCGCGTCCCCGATGGTCGCCGTGGACGACGCGACCCGCCACCCGGTGCGACCGGCCGAGGATCCGCGCGGCGACGGTGACATCACCGGCCAGGATGAGCGATCGTACTCGGGAGGACGACCAGCGCGTCGCTTGCTCGGCGTGGGGCGCGTCGCCCTGATCGCGGACGACCTGCACTTCGAAGCCCAGTTCGTCGCCGAGCTCGTGGAGCTTGCCGACGTCGCCGGAGTTGCGCACCCCGAACCGGGTGTCTTGGCCGACGACCACGAGCCGGGCGTGTAGCGCGTTCACGAACACCTCGGAGACGAAGCGGCGCGGCGACCAGGACGCGAGCTCCCGGGTGAACTCCATGACGAGCACGGCGTCAAGGCCAGCGGCGGCGAGCAACGCCAGCCGCTGCTCGAGGGAGACGAGCTGCGGCGGAGCCGCCTGCGGGCGCAAGACCGCCAGAGGGTGCGGCTCGAAGGTCACGGCGACGGACATCAGGGCGAGTTCGGCGGCGCAGCCGACGACCTCGCCGAGCACGACCCGATGCCCGCGGTGGACGCCGTCGAAGTTTCCCAGGGTGACCACGCACGGTGGCAAACCGGGCGGGATGTCGTCGAGGGCGTTCCATCGCTGCACGTCGACACTCTAGCTACGGCGGCGGCCTCGCCGGTGAGCGCTACCTACCGCGGCGTCAGGGCCCGACCTGATCGCGTTTCGAACCGAGCGGGAAGATCACGCGGAATCGCTGGAGGACGACGGGCATCGAGTCCGCGAAACCCCGCGGGTTCGATGAGTTCTCTCGGAACCACCACTCATGCACCTCGCGCCAGTGCCTGACCGACAGATCTCCCTCTGCCTCCGCCACGATGTGCTCCGGGCCGACTTCGTTGAACGCGACGATGTGCACGCCGGTCGTCTCGATGAGCGCACGCGGGTGACCGTCACCGTCGAGAATGATGGCCAGCGAGCCCACGGCGGGCAGCGACTCGCCTTCGAAATCGTAATCCCACAGCGCGGACGCCGTCGCGGTCTTGAGCCCGCGCAGGACGAGATCGAGCAGTTCGTCGGCCTGTTCCGGAGAGCCCCCGAAGGCCCAGGCAAGCGGCGGCAGCGGACCGAGCTCGAGCGGACCGCTGGAGCCTGAGATGCGCGACAGGCGGACACGCAGCCTCGCATCCGCCCAGAATGCCTCGATCTCGTCCAGCTCCATGAGCCAGACGATAACAGGGGTTACGTCAACACCCAGACTTCGCCAAGCAGCCCGGGCATCCTTTACCCAACTTTGGTCAACCGCGCGCTCACGTGCTCGCGAACACCGCGCGCACGTCCACGCGGGCTCCTGCCTCCTCGACGACCGCAACCAGAGCCCCGGCAGGGTCGCAGGCCGCAACCGGCCCGCTGAACCCCAGGTGCGGGGCGGGGAGCCGTACGCCGTGGCCCAAAAGCCGTGCCGCCTCCGCGTCGAGAGACCACACCGGCATCGCCGCCGCGGCCGCGTGGGCCAGGTCCACCAGCGGCAGACCGGAGGTCCCCGGCGCGGCCTCGGCGCGCCGCTGCTCCAGAAGGGGCAACGTCGCGGCCCGCGCGACGTCGAACCCTCCCACCCGCGTGCGTCGGAGGGCGGCCAGGTGCCCCCCGACCCCGAGCCGCGTCCCCAGGTCCCGGGCCAACGCCCGCACGTACGTTCCCGACGACACGTCGACGACGACCTCCAGATCGATCTGTCGGCGCCCCGTGGCCTCGCCGCCGGTTGCCGGGCCGGCCTCCGGCTCGACGTCGCGTCGAGCGAGCACCTCAAACCGATGAACGCGCACCTGACGCGCGGCAAGCTCAACCTCCTCACCGGCCCGCACCCGCGCGTGGGCGCGCACCCCGTCGACCTTGATCGCGCTGACCGCGCTCGGCACCTGCGCGATCTCGCCGCGAAGCGACGCGACGGCTCCGTCGATCTCGTCGTCCCGCACGAACAAGGCATCCGCGACCGAGAGAACGTCACCCTCCGCGTCGTCGGTGGTGGTGGCGCTTCCCAGACGGATCGTCGCCTCGTACCTCTTGTCGCAGCCCACGAGGAACGTCAGCAGCCGTGTGGCGCGATTGACCCCCACCACCAGGAGCCCGGTCGCCATCGGGTCGAGCGTGCCCGCGTGACCAACCTTTCGCGTGCCGCAGATCCGCCGACACCGAGCGACCACGTCGTGACTCGTCAAGCCTCCCGGCTTGTCCACCAGCAGGATTCCGTCACCGACAAGCTCGTCGGGAGGGCGCGGCACGCGTCACTCCCTCTCGCCGGCGTCGGTGCCAGCGGCGTCGGCGTCGACGGCGTCGACGGCGTCGTCGGCGGTGTCGGCTTGAGCCGGCTCGTGCGACGTACGGTACGGATCGGCGTCACCGGCGAACGACGCCCCCTCGGCCGCCTGGGCCAGTTCGGCGTCGCGACGCTGCGTGACCTCTAGCAACTCATCGAGATGGGCCGCGCCCTCCGGGATCGAGTCAAGGTGGAAGGACAGGGACGGCGTGAGCCGGATACCGAGGCCCTTGCCGACCGCCGAACGGATCCTGCCCTTGTTGGCCTCCAACGCGGCCGCCGTCCGCTCCCGGTCCTCCTCGCCGCCGAGGACCGTGTAGAAGACCGAGGCTTGTTGTATATCGCCCGTCACCTTCACGTCTGTGACCGTGACAAAGCCGAGCCGCTCGTCCTTGGTCCGCCACTCCAGCATCTCGGCGACGATGACCTTGATCCGGTCCGCTACCTTGCGGGCGCGCGCGGGATCAGCCATGGCTCATGTCCTTTCGCTCGTAGGTGCGGCCCCGCGACGTCGTGTCGCGGGGCCGCCTCCCGGGGGTCGAGGCCTCATCGGCCGTCCTCACGAGCGCTCTGAGGCTGGCACCTGCCTCACGTCCCGCTCCGGGCGGACTCCAACCTTCGTGCTGCGCGCTTCGTCAGGTACGTGGCTTTTCGCGCATCTCGTAGGTGGTGAGGAGGTCGTCGATCTGCAGGTCGTTGAACGAGCCCAGGTTGATGCCGCACTCGTAGCCGTCACGGACCTCGGTGACATCTTCCTTAAACCGTCGCAGTCCGGCGATTTCCAGGTTTTCGGTGATGACCACTCCGTTTCGCGTAATCCGAGCCTTGGTCCCGCGCTTGATCTCGCCGCTGCGCACCAGAGATCCGGCGATGTTGCCGAATTTGCTGCTGCGGAAGATCTCGCGGATCTCGGCGGTGCCCAGCTGGTGCTCTTCGTACTCGGGCTTGAGCATCCCCTTCAGGGCCGCCTCCAGCTCCTCGATCGCCTGGTAGATGACCGAGTAGTAGCGAATCTCGACACCCTCGCGTTCGGCATACTCGGCGTTCTGTCCCTCGGCTCGTACGTTGAAGCCGATGATCACCGCGCTGGACGCCATCGCGAGGTTGATGTTGTTCATCGTGATCGCGCCGACGCCCCGGTCGATGATTCGCAGGTCGACCTCGTCGCCCACGTCGATCTGCAACAGCGCATCCTCGAGGGCTTCCACCGAACCGGAGACGTCGCCCTTGAGGATCAGGTTGAGCGTCTCGACCTTGCCTGCCGCCAAGGCCTCGTTCAGATCCTCCAGGCTGACCCGCTTGCGCGCCTTCGCCAGCGACGCCTGCCGGTCCGCGGCTTCACGCTTCTCCGCGATGTGCCGGGCCGTGCGGTCGTCAGAGGCCACGATGAAGGTGTCGCCGGCGCGCGGCACGCTGGATAGGCCTAGCACCTGCACCGGGCGCGACGGCAGCGCCACGTCGAGGTGGTTGCCATGCTCGTCCAACATCGCCCGCACCCGGCCGTGCGCGGAACCCGCCACGATCGAGTCGCCGACGCACAGCGTGCCCGACTCCACCAAAACCGTCGCGGTGGCGCCGCGGCCCCGGTCGAGGTTGGCCTCGATCGCCACGCCGCGCGCGTCCTTGTCGGGGTTGGCCCGCAGGTCGAGCGCCGCGTCCGCCGTGAGGATGACGGCATCGAGCAGCTCGTCGATGTTGAGCCGCTGCTTGGCCGACACGTCGACGAACATCGTGTCACCGCCGTACTCCTCGGCGATCAGGTTGTACTCGGTGAGCTGCTGGCGGATCTTTGCCGGGTTGGCCGCGTCGACATCGACCTTGTTGACCGCGACCACGATCGGCACGTCCGCCGCCTGCGCGTGGTTGAGTGCCTCGATCGTCTGCGGCATGACGCCGTCATCGGCGGCCACCACGAGGATCGCGATGTCCGTCACCTTGGCGCCGCGGGCACGCATAGCGGTGAACGCCTCGTGGCCCGGCGTGTCGATGAACGTGATCGGCCGCTGCTCGCCCTCATGGGTCGTGGTGATCTGGTACGCGCCGATGTGCTGCGTGATCCCGCCCGCCTCGGTCTCGATCACGTTGGCATGCCGGATCGCGTCGAGGAGCTTCGTCTTGCCGTGGTCGACGTGACCCATGACCGTGACAACAGGAGGACGCGGCTCCAGCAGCGACTCGTCCTCGTCTTCGGCTTCGGCCTCCAGGTCGATGCCGAAGGACTCGAAGAGCTCGCGCTCTTCGTCCTCCGGTGAGACGACCTGGATGGCGAACCCGAGTTCGGCACCGAGCAGCTTGAAGGTGTCCTCGTCGAGCGATTGGGTGGCAGTAGCCATCTCACCGAGGTGGAACAGAACCGTCACCAAGCTCGCCGGGTTGGCGTTGATCTTGTCGGCGAAGTCGCTCAGGGACGAGCCGCGGCGCACTCGAATGACGGTCGAGCCGTCACCGCGCGGGACGCTGACGCCGCCGATGGTGGGCGCCTGCATCTGCTCGAACTCTTGCCGCTTCGCGCGACGCGACTTGCGCTGCTTGTTGCGCCCGCCTCCACGACCGAACGCGCCCTGCGTCCCGCCGCGGCCACCGGGTCCGCCCGGACGTCCACCGCCGCCGGGACGTCCGCTGAACCCGCCGCCACCGGGGCGAGCCCCGCCGGCGCCAGGACGTCCGGGGCGCGCGGGCCGCTCTCCGGGACGGGGTACGGCGGCACGGTCGGGCATCATGCCCGGATTTGGCCGCACTCCGCCGGGGCGCGGAGCCCCCGGTCGGGGGC
>CAJDWP010000036.1_pt2 | contig 16935 bp, 14 predicted proteins | sample 7391631 | NCBI WGS metagenome assembly CAJDWP01 (sample SAMEA7055740, study PRJEB34461) | soil metagenome | biome: terrestrial ecosystem; feature: Peninsula; material: soil | place: Antarctica | collected 2016 | reverse complement strand
TCCGTGAGAAGTCGCCGAGGGACGTCGTCCCGTCGTCGCCGGTCTTCGTATACACACGCGAGATCGTCACCATGTCCCCGATCGTACGACCGCTGGGCGAGCAGACCCGCGCTGTGAGCATCTTCACGGTCGAATGCAGACCCCGGGGCTCGCCCGCTGGTTACCGTCCTGACATGGGTGAACGCAGCAAGCCGTGGGTCATGCGCACATACGCGGGGCACAGCAGCGCGAAGGCGAGCAACGAGCTGTACCGGCGCAACCTCTCCAAGGGGCAGACCGGCCTGTCGGTGGCTTTCGACCTGCCGACCCAGACCGGCTACGACCCCGATCACGTGCTCGCGCGCGGTGAGGTCGGCAAGGTGGGAGTGCCGATCAGCCACATCGGGGACATGACGGCGCTGTTCGATGCGATCCCGCTGGCGCAGATGAACACGTCGATGACGATCAACGCGACGGCGGCGTGGCTGTTGAGCATGTACGAGGTGGCGGCGCGCGAGCAGGCGGAGGCCGCCGGCGGTGACCTGACCCCCGACGCGGCGGTGCGGGCGCTCTCCGGGACGACGCAGAACGACATCATCAAGGAGTACCTGTCGCGTGGGACGCACGTGTTCCCCCCGGGCCCCTCCCTGCGTCTGACCTGCGACACGATCGCCTACACGGTCAACCACATGCCCAAGTGGAACCCGGTCAACATCTGCAGTTACCACCTCCAGGAGGCAGGCGCGACGCCGGTGCAAGAGGTCGCGTTCGCGATGGCCACCGCGATCGAGGTGCTCGACCGGGTGCGCGACCGCGGCGAGGTGCTGGAGGAGAAGTTCGGGGACGTGGTGGCGCGGATCAGCTTCTTCGTCAACGCGGGCGTGCGCTTCGTCGAGGAGATGTGCAAGATGCGCGCCTTCGTCCAGCTTTGGGACGAGATCACCGCGGAAAGGTACGGCGTGGCCGACCCCGCCCATCGTCGATTCCGCTACGGCGTGCAGGTCAACTCCCTAGGCCTCACCGAGGTCCAGCCGGAAAACAACATCCAGCGCATCGTGCTGGAGATGCTGGCGGTCACGCTGAGCAAGAACGCGCGCGCTCGCGCCGTGCAGTTGCCCGCGTGGAACGAGGCGCTCGGTCTGCCCCGGCCCTGGGACCAGCAGTGGAGCCTGCGCATGCAGCAGGTGCTCGCTTTCGAGTCCGACCTGCTGGAGTACGACGACATTTTCGACGGCTCCCCGGTCATCGAGGCGAAGGTCCGCGAGATCATCGAGGGGGCCCGCGCGGAGATGGACAAGATCGCCGAGATGGGCGGGGCGGTGTCCGCCGTGGAGTCCGGCTACATGAAGCAGGCCTTGGTCGCCTCGCACTCCGCCCGCCGCCAGCGCATCGAGTCCGGCGAAGACATCGTGGTGGGTCTCAACAAGTTTCAGACCACCGAGCCGAGCCCGCTGACGGCAGACCTGGACACCGCGATCCATACCGCGGACCCCCATGTGGAGAAGGCGGCGGCGCAGGCCGTTCAGGAGTGGCGCGAGCATCGCGACTCCGACCCGGAGCGCAAGGCAGAGGCGGAGTCGGCCATCGCCCAGCTCAAGGCCGACGCGGCCGACGAGGAGGTCAACCTCATGCCCGCGTCGCTGCGCTGCGCCCGCGCCGGGATCACGACGGGGGAGTGGGCCCACGCGTTGCGTGACGTGTTCGGTGAGTACCGGGCGCCCACCGGTGTCACGGGATCGGTCGGCGTCGGCGAGGCACCGTCCGGCAGCCGCCTGGCGCAGGTGCGCGATCTCGTGCGCGCGACGAACGACGAGCTGGGCCAGCGGCTCCGCTTCCTCGTCGCCAAGCCGGGCCTCGACGGGCACAGCAACGGCGCGGAGCAGCTCGCCGTGCGGGCCCGCGACATCGGCCTGGAGGTCGTCTATCAGGGCATCCGGCTCACGCCTGACCAGATCATCAACGCGGCGGTGGCCGAGGATGTCCACGCCTTGGGCATCTCGATCCTGTCCGGTTCGCACATGGAGCTGGTCCCGGAGATCCTCGCGGGCCTGAAGGCGCAGGGCGCCGGTGACGTCCCGGTGTTCGTCGGTGGGATCATTCCCGAGTCTGACGCCGCCAAGTTGAGGGCGGTCGGCGTGGCGGAGGTTTTCACTCCCAAAGACCACGACCTGACGGAGTCGATGGGGCACATCGTCGAGGCGATCCGCGCCAGGAACGGCCTGGCCCCGCACCCCGCGTGAGCGGGTTCGCCCGGGCTGTGCTGGCCGAGGCGGCCCGGACTTTTTCCGCGAGCGCTCTATGAGGGGCGCCGCGCCCGGTTGCGCGCGGCCCGGGCCACCTGGCGGCCGATGCGCGTCGCAGCCTGTGCGGTCCAGGCCTTGCGCGGGACGTCGCGCACGACGCGCAGCGCGTCGCTCGGCGCCCCCGCTTGGGCGAACGCGTCCAAGAACACGTCCTGCGACTGCAGGACGGAAGCCGTCGGCATTCCGGCGTACTTCTCGCGCAGACGACGGTACAGTCGCCGGTGCCCCACGATCACGTTGGTGCTCTGCGCGGAAATTCGATGCGGATCCGCGTCGTCGCGGCGGTAGTGCGCCAGAATCGCGGGCACCACGCAGATCCCCCACCGCTCGTTGACCCGCAGATAGAGGTCCCAGTCCTGGCAGGACGGCAGGGTCGGGTCAGGGCCCGCGACCTCCTCGAGCGCCGAGCGTCGAAGCAGGGCGACCGAATAGGTGCCGATGATGTTGCGCGTGAGAAGCTCAGGGACGGCCACACCCTCGGCCGTTGCCGTCAGCGGCGGGGGCAGGGCACCGGTCGGTGTCTCGATGTCGAACCAGCAGTAGCACAACCCATACTGCTCGCCCATCTCCTCTAGCCGGCGCACCTGTCGTTCGAGCTTTCCCGGCTCCCATCGGTCGTCGCTGTCGAGGAAGGCGACGAACGGCGCCGTACTTGCCGCGATGCCCGTGCGACGCGCCGCGTTTCCGCCGCGATTCGTCTCATGCCGGATGAGTCGGACCCGCGGGTCGGGACACGCCTGCACCACCGCGGCCGTACCGTCTGAGCTGCCGTCGTCCACGACGACGACCTCGAGGTCCTTCACCGTCTGGGCCATGGCACCCTGCAGCGCCGCCCCGATCGTGCCCTCTCGGTTGTACGCGGGGATGACGACGCTCACTATGGGCGTGACAACCACTGGATCTCCTCAATGACATTTGTGCGCAATCCTATTGGACTAAAAGGCAGCTCGGATGGTTGGCCCGCCGTGCCGCGGCATCCGCGCACCGCGATCACGCGATGCGGCGACTCAGCGCTCCGCCGCCTGCCACCGCTTGCGCGCCGCTCGCGCCACCAGGCGCCCCGCGTGTCGAACGCGCCGCGCGTCCAGCGAGTGTGGATCCAGATCGCGGACCACTCGTAGGACGTCCAAGACCGCACCCTGTTGCGCCAGCGCACCCGCCACGTACTGCTGGGAGGCGACGACGTCGTCCGGATTCATGCCCGGATACAACGCCCGGAGCTTCTGGTAGACGCGACGGTGACCCTCCACCACCGAGGGCCCGCGGGTGCTGATGCGGTGCGGATCCCCCTCGCCGTGCCAGTAGTGCACGAGGACGTCCGGTACCACGCAGATTCCGCCTGCCCCGTGGAGCCTGATCACGAGATCCCAGTCCTGGCATGCGGGCAGCTCCAGATCTAGCCCACCGATCTGACGGAGTGCCTCCCGGGACACGACCATGGTCGAGAAGGTGCCCACGGCGTGGTGGGTCAGAAAGTCCGGGCTGGCGGTGCCTTCGGCACGCACCTGCCGGGCCGGGAGGAACTCGCCGTTCGATAGCTCGAGATCAAACCAGCTGTAGCACATGACATAGTCCGGTCCTGCGGCCGTGAGTCGCGTCATCTGCCGCGAGAGTTTTTCTGGGAGCCAGACGTCGTCGCTGTCGAGGAAGGCGATCCAACGACCTCGGGCGGCGTCGATGCCGGTCTGCCGGGCGGCATTGCCGCCCAGGTTCCTCGGGTGCTCCAGCACCCGCACCCGGGCGTCGCCGACGGCCCGCGCGATGTCGGCGGTTCCGTCTCCGCTCGCGTCATCGACGACGATCACCTCGATGTCGTCGAACGTCTGGGTCAGCGCGCTGTCGATCGCGCGCCTGATGGTGGCGGCGCGGCGATAGGCAGGGATCACGACGGAGACCGCCGGTCCTGAGGCGTCGTCATGCACACCTGCATGTGGCTGGGGCACGGGCCTCTCCTTCGGTGCTGATTGGATGCTTATTCGATGCTGACTGTCGCTGTGACGCGCGGCTACGGCACGTGGGGGTCATCCCTACGTCTGACGCAACCTTCGCGACTGGACCCAGGCGAGCGCTCTCGTCGAGCCCGGCATCCGGAGAAGCCCGCCCTTTCGGCGTAGGTCGCGGTTGCTCGGTAACAGGTCTGCGGCGGTGGCGAATTCCTTGGCGGCTCTTCTCCGGTCCCCGCCGAGGAGTGCTTCTTCGCCGCGTTGGATGTAGCCCAGGGGGGAGCCGAGGGTGAGGCGTCGATCGATCCAGTCGCGCTCGCCGGGCGTGAGGACGACGGCCGACTCGGCGAGGAGCTTGCGGAAGACGGTGGCCTCATCCTGGTGCATCTGCTCGGTGCAGTAGGACAGCGAATCGCCGCTCCGGCGGTAGAGCGCCTGAGGATCCATCTGGAACAGGACCTCCCACCCCGCGAAGACCGCCCGCAACCAGAAGTCGTAGTCCTCGGCCGTGCGCAGGCGCGTGTCGAACCCGCCGATCTCGTCTGAGAGCGCCCGAGGGAAGAGCGTGAATCCGCTGACGAACGGGCCTTCCAGAGCGCGCAGTCGTTGGCGTCGCGGAGGGACGACCTCGGTGAGGACCCTTCGACGCGGGGCGACGCCTCGCGGGGTGAGAAAATACGCGCTGCTCGTGACGAGGCGTCGTCCAGCACCTGCCCGCTGCCACGTCGTGACCGCCCGCTCGAGGTATTGCGGGAACCAGAAGTCGTCCGCGTCCAGGAGGGCGCACAGCTCCCCGCGAGCCTCGGTGAGAAGAGCGTTGCGCGCGGCCGAGACCCCCCCGCGGTCCTGCCGCACGAGCCGGACCCGGGGTCCGTACGCGCCGGCGATGTCGGCGGTCGTATCGGTGGATCCGTCGTCGCAGACCAGGATCTCCAGCTGCGCGTAGGACTGCGTCAGCGCGCTGCTGATCGTGGCCCCCAGCGTGGGCTCGGCCTGGTAGGCAGGCACGATCACGCTCACGAGCGGCGTGGTCGTCAAAGGGTTCTCCTCGGGTCGGATCCGCGGGGCGAACTTGTCAGTTATATTCGTACGCAATGGTATTCGACGGTCGCCTCGCCTGTGTGGTCGGGTTGCCGCTGGCGGATGGGGTGGGACGTTGTCGATGACGCGGGGCGAGTGGCTCGCCATGGAACTGCGCCGCCGACTGGGGGGGCGGCGGGAGATGGAGCGGGTCCTGCGGGACCGATACTTCTCCGACTACGGCGTCCCGTTCCCCACGCCGCCGTACCAGACCCTGACCGACCTCCTCATGGCCGACATGATCGAGGCCAACCGGCGACGCGACACCTCGTTGGCTCCGTACGTCGACAAGTACCGCGTGCGCGGATACGTCACGGCGACCGTGGGGGAGTCGGCCCTCGTGCCCCTGCGCTGGTCCGGGCGCAACCCGTGGGCGATCCCGCTGTCTCCGGACGCGCCCCCCGCCGTCCTGAAGGCGAACCACATAAGTCAGGACGTTCTCGTCATCACACCGGAGACGGACCCGGCGCGGGTGCGCCGCGCCGCGCTCCGCTGGCTGGCGGGGAACTATTACTACGTCGGCGGCGAGTACCAGTACCGCGCGATCCGTCCCCGCCTGCTGCTGGAGGAGTTCCTCGACGACGGCACGGAGTACGGGCCGCGCGACTACAGCTTCTGGTGCTTCCACGGGGAGCCCTTGTTCGTCCAGGTGCGCGACGGCAGCCGCGAGCTGCGCCAGGCGTACGACATGAGCTGGGCGCCCCTGGCCGTGCTGCGTCCTGGTGAACGTGCCGTCGAGGTCCCGCCCCCCGCGCCCCTGGACGCGATGACCGGGATGGCGCGCACACTCTGCGGGTCGTTCCCCTTCGTGCGCGTCGACTTCTACGACGTGCACGGCCATCCCTACTTCGGTGAGCTGACCTTCACCCCCGCGGGTGGCTCCCTGCGCCTGGCGAGCCCGGCGATCGACCGCTTCCTCGGCACGCTGCTGAGCGGCGGGCCGGCGGGTGTGCGGGGGGCGGCCGGACGGGGCGCGAGAGGGCGCCTGACCGAGCTCGCGGCGCAGGCGGAGGCGGCGTAGCCCGGGTCCGGTCCGGCCGGGTGGACGCCTCAGCTGATGCCGACGGCGGCCGCGCGACGCGGATCGGCCGCCGCGTCGAGCCGGCCGTCAGGGTGGAGCAACGTCGCGCCCACGCCGCCGAACCACATCGTGACCGGCTCGTGGGCGAGGCTGCGCAGGCCGCTGTCCGTCACCGCTTGGGGCAACGACCCGGCCCGCTCGTAGCGGACGGTGGGTACGGCGTCCGAGTCCAGCTCGACGTGCAGGCGCGGCGCGTCGATGGCCTCCTGGAGCGGCAGCTCGTGCAGGCACAGGATATCGAGCACCTGGAACACCGACGTCGTGATGCGGTCCGCGCCGGGCGAGCCGATCGCGAGCATTGCGCCGTCGTCGCGCCGCCCGGTGGTCGGCGCCATGTTGGAAGGCAGCCGGCGTCCGGGCGGCAGCGCGTGCAGCCCGAGGGTGTTCAGCTCCGGCTCCCCGAGGGCGTTGTTGAGCATGAGGCCGGTGCCGGGCACGGTGACGCCGGAACCGTATCCGGCCGAGGTCGTGATCGCGCAGGCCAGACCGTCACTGTCGACCGACGACACGTGGACCGTCTCCGGGCAGGTGGCGAGCGCGGCCAGTCCTTGGGCGCCCTGGTCGTCCACGACGCTCAGCAGCTCGGCGCCCGCCTCTTCCAGGGCCTGAGCGCCGTCGAGCCGGGCGCGCCGATAGGCGAGCACGAGCCGTTGGATGTCGATGACGTCGTGCGCGTCCGTCGCGCCGACCCGCTCGTGCCGGATCTGCAGCAGGCGCACCATGGCGGCCAGCACAGGGCCGCCGATCGACGGTGGGGGGTTGACGCCGAGGGTCCAACCGCCAAGCCGGGACCGTACCGCCTGGCGCGTCACGACCTGGTAGGCCGCGAGGTCTTCCGCCGAGATCAGGCCGCCACGTGCGTCCATGTCCGTGGACAGAGCCCGGCCCAACTCCCCGGTGTAGAGGTCGGCGGCACCCGCCCGCCCGATGCGATCCAGGGTTGCGGCCAAGTCCGGGGCGCGCAACAGCGCCCCGGCGGTCGGTGCCACCCCGCACTGACGCAGGAACGTGACGGTCTCGGGGTCCTGCCCGAACAGCTCCGGGCGGCTGTATGTCAAGTAGTAGGCGGCGGCCGTCCCGAGGGGAAAGCCGGCGCGCAGGACATGCGCGGCAGGGACCAACAGCTCGAGCCAGGGCAGGCGTCCCCAGCGCGTCGATGCCTCCGACAGCGCGGCGAGCATGCCCGGCACCGCGACCGAGCCCGGACCACCGAAGACGCGGGTGCCTCCGCCGTACTCCATGTGCACGTCCCATACGCCGCCGCCGAACCGCTGGGGTTCGCGGCCCCGACCGGGCATTTCGACGTTGCCATCCACGACGTAGGGGACGTCACCGGGCGCCCAGACATTCACGTACGCCCCGCCCATCGGGCTGACGATCCCGGGCTCCGTGCAGGAGGCGACCACGATGGCGGCGATCGCCGCGTCGACCGCGTTGCCTCCCGCTCGCGCGACGGCTTGGCCGGCATCGACGGCCGAGGGACCGGGGGCGGCGAGGGCGACGCGGCGCTTCATTGGCCCAGCCTTCCACGACGCGCGGGGGTTGCCGACATCGACCTCCTCCTCCACACGGCCGCCATGGTGGCCGTGGCGGGAACGCTCGTCGGCTGCGACGCGTGCTTCCTACCGCGGAGGAAGACCCTCCGTGGAGTTGGTACTGTGACTTCAATCGACAAGCGGCAGACTGGAACTCACGAGTGACGACGCCGACGGGCGGCGGCCGGAGCGCGCCCGGACAGCGCCGCGCCGATCCGCCCATCCAGGCCTTGCGAGGCCTCGCGGTGCTTCTCATGGTCGCCGGACACGTGATCGGCAACGAGCCCAGCCGCGGTCTTCAAGCGCCAGACGGATCCTTCCTCCGGTGGGCGTACATCGCGTTGGAGGACATCCGGATCCCGTTCTTCACCGTGATCTCCGGCTGGGTCTACGCCATGCGTCCCCTGGCTCCAGGAAGCGACATCGGCCTATTCCTGCGGCGCAAGGTGCGCCGGATACTCCTGCCGATGACCGTGGTGGGGCTGTTGATGCTTGCGGGCCAGTCTTTCGTTCCCGGGGTGAACAGCGGCGCTGGGCTCGCCCGCGCGGCCGACTTGTTCGTGTACGGCGTGGAGCACCTCTGGTTCCTTCAGGCGATCTTTCTCGTGTTCTTGCTCATCAGCTGGCTCGACACCCGTCGTGTGGCGTGGAGCCCGAGGGGTTGGACCGCGCTGGTGCTCGGCGCCCTGGTGGTGGCTGCCACGGTGCACATCCCCCTGCCATACGCGGTGTTCTCCGTCAACGGCGCCCTGTGGCTCCTGCCATTTTTCCTCGTCGGGGTGGGGCTCGCGCGGTTCGGCGTCGACAGCGCACCGCCGTGGCTCACCGGGGCGTTAGGGGCGGGTGCGCTTATCCTCCTGGCGGCCGAGCCGCTGCGACCCTCACTCGAGCAGCCGATCGCCGCTCGCGCGATCGGGTTGCTGACCGGCCTCGTCGGCATCCTTGCCCTGTATTTCCTCCGCCGGTGGCTGACGACGCGATGGCTCGCCTGGGTCGGCGGATTCGCATACGGGATCTACCTTCTCCATGTGTTCGGGGCCGCCGGCGCGCGCATCGTCTTGACTCGTCTCGGAGTGGATTCCACCCCCGTCCTGTTCGCCGTCGGCCTGCTTCTCGCCGTGTCGTTGCCCGTGGCCTTCGAGCTGACCCTCGGTCGCAGCGCCCTGGTGGCCACCTGCGTCTTCGGCAAGGCATGGCGGCCCGGCGGGGCGCCGCGCGGCGGTCCACCCACGCCGGGCGACGGCGCGCAGCCGCAGCTCCTCGCGATGACCTCGAGGTCGCAAACTGCTAGAACAGACGCGCGGAGGCATCGTCGATTCCGCGCAGGGCATCGTAGTCGAGCGTGACGCAACGGATGCCCCGGTCTGTCGCGAGCGTGCGCGCCTGCGGTTTGATCTCCTGCGCCGCGAAGACCCCCAGTACCGGTCCGGCACCGATCAGGTGGGAGTCGCGGTTGAGGAGCTCGAGGTAGCGTGTCAGCTGCTCCACGCCGTCGATCTCGCCGCGACGCTTGACTTCCACGGCGACGCATTGTCCGCGGGGATCGCGGCAGAGCAGGTCGACCGGGCCGATGGCGGTCATGAACTCCCGACGGATCAGCGTGAACCCCTCACCGAGCGTGGCCACGTGCTCGGCGAGCAGGACCTGCAAGTGGGCCTCTACTCCGCTCTTGACCAGGCCGGGGTCGACGCCCAGATCGTGGCTCGAGTCGTGTCGGATCTCGTACAGGCGAATCCGCAGGCTGTCCCCACTCTTGGCGTGGCGCACCACCCAGACCGCAGCGACTCCGCAGTCCGCCTCCTGCGGGGTGGGGCTCAGCTCGGCGAAGGCGCACGGTGGGGCCATCCAGTTCAACGGCTTGTACGAGCCGCCGTCGCTGTGCACCAGCACGGAGCCATCCGCCTTCACGAGCAGCAAGCGCGTGGCGCGGGCCAAGTGGGCCTCCAGTCGGCCCTCGTAGTCGACGCTGCAGTTCGCGATCACCAGACGCACGGGCGCCAATCTGCCACGGGGTGACGGTGTGAGGTCTGTCGCCCCCTCTTACCGTCCCTGACCGGCCGGTTCTTTGGCAGAGTGGCGGCATGAGTCGAGAGATCAAGAAGGTCGGGGTCATCGGCCTCGGCACGATGGGCGGCGGGATGATCGAGGTGTTCGCGCGCGCGGGCATCGAGACCGTCGGGGTGGAGATCGATGAAGCGGCGCTGCGCAAGGCGCAACGCTTTGTCGAGAGCTCCACGGCGAAGGCCGTGGATCGCGAGAAGATGACTCAGGAGGAGCGGAACGCGCTGCTCAGTCGGCTCACCTTCACCCTGGAACTCGCCGACGTCGCGGGCTCCGACATCGTCATCGAGGCGGTGCCGGAGGACATCGAGCTCAAGCGCGAGATTTTCATGAAGCTGGACAAGATCGTCGGCCCCGGGGCGATCCTGTGCACCAACTCCTCGGCTCTCTCGATCACCGACATGGCGATGTCCACCGCGAATCCGCAGCGGGTGATGGGCATGCACTTCTTCAACCCGGTGCCCGTGCAGCAACTGGTCGAGGTCATCGACACGGTCGTCACGGGCCCGGATATCGTCGCGGACGTGCGCGCTCTCGCCGAGCGCCTCGGCAAGGAGCCGGTCCACGCCGGCGACCGGGCGGGCTTCATCGCGAACGCCCTGCTGATGGGCTACGTGAACCACGCGGTCACGATGTTTGAGAACAAGTACGCCACCCGCGAGGACATCGACGCGGCGATGATGCTCGGCTGCGGCTACCCGATGGGCCCGCTGGCCCTCGCGGACCTCGTCGGCCTCGACACGTGCTACGCGATCCTCGACACGATGTACGCGCAAAGCGGCGACCGACTGCACGCCCCGACGCCGATCTTCAAGCAGATGATGGCTGCCGACATGCTCGGGCGGAAGTCCGGGCGTGGGTTCTACACGTACGAAAAGGAGGGCTCGGGCAAGGTCGTCGCCGACAAGCTGTCGCCCGCTCCCCGAGGCGAGGGCGCCGACGGCCTCCGCCCGATCTCTAAGGTCGGCGTGGTCGGCAACGGGACGATGGCGATGGGCATCGTCGAGGTGTTCGTCAAGGCCGGTTACGACGTCACGTTCGTGGCGCGTTCCCAGGACAAGGCCGACAAGGGCCTTGCCGGCCTGACCAAGAGCCTCGACCGGGCCCTGTCCAAGGGCCGCCTCAGCCAAGAGAAGCGCGACGCGGCCCTGGCCCTGGCCCGCCCCTCCGACACCGTCGATTCGCTCGGCGACGTCGACATCGTCGTCGAGGCCATCGCGGAAGAGCTGCCGATCAAGATCGACATGTTCCAGCGCCTGGACGCGGTGTGCAAGCCGGGCTGCATCCTCGCCACGACCACGTCGTCGCTGCCGATCATCGAGATCGCCGCCGCCACCTCGCGTCCGGCCGACGTGATCGGCATGCACTTCTTCAACCCGGCGGCTGTCATGAAGCTGGTCGAGATCGTCACCACCGTACGGACCGGGGACGACGTTCACGACACGGTCGCGGACGTTTGCGCCACGATCGGCAAGCGCTCCGTCGACTGCGCGGACCGCGCCGGCTTCATCGTGAACGCTCTGCTGTTCCCGTACCTCAACGACGCCATCAACATGCTCGAGGCGCACTACGCGAGTGCCGACGACATCGACACGGCGATGAAACTCGGGTGCAGCCTGCCGATGGGCCCGTTCGAGTTGCTGGACGTGGTGGGACTCGACGTGTCCTTGGCCATCCAGCGGGAGCTGTACGTCGAGTTCCGCGAGCCCGGCTTCAAGCCGGCTCCCCTGCTGGTGCATCTGGTCAAGGGCGGCTACCTCGGCCGCAAGACGGCCCACGGGTTCCGCTCCTACCGTTGAGCCCCGGCCCCGACGGGCGGCACGCGGCCCATCCCTGCCACGTACCCAGGAGCGGTACGCGCCAGGGGTGGGCCGCGTCGCGTCGAGGGCACGGAACCACGGGGCCGGACGCCCCACCCTGGCTGACATGGCCTTGGCTGACATGATGGAGAGCGTGCCTCGCGCCAAACGGAGCCGCCCGCAGCGGCGAGCCCTCGACCTCGAGCGTGCGCTGGGCGGCCTGACCCGCCGTGAACGGCACGCCGACGGCGAGTGGTTCGTGCGCGTGCTGATCGGTCGGGAGCCGGGTCATCGTTATCGGTGCCCCGGCTGCCAGCAAGAGTTCGTCGGTACGGTCTCGCACGTGGTCGCCTGGCCCGCCGACGGCGTCGGCGGAGTGGAGAACCGCAGGCACTGGCACACGCCCTGTTGGCGCAACCGCGCCCGTCGACACCCGAGAGGCTCCTTCCGATGAGCGTCGCGCCGCCCTCCGTCCCGCGTTCCCCGTCGCCGGGTCCGGGGCCGGGATCCTCCGCCGCGCGCCGGACCCCCCCCGAGGCGGTCGGTTGGCACACGATTCGGGCGAGCACGGTTCTCCCGGCGCGCCGGGAGGACATCGAGTTGCACACCGCCGACGGGATGACGCTCGTGGGGGAACTGGCCGTGCCGCTGCGGCACGATCCCGTCGCGACGCTGATCACGCTTCATCCGCTGCCGACGCACGGCGGATTCATGGACAGCCACGTCTTTCGCAAGGCGTCGTATCGGCTGCCGGCGATCGCGGACCTGGCGGTACTACGCTTCAACACCCGCGGCACCACGTCACCGCGCGGTACCTCGGAGGGCGCGTTCGACTTCGCGGAAGCAGAGAGGTACGACGTGGCGGCCGCGATCGAATTCGTGGAGTTCAGCGATCTGCCGCACATCTGGCTGGTGGGCTGGTCGTTCGGCACCGACCTGGCGCTGATGCACGGCTGCGATCCGTCCGTCGACGGGGCTATCTTGCTCTCTCCGCCGCTACGGTTCACCCGGCCTGAGCACTTGCGCACCTGGGCTCGCAGCGGCAAGCCGGTGCACGCGATCGTGCCGGAGCTCGACGACTACCTGCGCCCGCCGGAGGCGCGCCGGTCCTTCCTGCCGGTGCCGCGCGCGAGCGTGACCGCCATCGAGGGCGGCCAGCACCTATGGATCGGGGAGGCTCAGGTCAGGCGCGTGCTGCAGGAGATCGTCGACATCGTGCGACCTGGTTTCGGGGCCTTGCCGACGCTGTTCCCGGGCCGAGTGACCGATTCCGGAGTGGTCGACACCGAGCGTCCGGGCCCGCAGCCGGATCTGCACGACCCGCGTGCGCCGGGTCCCGGGGTCGCGTCCCGATAGTCCCCATGGGTCGAACGGCCTCGGGCACGCCCGTACCCCCCGCCCGGTCACCTGTGAGCAGCGACGGACGAGGGGTACGGATTCAGGGGAAGACTACTTGCTGCGGAAACGGTTGATCGGCTTGAGCAGCCGAGCTCGCTTCTCGTCGTCGGTGACGCCCAACCCCTCCTGCGGGGCGAGGCACAGCACGCCGACCTTGCCCTGATGGGCGTTGCTGTGCACGTCGAGGGCGGCCTGGCCGACGTCCTCCATGGCGTAGGCCTTGCTCAGCGTCGGATGGGTGAGGCCCCGGTAGATGAGGCTGTTGGCCTCCCACGCCTCGCGGTAGTTGGCGAAGTGGCTCGACAGGATCTTCTTGAGGTTCATCCACAGGTAGCGGTTGTCGTACTCGTGCATGAAGCCAGACGTCGAGGCGCAGGTGACGATCGTGCCGCCCTTGCGGGCGGCGAACACGGACGCGCCGAACGTCTCCCGGCCCGGGTGTTCAAAGACGATGTCCACGTCGTGACCGCCGGTCAACTCCCGGATGTCGGCCCCGAACCGGCGCCACTCCTTGGGGTTCTGCGTGGTGCCTTCCTCGTTCCAGAACTGGTAGCCCTTTTCGCGGCGGTCGATGACCAGCTCGGCACCCATCGCCCGGCAGATGTCCGCCTTGTCGGGGGAGGACACCACGCACACCGGGGTGGCGCCGCCCGCCAGCGCCATCTGCGTCGCGTACGAGCCGAGGCCACCGCTCGCGCCCCAGATCAGCACCCGGTCGCCGAGTTTCATGGCGGCTGAGCTGCCGGTAGGCCGTCGAGTTGACCAGCCCGGGGCAGGCCGCCTCCTCCCAGGTGAGGTGCGTGGGCTTGGGCATGAGCTGGTTCGCCTTGACGATCGCCACCTCGGCGAGCCCGCCGAAGTTGGTCTCGAAGCCCCAGATCCGCTGCTCGGGGTCCAGCATCGTGTCGTTGTGACCGTCGTGGTGCTCCAGCTCGACCGACAGGCAGTGCGCGACGCACTCCTGGCCCGGCTTCCACAGGTGCACGCCGGGACCGGTCTGGAGCACGACGCCGGACAGGTCGGAGCCCACGATGTGGTAGGGCAGGTCGTGCCGCTTCGCGGCGGCGGAGATCTTGCCGTAGCGCTCCAGGAACGCGAAGGTCGGCACCGGCTCGAAGATCGAGGTCCACACCGTGTTGTAGTTGACCGCGCTCGCCATGACCGCGACCAGCGCCTCACCCGGCGCCAACTCCGGGAGCGGCACCTCGTCGACGTGCAGGGATTTGCGCGGGTCCTTGTCGCGGGATGCGAGTCCGGCGAACATCTCGGCCTCGTCTTTGTGGACCGTCACCGCCCGTAACGACTCGGGTGCGCTGAACGCCCGGTACGTGGCTTCGCTGCGGTCGCCCGCCATGATGGCGTCGCGGATCGTGCGGCCTTGCGAACTGGCCCGGGGCACATGCGTTACCGGCCAGGATTGCCGGTTCGCGCGCATGCGCGAAAGGACCCGACCCGTGACGTTGGTCACGAGTCGGCCCAGGCGGCGCCGGGTGCGAAGGAGGTGCGGGTGAGCCTGGAGTCAGTGCTCCGCGCCGGGCTGGACGAGCTCTACCAGGACGCCGCCGGCGTCCTTGGGGTGGATGAAGTTGATCCGGCTCCCCGCCGTACCCCGCTTCGGCTCCGGGTACAGCAGCCGTAGACCCCGCGAGCGCAGCTGCTCGCAGGCAGCGTCGATGTCCTCGACCCGGTAGGCCATCTGCTGGATGCCCGGGCCACCCTTGTCCAAGAACTTCGCGATCGTGGAGCTTTCGTTGAGCGGCGCGAGCAGCTGGATGCAGGAGGTCGAGTCGCCGACCGACATCATGGCTTCGCTGACCCCCTGCTCCTCGTTGGTCTCACGGTGGGCCATCGTCATCCCGAATTTTTCCTCGTAGAACGCGATGGCCGCGTCAAGGTCCGGCACCGCAATGCCGACGTGGTCGATGTGTGTGAACAGTCCGGTCATGGGTCCCAGCCTAGGGCGACGACCAGCCCCGTAGGGCACCCGCGGGGGTGTCCGTCGTACCCATTCGCGCCGGGCTCCTCGCTAGAGTGGACGCGCGGAGCGCCCAGCCGGCGGGCGACTATTCGCGGCCTCCGCCGGGCATGACGCACGCCGAGCGCAGCCCGCGGCGCGCGGTGCCCCCTGACCGGAAGGCCGCAGCATGTCCCGCCGTACCGTCGACGTCACCACCTTGGTCGAGCAGGCGCGCGCGGGGGCACCCCGTGCCGTGGCACGGCTGATCTCCCTGGTCGAGGACGCCTCGCCGGCGTTGCGGGAGGTGATGGCGGCGCTAGCGCCGCACACCGGTCACGCGCACATCATCGGGCTGACCGGCAGCCCCGGCGTGGGCAAGTCCACCGCGACCAACGCCCTGGTTGCCGCGTTTCGTCGCCGCGGCAAGCGGATCGGCGTGCTCGCGGTGGACCCGAGTTCGCCGTTTTCGGGTGGGGCGTTGCTCGGCGACCGCGTTCGGATGCAAGACCATGCGCTCGACCCGGAGGTCTACATCCGGTCGATGGCCAGCCGGGGGCACCTTGGCGGGCTGTCGTGGGCGACCCCGCAGGCGATCCGGGTGCTTGACGCGGCCGGCTGCGAGGTGATCTTCGTCGAGACGGTCGGTGTCGGCCAGTCCGAGGTGGAGGTCGTCGGCCTCGCCGACACCACCATCGTGTTGCTTGCACCCGGGATGGGCGATGGCATCCAGGCCGCCAAGGCGGGCATCTTGGAGATCGGCGACCTGTTCGTGGTCAACAAGGCCGACCACGATGGCGCCTCCGCGACGGTCCGCGACATCCGGCACATGATCACCCTCGGCGACCGCTCGGATGGTCAGGAGCTGTGGCGCCCTCCTGTGCTCAGGACCGTCGCGTCCAGGATGGAGGGCATCGAAGCGGTCGCCGAGTCCGTCGAGGCGCACCGGGAGTGGATGAGCGGGCGCGGTGAGCTGCTTCGCCGCCGCACGCGTCGCGCGGCCGACGAAATCGAGTCCATCGCCTTGACGACGCTGCGTGGCCGGATGGGTGACCTGCGTTCCGGCAGCGGGATCGACGCGTTCGCCCGCGAGGTCGTGGCCGGCAGATCCGACCCGTACGCTGCTGCCGAGCGCGTCGTCGCCGACATCACCTGAGCTGCCCTCAAGGCACTTCGGGGTCCGCGGGCTCGCTACTCTCGGGGGGTGTCTTCACGGGGACCGTTACCCTTCGACCCCATCCGTCGGGCCTCTGAACTGTGGGAACGACGATGGGGCGCCGAGTGCGTGCCGCAATCCATGGCGGCCGCGACGAGCGTGATGCGGGTGCAGCAACTGCTGCTGGCGCGCTACGACGCGCTGCTCGCTCCGCACGATCTGACGTTCCCCCGGTTCGAGGCGTTGACGTTGCTGGAGTTCTCCAGAGACGGCCGACTGGCCATGACGAAGCTCAGCGACCGCTTGATGGTGCATCCGACGAGCGTGACGCACGTCGTGAAGAAGCTGGCTGAGCAGGGGTTCGTGGATCGTCTGCCGAACCCGGATGACGGGCGCGGGACGTTGGCGGCGATCACGCCGCTGGGTCGTCAGGTGGTGGCCGCCGCGACGGCGATCCTGGTGGCGGACGGGTTCGCGCTGGATGGTCTGTCGGGGACGGAGCGCGACCAGCTGTACAGGTTGTTGGAGAAGGTCCGCCGCGGCAACGCGGACTTCGACGATCTAGCGAGCGCTAGCGAGCGTTGAGGAGAGGTCCTGCGGTACGGACTTCGACGATCTAGCGAGCGCTAGCGAGCGTTGAGGAGAG